>Ga0209367_1012937_pt1 | contig 10822 bp, 4 predicted proteins | sample WorMetLIZISLAND2_FD_187412 | JGI IMG/M metagenome (GOLD analysis project Ga0209367, IMG submission 187412) | Marine gutless worms symbiont microbial communities from Max Planck institute for Marine Microbiology, Germany - Olavius geniculatus... ... | reverse complement strand
GAGATCTCGATGTTGAATTGTACCCACCGAAAACGCATTTTTCGGAAGACCATATTTCGGCCCCTAGGGGTGCTGCGTCCCCAAATTTTTACACGCGCTAGAGAATGACCAAGTCTTACTTGCGCACCCCCACCGGAGACGGGGTTCCCCTTACAATTTTTTTCCAAAGGGGGGTCAAAAATGGGCTTAAAATGTAATAAAGGAGCGCTTATAAGTTCGGAGTTAGGGGGTGTAGCCCGACGAAACTTTGGCACTTGACGTGTCTTTAGGATGGGGTGTGGAAGCAAGTACAACATTTTGGGGCACCGCCCCCTTAAAATTTGGGAGGGCAAAAAACGTCCAAAATTTAGTACTTTTTACAACAACTTTCGAGTTTGACCACAAATATCTCTAGACTGGATAGATATATCGACAAGCGGTAAACGGGGTTGCGTGAACTTTAGTCCACTAACACCAGCGATTACGCGGCTAATGTTTACCAACTCAAACAAAATTTTTCGGAAGACCTTATTTCTGCCCCTAGAGGGTGCTGCGCCCCTAAATTTTTACAGGCGCCACAGAATGACCAAGTCTTACTAGCGCACCCCCATCGGAGACGGGGGCCCCTTTTACAATTTTGTTCAAAGGGGGGGGCAAAAATTGGCTTAAAATGCAATAAACGAGCACTTATAACTTTAAAGTTAGGGGGTGTAGCCCGACGAAACTTTGGCACTTGACGTGCATCTAGGTTGGGGTGTTAACGTAAGTACAACTTTTGGGAGCTCCGCCTCCCCCTCTTAAAATTTGAGAGGGCAAAAAACGTTCAAAAATTGGTGTGATTTACGACACCTTTCGAGTTTGAGAGCAAAGATCTCTGGAACCGATGAAGATAGCGACAAAATCTAAACGGCGTTGACGAGAACAATCTTTTCAACGTTGAACAAAAAAAAGTTGGTAAACTTCGGTCAACTACGAACAAAGTTACAAGCGCTCATGTTGACCTACTCTAAATCAACAATGCGCGTTCGGCGTATGCCAATGCATTTGAGTTCGGGCCACGTGACTTTGATGCTGGGGAAATTTTACCCCCCCCCTTTTTAATTTCCCCCCAATCGGACTTAGGGCTCCGGGCAGACTCACGTTGGGCTTTGCCCCAAATTTCTAGTTTTTTTTCTTTTTACCCCTCGCGTAATCTCCGAGCTCCTTGGGCCGATCGCCGCGAAACTTTGCACGATGCTCGGAAGTATGTTCGATTTTATAATCCGTCCGAAATTTTGGCAGTGCTTCCCCAAAAAAATTTTATGGGCCAAAAACATGCAAAAATTGGCCAGATTTCGGTCGACTTTAAAGTTCAACGGCGAATATCTCTGGAACGGATGAAGATATTCAAAATCGGTGAGTTACTCGATCGACAGCGATTACTCCCGCGTTAGGCGAAAGAAGTCCGGTGAAGTTTGGTCTAGTAACCTTGGAGATCTCGATGCGGAATTGTACCCACTCAAAGCGCATTTTTCGGAAGACCATATTTTGGCCCCAAAGGGGTGCTGCGCCCCAAATTTTTTACACGCGCTAAAGAATGATTAAGTCTTACTAGCACACACCCCACCGGGAACGGAGCCCCCCTTACAATTGTTTTCAAAGGGGGTCCAAAATTGGCTCAAAATGTAGTAAAGGAGCGCTTATAAGTTAGCGCTTCAGAGTTAGGGGGTGTATTTCAAAGAAACTTTGGCACTTGACGTGCCTTTAAGTTGAGGTGTTAACACAAGTACAACTTTTGGGGGCACCGCCCCTTAAAATTTGGGAGTGCAAAAAACTTTCAAAAATCGGTGCGATTTACGACAACTTTCGAGTTTGAGCGCAAATTTCTCTGGAACGGATGAAAATAGCGACAAAATGTAAACATTGTTAACGAGAACCATCTTTCCAACGTTCAACAAAAAAAAATTTTGTGAACTTCTGTCCACCGGGAACAAAGTTATAAGCGCTCATATTCAACTACCCTAAGTCGACAATGCGCGTTATGCGTATGCCAATGCATTTGAGTTCGGGCCACGTCACTTTGGTGCCGGGGAAATTTAACCCTCAACCCCTAATTTTTCCCCCAATCGGACCTAGGACGCCGGGCGAACTCACGTTGGGCTTTGCTCCAAATTTCTATTTTTAGTCCGCCCCGCCCGAAAACGATAGTTTTCGGGAGGACATATGTTTTGGTGGCATTTATTAGTCCGCCCGTAAGCGATAGCTTGCGGAGCGGACTTAAGTTTTGCTGTGGTTTTTTCTTTTCTTTTTTTTTCCTCGCGTAATCTCCGAGCTCCGTCGGCCGATCGGCGCGAAATTTTGCACGATGCTCGATGCTGCGTTCAGCTTTATAATCCCGGTCCAAAATTTTAGGAGAGCCTCCCCCAAAAATTTTTAGGGGCCAAAAATATTCAAAATTTGGCCCGATTTCGGTCGACTTCGAAGTTCGGCGGCGAATATCTCCGGAACGGATGAAGATATTTAAAATCGGTGAGTTACTCGTTCGACGTCGATTCCTCCCGCGTTAGGCAAAACAAGTCCGGTGAATTTCGGTCCAGTAACCTTGGAGATCTAGATGTGGAATTGTACCCACCGAAAGCGCATTTTTCGGAAAACCATATTTCGGCCCCTAGGTAGTGCTGCGCCCCCAAATTTTTACACGCGCTAGAGAATGACCAAGTCTTACTGGCGCACTTCCCACCGGGGACGCGAGCCCCCCTTACAACTTTTTTCAAAGAGGAGTCAAAAATTGGCTTAAAATGCAATAAAGGAGCGCTTATAACTTCGGAGTTAGGGGGCGTAGCCCGACGAAACTTTGGCACTTGACGCGGCTCTAGCTTGGGCTGTTAACGCAGGTACAACTTTTGGGGGCAGCGCCCCCTTAAAATTTGGGAGGGCAAAAAATGTCCAAAATTTAGTACGTTTTGCTACAACTTTTGAGTTTGACCGCGCATATCTCTGGAAACGATGAAGATAGCGACAAAAGCTAAACGGCGTTGACGAGAGAGATCCTTTCGGCGTTGAACAAAAAAAAACTGGTGAAATTTCGTCCACCACGAATGAAGTTATAAGCGCTCTTTTTGACCTACTCCAAGTCGCATTTTTCAGAAGACCATATTTCGGCCCCTAGGGAGTGCTGCACCCCCAAATTTTTACATGCGCTAGAGAATGACCAAGTCTTACTAGCGCACCCCCACCGGTGACGAGGGCCTCCCTTACAATTTTTTTCCAAAGGGGATCAAAAATTGGTTTAAAATGTAGTAAATGAGCGCTTATAAGTTCGGAGTTAGGGGGTGTAGCCCGACGAAACTTTGGCACTTGACGTGTCTATAAGTTGGGGTGTTAAAGCAAGAACAAATTTTGGGGGCACCACCCCCCTTAAAATTTTGGAGGGAAAAAAACGTGAAAAAATTGGTGCGATTTACGGCAACTTTTGAGTTTGAGCGCGAATATTTCTGGACTCGATGAAGATAGCGACAAGATCTAAACGGCGTTGACGAGAACGATCCTTTCGGCGTTGAACGAAAAAAAATTGTGAAATTCCGTCCACTAGGAACAAAGTTATAAGCGCTCATGTTGACCTACTTTAAGTCGACAATGCGCGTTCGGCGTATGCCAATGCATTTGAGTTCGGGCCACGAGACTTTGATGCCGGGAAATTTTACCCTCCGCCCTAATTTCCCCCAATCGGACTTAGGGCGCCGGGCGGACTCACGTTGGGCTTTGCCCCAAATTTCTAGTTTTCTTTTTTCCCCTCGCGTAATCTCCGAGCTCCGTGGGCCGATCGCCGCGAAATTTTGCACAATGCTCGTTGTTTCGTTCTATTTGATAATCCCGGTCTAAATTTTTCGGGGAACCTCCCAAAAAAATTTTAGGAGCCAAAAACATGCAAAATTTGGCCCGATTTCGGTCGACTTTAAAGTTCGGCGGCGAATATCTTCGGAAGGGATGAAGATATTCAAAATCGGTGAGTTACCGTTCGACAGCGATTCCTCCCGCGTTAAACGAAACAAGTCAGGTGAAGTTTGGTCCAGTAACCTTGGAGATCTCGATGCGGAATTGTACCCACCCAAAGCGCATTTTTTGAAAGACCATATTTCCGCCCATGGGGTTGCTGGGCCCCCAAATTTTTACACTTGCCATAAAATGACCAAGTCTTGCTAGCGCTCTCACTACCGGGGACCTGAGTCCCCCTAACAATTTTTTCAAAGTGGCGGTGCAAAATTGGCTTAAAGTGTAGTAAACGAGCGCTTAAAACTTCGGAGTTAGGGGTGTAGCCCAAAGAAACTGTGGCACTTGACGTGCCTCTAGGTTGGGGTGTTAACGTAAGTACAAGTTTTGGGGGCAGCGCCCCCATTAAAATTTGGAAGGGCAAAAAACGTTCAAAAATCGGTGCAATTTACGACAACTTTCGAGTTTGAGCGCAAATATCTTTGACACGGATGAAAATAACGTCAACATTTAAACGGCATTAACGAGAGCGATTTTTCCGGCGTTGTTCAAAAAAAATTGTGAACTTCGGTCCACTACGAACAAAGTTATAAGCGCTCATGTTGACCTACCATAAGTCGACATTGCGCGTTCGGCGTATGCCAATGCATTTGAGTTCGGGCCACGCGACTTTGGTGACAGGGAAATTCCCCCTTCTTCCCTAATTTTTCCCCAATCGGACTTAGGGCGCCGGGCGAACTTACGTTGGGCTTTGCGGCAAATTTCTGGTTTTAATTTATTTTTAGTTCTTCGTCGAAAATCTATCTCGGAGCTGCGGAGCATCATCTGCCATATGGCATCACGCAGTTTCTAATCTGACATCTCACTCTTCTTGGCATGATTTTCAGTGTATTATGTTTAAACTTTCAGACAAAAACTGACAAGTTTTTGTTAAATAATAATTATTTGTTTCAGAGAACACTTTTTATTGGGACAGAAAGTGTTGTAAAACTGACAATGTTTTTTGGCAAATAACGCCAGGTATCAACGACGTGTTCCGTAGAAAGCGCTGATCTGGCGCCGATAATGCTGCGGTACTGATGAATCGATATCAGGTCATCGATTCCCATACGATATGGATACAATATTTTACAAAATATCGCAATATCGATATCGATATTTTTTAAATGATAGGTATGTTTACAAACAGGCCCACTAAAACAAGACGTGAACAATAAACATTGAGCAACGCAATGTGCTCTACATAGGTAGTAAAATGTGTCTGAAAACTTAATTGCCTAAAGACTTTCTAAGTTTTGACACCATAATTTTTGCTTTGGTCATTTTGTCATTTATTTGCTTATTGTCATTATTTTAGTAATGAGATAATTTAAAAATATAAACGTTTTGCGTAGAATACCGGTGTCGCGATATATCAAAAATATCGCGATATATCGACAATTTTAATATTTTTTTCAGCCATACGATACGATACGATATATCGATATCGAAAACGATATATCGATATTTTTCATATACCGAGTCATCACTAGTCTGTGATTGCAGCTGCAGAACGTCTGAGTTGGTTCGTGGTCGGTCTGACCAACGAAGATCCTGCCACTTCCCCTCCAGTCTGGCAGAACAACTACGAGTTCGTGCAGTATCCTGGCAGCCTCGCGGCCGGTGAAATGACAACGCTTGCCATGCCACCAACTGCCGAGAAGTATCGTTACGTCATCGTCCAGCAGCGCAATCCTCCGGATGGAATCATGTGCATTAGCACAGTGGCAGTCTTCATTAGACGTACGTTTTTCATTGCTAAGCTATAAGCCTGCTGTGTCGTGTGGTTGTTGTCATTTGTGCGTCATTCAAGCTGTATATTGTTGAGATCCTGAGAGAACTAGACGTCTGTCGTACTTTGGTCACATCGCTCGGATAAACTTTAGCAGATATTTACACAAACTATTTCATGGTCATGTTGGAGGCACGAGTGAGTGTAGTTGGTCCAAATCACGTGCTATGACGTAAAAGGTATATGCTACATTAATACTACTGACAACGGGTCAGCATTTTACAACAAGCTATGAAAATACCCTATAAGAAAAGAAGAAACAAGAACAATTTATGCATGTTTGGAGTAGTAACAGTGTTTTATAACACTGGACGCGACATTTTAGTGATGTGTAGCCTAACATACATAGTGACACAAATCACTTTAGAACACTAAGCCTACTTAATGCCACGGCGAAGTTGCGTGCGCCCAAAAGGAAAGCTACAGAAGAGATGGTTGCACAATGTGTTTGAAGACTGCAAGACGGCATCTCTCTGTACCAAAAGCCGGCAGACTTGCTTAAAACAGGGCACTCTGGAGAAGCCGAATTCTTCTGGACCAGCCCCTGAGCGAGGTTGTTAGCGGAGGGGGTAGAACAGCCCATCCGTTCCCTGAACCCAGTCTTCTTTCCCGCCAAACGCTGCTGCAGAACTACGGCTATTCAGTCGCTGACAACTTTTAGCCTATCTAGGGCGCTTCTAATCTCCAATGATCAGATAATGTCTACACTGAAATAACTGCGAACACGAAGACGATGTCTGCCAGTTTCAGAATGTAATATTAGCGAGATATCACGTATTATCGAGCAAGCGATTATCAAAACAGATAGCGACTCGTACATCGTTCGTACGCCTTCTTTTTGAATCAGGCGCTGGGCGGTGACCCAGTTTTGAGCCACCGAAAAACCAATGAGAAACGTGCGCGGGGTCACGTGACTATGGCCCTGCCTACAGGCATAAGCTAAGAAGTGGTTTACGTCTTTCTCAAAATCCACCACAGAATTCGTACTCGTGTCTATGTGGACGCAGCCTTAGATTGTGCTCTTTGGTTGTTTTGTAACTTGTTAGTTGTCCCTGTCGGTGTTGACAAAACCGAAAGCGACAAAACCGGGAAACAGTGATATAGGCCTAGGTTTAGAAAAAAGGTTAAAAATAGAGTTAGGGCTAGGAATTATGGTTAGGGGTAGGTTTAAGAATGAAGGTTCGGGGTACGGCTAAGGATCATTGTTGTAGAGTTAGGGTTAGGGATTTACGTTATGAATATGGTTAGAAATAGGGATAGGATTAAGTAAATTTACGGTTAGAGTTAACGGAATACCTAAGGATTAGTGATAGGGATAGGGTTAGGGTTAGAGTCATAAATGTTAAAACATTTTAATGTTTTTTGAGAAAGTATAAAAGCATGTTTTTTTACTGTTTTGTTTTATTTTTCAGTGTTTTTTTATTTTTTATGCTTTTTTATTTTTTAAGTGGTTATTTGTGCTTTTTAATGTCATGTTTTTGTTCTTGTTAAATCGTTAGAATAAATTGCTACAGATGTGTTAAAACTGTTAACGTGACTAGTATACTTGGCATTTGTTCTGACATTTGATTGTTTAGTTCATAATTGAGTATGCACCATAATCATGGTTACATAGGCCTAAAATAAAAAAATGCCCAACGTAAAAAGTAGCGATTGGAAACATCTGCAGTTAAATGTTTTTATAATGCTTTTTTTATAAAAGTATAAAAATGTTTTTATGTTTTTTATTTGCAAATCAATGTTTTTAACATCTATGGTTAGAGTTAAGGTTAAGGTTTTTGTAGTGGGGTAGTTTTGACGTTCGCGGTTTTGTCAGTCCCGGTATTGACAGCGAACCGTCACTGTCATATTGTGCATGTCTGTTCGACACACTATATTGTTCGACTGACTGTGTGCAGATGACTTGGCACTGCGCAAGCCGGCGTATCAGAGCACAACAGCCAGCAGGTGGGTAGCTTCACGTGCAGTGGACGGTAGCCAACACGCCTCATCAATGTGTACGGAGAAGGAGATATCACCGTGGTGGCGTGTTGATCTGGGTGCACCAATGGACGTCGGTTACGTGCTCGTCACTAACCACAGATACGATAGATACGGTTTGACGATTTTTTTCCTTCTCGTTTGACGAGTAATTTGGCTATTAACCTATATACATGTAAAAAAATTACCAGTTTACAACTGTGTGTAAGGACGATGTGATGATATCAGTCCTCTAAAACAGCAAAAATCATTTGGGTAACCTTAGATGGGGCTATGCCTATGGCGTCCTTGCAAGCTGACTTTAGTTAGTAATCACTAACATAGTCTAAAGCCTTCTTCATCTGATGTTATTTGTCGTATTAGACCTACTTGCCTAATGGTTACCGATTTGGCCGAACAGCCCAAAATGTGCACCGTAAAACAACAGTTAGGCCTAAGCGTATAATATAAGCTTAACTAATGTAAAAGTCTGCGTAATGACGATATGGTGATCTCGTATAGCTGCTTTCACTTTAGACCAAAATATTACTAGAAATTTGGGGCAAAGCCCAACGTGAGTCCGCCCGGCGCCCTAAGTTCGATTGGGGGAAATTCAGAGGGGTAAAATTCCCCCGGTAGCAAAGTCACGTGGCCCGCGCACAAATGCATTCGCATACGCAAAACGCGCACTATTGACTTAAGGTGGGTAAACATTAGTCGCGTAATCTCTGGTGTTAGTGGACCAAAGTTTACTATTTTTTTTTGTTCAACGCAGTATTAATTGTACTTGATAACGCTTTTTACCGCTTGTCGATAGCTCTATTCATTCTAGAGATATTTGCAGTTAAACTCGAAAGTTGTCGTGAAACGTACTAAATTTTGGACGTTTTTTGCCCTCCCAAATTTTAAGGGGGCGGTGACCCCCAAAAGTTGCACGCGCGTTATCACCCCCATCTTGTAGCACGTAACGTGGCAAAGTTTAATAAAGATACTCGCCTTGGCTCCAAAGTTCTCTCGGCTAATACGCTACATGTTAAGCCAATTTTTCATCAGCCTTTGAAAAAAGTTGTAAAGGGGCCCCCGTCCCCGATGAGGGGTGCGCTAGTAAGATTTGGTCATTCTCTAGCGCGTGTAAAAATTTGGGGCCGCAGCACCCCCTGGGGGTCGAAATATGACCTTTCGAAAAAAATCGATGTGGGTGGGTAAATATTAGCCGCGTAATCTCTGGTGGTGGTGGACTAAACTTTACCGATTTTTTTTTGTTCAACGCGGAATTAACCGTATTTGATAACGCCGTTTACCGCTTGTCGATATCTCTATCCAGTTCAGAGATATTTGCGGTCAAACTCGAAAGTTGTCGTAAAACGTACTAAATTTTGGACGTTTTTTGCCCTCCCAAATTTTAAGGGGGCGGTGCCCCCTAGAAGTTGTACTCGCGTTATCACCCCCATCTAGTAGCACGTCACGTGACAAAGTTTCATGAAGCTAATCCCTTTGGCTTCAAAGTTCTCGCGGCTAATACGCTACATTTTAAGCCAATTTTTGACTCCCCTTTGAAAAAAGTTGTAAGGGGGGCCCCGTCTTCGGTGGGGGTTGCGCTAGTAAGACTTAGTCATTCTGAAGCGCGTGTAAAAATTTTGGGGGCGCAGCACCCCCTAGGGGCCGAAATATGCTTTTCCAAAAATGCGCTATAGGTGGGTACGGGTTCACATCGAGATCTCCAAGGTTACTGGACCAAACTTCACCGGACTTATTTCGCCTAACGCAGGAGGAATCGCGGTAGATAAATTATTAATCATACTTTGAATATCTTCATCCATTTTGGAGATATTCGCCGCCGAACTTTGAAGTCGTCCAAAATCGGGCCAAATTTTGCACGTTTTTAACCCCTGAAATTTTTTTGGAATGTGCTCCCAAAATTTTTGGACAGGCATTATAAAATTGGGCCTAGTACTGACCATCGTGCAAAATTTCACGCCGATCGGCCCAGGCATCTCGGAGATCTCGCGTTCAAGAAAAAATAAAAAAAAACATCTGGGCTAAAACATAAGTCCGCTCCGCAAGCTATCGCTTACGGGCGGACTAATAAGCCCGCTGCATCGGATGGTCATTGCCATAATAGATTCATGCATGCAGTTAGGGCTTATAAATGGCAAGCACATGGATAAGTTCACGTTCTTATTAGACATCAACTAGAAATTTGGGGCAAAGCCCAACGTGAGTCCGCCCGGCGCCCTAAGTCCGATTGGGGGAAATTTAGAGGGGTAAAATTCCCCCGGTAGCAAAGTCACGTGGCCCGCGCACAAATGCATTAGCATACGCAAAACGCGCACTATTGACTTAAGGTGGGTAAACATTAGCCGCGTAATCTCTGGTGTTAGTGGACCAAAGTTCACCAAATTTTTTCTATTCAACGAAGTATTAATTGTACTTGATAACGCTTTTTACCGCTTGTTGATAGCTTTATTCATTCTAGAGATATTTGCGGTCAAACTCGAAAGTTGTCGTAAAACGTACTAAATTTTGGACGTATTTTGCCCTCCCAAATTTTGGGGGCGGTGACCCCAAAAAGTTGCACCCGCGTTATCACCCCTATCTAGCAGCACGTCACGTGGCAAAGTTTAATAAAGCTAGCTCCCCCTAGCTCCAAAGTTCTCGCAGCTAATAGGCTACATTTTAAGCCAATTTTCCATCAGCCTTTGAAAAAAGTTGTAAAGGGGGTCCCCGTCCCTGCTGAGGGGTGCGCTAGTAAGATTTGGTCATTCTCTAGCGCGTGTAAAAAATTTGGGGCCGCAGGACCCCCCTGGGGGTCGAAATATGACGCTTTGAAAAAATCGATGTGGGTGCGTAAACATTAGCCGCGTAATCTCTGGTGGTGGTGGACTAAACTTTACCGAATTTCTTTTTTCAACGCGGAATTAAGTGTATTTGATAACGCCGTTTACCGCTTGTCGATGTCTCTATCCAGTTCAGAGATATTTGCGGTCAAACTCGAAAGTTGTCGTAAAACGTACTAAATTTTGGACGTTTTTTGCCCTCCCAAATTTTAAGGGGGCGGTGCCCCCTAGAAGTTGTACTCGCGTT
>Ga0209367_1012936_pt1 | contig 10823 bp, 2 predicted proteins | sample WorMetLIZISLAND2_FD_187412 | JGI IMG/M metagenome (GOLD analysis project Ga0209367, IMG submission 187412) | Marine gutless worms symbiont microbial communities from Max Planck institute for Marine Microbiology, Germany - Olavius geniculatus... ... | reverse complement strand
GTAGCAGGTTTTGCATTCCAGCTGGGTGTGTTGATGCCTTTAGACACAGCTTCTTTCCAGTTACCATCCGGATATGGAATAACCTGCCTTCTGATGTCGTCATGTCTCCTTCCCTCGAGGTCTTCATATCCCGACTGGCACGTGCCATGGTGATGCAGAGGACAGATTACTCACCCAGTTTTTATCAGCAGCACATCTTGCACGCTTTTATCTGTTCTGTCTGGAGTTCCCACACCATCTTTGCCATCTTTCTGCCAAAAATTATCATAATCGGTTGAAATTTGACGCAGTTCTGACAAAAACAAATCTGCTTAGTTTTTTTGGGACACGGTGTATATACTGTGGTCGTACGTAACGTACCGTTATTTCACCCATTTGCCGAGAAGCTCCCAGTGGACGGATTTGCGCGAAATTTTGCACAGAGGGTGGTCTCGCGGACTTAATCACCTGTTTCAAATTTTGTGTCGATCATTTGAGGGGTTTCGGATCTGCGCGTAGTCGAACTTTGCCATTCGCCATTGACTTAGCCGGTCGCCATTAACGCAGGGTTGAGCTACCGCGCGCTTTTGGTAAGTACTGAATGTGTACACGACGTGTGGCCACTTTAACGTGGTTGTAAATTTTGTGCCGGTGGTCTATTTTTATGAGAAATCTTGAAAAAATTAGTTTAATTTAAATTACAATGTTTTAGAGACGAATCAGGCTGTGTTGAAGTGTGTTCGATTTCAAGTCGAAACAAGAAGACGAAAATAGAAATTGGCCCAGCACCACAGGAAAACCATGACATCAAAGTGCACCTGTTGTGAAATATAAACAACGAAGTGTCTAGAGAGCCGACAGTCGGCTAATTAGGACAAAGTTTTTGTCTACACGCCTTCACACCAGTCAGCCAGTCAAGCCTGGCTTCACTACATTCGAACTCATAACCAATTTGGCAACCTTAATTTGGTTGTACATCTGTGGCTACATAATTGTATGAAATATCCTTAAATTTGCATGCTAAAAATTTAATAGCGAACAAAACTGAATAAGAGAGTTCTGCGCATAAGTCTGCATTTCTTCCTCTATGCGTACACTCATTGAATCATGGGATTGATGAATATATTGCAGGTAAGTGTCCAAATGATAAACTCAAAAACCTGCAAGGAAAATTAAAATCAGCTCAAATCAATTAACTTTCAAAGTCGAAATCTACAGACAGAGCGAGTTCTGGGCTTAAGTCCGCATTTCTTGGACCACAAAAATGGCAAATATACTGCAAATAATGGTCCAAATAATAAACTAAAATTACGCAAAAAATTGAAATGAGTTCTCATCACTTTCCAAGCTCAAAATCTCCCAACCAAATTTCAAGCATAAGTCTGCATTTCAGTCCTATGACCACTGGAAAATGTTTCAGATAAAGGCCTAGATGATAAGCTCAAATATTGGCCAAAAAACTTAAAATCAGCGCAAATAAGTTTCCAAGGTGAAAAAGTTTAGAATCTTCGGACAGAGCGAGTTCCGTGCATAAGTCCGCATTTCTTCCTGACTCAGTGGTGAATCCAACGAGCTATAAATATAGCTCGTTGGGTGAATCATGGGATTGACGAAGGCTGGTTCCATGTTGTTGACAACGGCCCAGATGACGAAGACCAATAGGAAGCAAGCAGCCAGTGCGGTGTAGCAGTCGCAGTAGCTGTATGGGCGTGCCGTAGCCAGCGCAGTAGACGATGGCTTTGGTGTGGCAGGTGATGCTCTGGAGGATGACACGGAGAACTTACTCTGTGACATCATTGAACGATACTGCTCCCTATGACAGCACGAAACAAAACTTAATAATATATTAATAAGTCATATAAATTCAACAATATAAAAACCTTTATTTTGCTGCAGGTTCTCTATTGATGAACTTGTTAATAAAATTAAACGTATTAAGTGACTGTTTCTAAGTAAGAGTCTATTCGAAGATACAAGACTGTTGCGCCTTGCTCAGAGTATTAAAAAGGTCTAATATTGACCATACGCATGCATTGTCCAATGTGGCACAGAAAATGACACTGACCATAAGTCACGATTAGGTCTAATTTTCATCACGAGTGTACGCTCTGAACTTCTGAAGTGGATTGCACGACATCTTGGGTGGTATTACGTCATCTCACGACATCCTGGATGGTTCTTTGGGCGGCAGGTTTTTCGTCGTAAAGGCCTAAAGGTTGACATGATTCAAAACTGAAATATCAGCTGAGCAGAATTTATCAGTTGTCGACACTGCTGTAGAAACATGCAGCCTCAAATAAAAAGTTAAGTTTTCTGCTCATAACTAAATACTAGCAGCAACATTAACAAAAAAAAGCGGCCATGCAACTCTTCATTTATACGCCATCAGTAAGTGTGTGCGATCTGCGCAAGGTAAATAACACTTTGTGACCACATGCGGACCGTGCATGTGTACGGTAAATATAATCATTAATATAAAAAACCCGTCTGGTAAGTATATTGTGTTCTGGGTGTTTTTTTTTTGGGGGGGGGAGGCGAGATAAAAATGTAACTCAAACCTTTGCTGAAAAAGTATGCCTTTGATTAATCGCAGTTTTCATCTGACAATTTCTCATAAGGGCATGAAACCACGTTTCTAACTCCACCCTGTCACATTTTGTGATACACCATCTCACCCCCCCCCTCCGCCTCTGACATATTTTTTGAATGGCAACAAGTTGGCGGAAGACCGTCTACAGAAGCTTTTTCAGCAATCATACCGACAAATCAATGCATAAGTAAATAACCCCTCCATAATAAATCATGTAATTGCTGTACCGTGAAGATGTATAAAAGACAACAAAATAATAGCACGTACGCAGCGACGTAATTGAACTGAACTAACCAGGTTTAATTTTTGATGAACTGACCAATGAGAAAGCAGTCAAACCTGTCGAACAAGTCATCCAACCTGCTGAAAAATTCGCTTAAAGTCTACTTCACATCCCCCAAAACACATAAGATTTATTTTATGTACATATATTATGCTCACAGACACACATTTCAGCCAAATAGTATAAAACTACCTTTAGCTTTCTGTAACAACTACCGATCAACATCCACGGTCGACGCCACTCAGTCGTGACGAGAAAACGTGCTACAAACATCTTGCATATAACAGCTATAAAGAGCACTTCACACAACCGAAAAACGCAGAAATATAATTTCATAGACAATAATTATACACACTACCGCACATCAAAAGAAAGAAATGTGGTGAAGTCATTTTTACTTTAGAGCTTTCGGACAAGTAAGAGAAGTTTTTTTTCGTTTACATACCGTAGCGTAGTATTATGTATCATGCGTTTGCCTTGTTAAGGTTGCATCTGTCAACTGGACATTAAACGAATATATGGTGTGAACCAAACTTTAATTTTCTGTAACCAGGCCCAAATCAACCAACGCGTATCACATTCACCACCAACGCACTCAGTCGTGACGAGAAAACGTGCTACAAACATCTAGCTTCTACCAAACGCGCGTCCGACGACGTATCTGTAGCCTATCTAAATAATTAGACATTGTCAATAGCAAAGCACGAGAATGCCAACTGAAGAATATACACTCTGGAGTGATATACAGGATATCGTGGGACCAGCCAGTTTTTGCCCCAACAAATTAGACGCAATTTCTGGACACGAAATTTGTCGCACTTTAATCGCATCATAGCGGCCGCCTTGGTTTGGATTAATGGACTCAATCCAGAAGTGTTTTATGACTGGTGTGAGTTAAAGAGATTTTTCACTCGAGGATCATCCGTTCATCGCCACTACCAACTGTTCACGTACTTTCGCTTAGGTCGCCGCTATCGACTCTGGTCTTGGCACGTTCTAAACCGCAGACATGAATGGTTGGATGGCAGTGTGAGAATTAATGGACGAAGTCACAGAAAAAACACCCAATAAACACAACCAGCAAACAAACAACCCAACCTGGCTCTTTTCAGAGCCTTAAAAGCCATAAAATGACAACTGAACAACCAACCGAAAATTATATAAAATACTGCGTCAATGAATGATATAAAGATGTGATAAAAAGTTTAGTAAAAATCTACATAACGCACATCACTGTACAAACAATATAAACATTCTATGCGCCGAAGATAAACAAACACGATAATGTACGTGACGTTTATGTTGAATGTGTAATGTCACAGGTAACTAACAGTATTTGCCAAAATATCACTGTAAAAACATGCATAACGAAAGTCATTTTACCGATATACATCAAGATCCTATATGTACACAGCCGTTTAAGGTGGCATAGTTATTCTAAATAATTACCTGAGGGCCGACTGTCGGCCCTCTAGTACGCAGCTAGAGGGCCGACTAGAGAGCCGACAGTCGGCTCTCTAGGCTGTGTCCTAGAGAGCCGACTGTCGGCTCTCTAGACACGGCGTATAAACAAAGTCGGAACTGTAAACAATTTGGCAGAATTTTGCGTTATATGAGTATTAGTGCGTCAGGCATACAGCAGCGAGTTTGTATATCGGGTCCTTTCTTCCTTTTGCAAAGATAATGGGTTAGACTAGGATTTCCAGTAGATACCGAATGCACTACAGTTTGGGGCTATGGCAGTGATTTTCAACCAAGGGTTCCGCGAGCATCTGCCAAGGGTTCTGCAGCCGGCCAGTAGAAATGACCTAGCTTGCAAAATCACGCCAGACAGTGTCGTAGAAATACTCAGGATTTTTTTGTTTTAATCCGTTTCTACGCATCTTTTTTTGCATAGACTTACTCTGCTGAATCATCTTTGTTGTTAGTAAAATTCTGGCATATTTTTTGCATTTTAGGCCTATGGTTAATTATAATGTAAGCTTCCTATGCACGACATTATTTAACTCCAAGGCATTATCAGAAATGAAAAAGAAAAAAGAACGTACTGAATAGGGTTATAGTTACAAAATCGTTCAGCCATTTACTTAATTAATTCTATTCTTCGAAAACTCAGCTAAGGAAAATTAAAAAGACTCTTAGGCGTGTCTTTCCCAAGAGCGTCCACGTGATAAATTTTCTGGGTTGGTGGTGGGGCTAAGCAGCCGTCAACAAGTGACGACCACCTCGCCCATCGTTTTTGGAATACAATAACATACTGCTGCCTACTAATGCGGTCAAATTTCATATTGGTCATCTTTGTCTGCTTTGTCGTCCTCATGATGGCTCCGCCCTCAGTGCCCTGCTAGGGAAATGAGTCCGTAGACACCCTGTAGCTTCTACCTCGCGAACGTTGCTGGACTCACAGATCAATGCATGGGGTTCTGTGAGTGACCTTCGCGCTTGTGTGGGGTTCCGCGGCAGCAAAAAGGTTGAAAAACACTGACCTAGGCCCTATCTCACACCGTTGCTGAGATACAGCGACTTGTTGGCCAAAAATCGCAAATTTTTCCCACCCCCCTCTTATTTAGTGCCCTCGTTTGTGGTGACTTCCTTCGAATTTATGGAAAAGCTTTACGGTTTCTGAAACTAAATTCTTCCAGGCAGCTGACGGTGAAGATTTGGTGATCCTAGCTTGCACCGTTTTTGACTGATCCAGCCGTGTGACGGACAGATGGACGGACAGACAGACAGAATTGCGATGGCTAAGACGCGCTGAAAGCAGTAGCTGCTTTTGCGCATAAAAATGACAAGGACAGCGAAGCTACTCAACACACACCACCAGACTGCAGACCAAGCAGGCACCAACCAAGCAATCACCCATGGGTATCTGTAAGATCCCAATAAACCCCATCAAGGCATGATCTCAAATCAGGACCTTTAGCTCGCTGAGAGTTCAGCCTTCCTTGAACTGTGACTGTTCCTCGGTATAACCTCAAATCAGCTCTTTAGGCTGTCTGAGGAGTCAACTTTCTTATGCTACTTCATAGAAGTAGCTACTGGGTACTGTTGGCCTACAGTGCCTTATTCTGTATTATTTGGCACAACCCTTCTAAGTCAGTCATTTCACAAAGGGGTTTCTCCATCGGCCAGCTGGAGGACACGCCCCTGTACGCTGTAGTAACACCAGTGCGGGGAAATAATTAGGCCTACTAATCAGTTGAGTAATAATAGACTGTAGTTGTCGTCATTCTGTAAACAAAGACAAAACAAAAATTATTTGTTTACATCAGACCAATATATTAGTCAACAGGGGGCAAATCGTCCAAGGTACGGGGGCGAATCAGCCAGGGGGTGAAATGGCAAAGGAGTGAAAAAGCCATAACTCCTAGTGTTAGGCATATTGGTTACACATTAGGAATAGAATTTAGTATTAAAATTTAAAATGTTTAATGTTAGGTTTCGTGTTAGTGATAAAGTTAGGGTTAGGCTTAGTGTATTTCAGAAAATTATGTGATGATAGATGGACACCCAAATAAAAATGCAATATTGGTGAATGAATTTTAGCGTTGTGTAGTTGCAGGCATTCGGTCTTTGGTGGTATCTATGATATCCTGGCTTCTGCTAGGGTTGAGGGCATCAGTTGGCTGGATGACGTGATGGCATGCATCTGTGGCGATACGATGAGCACATAGTGCTCGTAATGTCGCAGACAATCAATACGGCAGTTTTAGTGCGTACTGCACTAAATGAAAGTAGAAAGTCTGCTTTCGTTCAGTGTATGTACACACTGAAAAAAACGGTTGTTTTTGGTATTTATAGTTAGTGGCATTTTACTTGTCAATCATTCGTGAATTTTGAACTTTGCACTGCACAGTATTCTGGACATTACCATAATTAATTTATTGCAGACTTGCAGGTGATGCTGTTGTGTTTCAAACATCAGTTTTTCATCACTGTTCCTCATTTTGTCTGTAGGCTTGTTAATAAATGAATATGATGATAATGATGATGGAGGTGGTAAGGGGCAGCTCGATAATCCGAAAGTTCGATAGTCTGGAAATTTCAAGGTTATTTCCAATACACTTCTACAGACATTGACTTGATCTTCACATTTCTTCTCAACATTCTTCTCAACAAAGAGTAGTGTTTGGGTTAGGTACGTTAAGGCATGATGGCATGCATAGGGTTTAAGTTACTGAGAGTGCACGTTGCAGCACGCACCTTCAGACTATCGAACCTTGTGCGTGTGTTTTGTATTGGCAGAAGTGAGAATTGACAGTTGAAATATGAATGTAATGGAAAGCACAGTGAACACGAGTGCTAGTCGTGAGTTGCAGCATACTGAGACTGACGAAGGTCAAACATATCAGCGTGATGTCAACTGCGACCATACCGGTCTCTCGTCACTTGATGATCTGCATTGTTATGAACGTCTTGAACATGTTCGTTAACAATCATTTACCTGTCTGTTAGTCTGTCTCTTTGTCTTTCCATTTCTCAGTGCATGTCTTTCTGTCCATTTATCATCTGTGCCTTTTTGTGTTTGCCCACTTTTCCATTTGTTGTCTTCATTTTTCTCTTCGTCCGTTGGCTAAGTTGTTGATCTGTTTGCCTCTGTCAGATGATTTTTGTGCAGTTGTTGGTGGTGTACAACCAGATCTCTCACATGTCCGCTGGTAGTAGTAGTAGTAACTACTTGTGGTAATAGACTAGTATTTGTGCCTGTTATTGTAACAACAACAACAGACTGTAGTAGTTGTTAGTAGTAGTTGTTGTTGGTGTTGGGCTGTTTAGTTGTCAGCAGCATACAATCAGATCTCTGACATGTCGCCTATCACTCTGCTGAGCAACTTAACCGTATTGAATCTATCCAACAATAACATCTCTTCCATCAAGTGTAAGTATCTCTCAGTCACTCTGGCATTTACTGTCAAACGTATAAATCACATATTACTCAGTGTACGCATCAAACAGGTGTCCGTTGAGTCATATGTGAATTTACAAGTAAAACAGTTGAGTTGCATATGTAAAAAGTTTAATGAGTTTCTACTGCGCAATAACAGAGAATGCATGTCAAGCAGTATCAGTTCTGGTTTATTGGAACTGCTAACTTAGGTGCATGAGACTAATGCATATGTCTTGCAGGCAGCACGACACTTGTCAGGTCACCTTCTGAGTGACGACTGACATCTTTTTAGTACAGTGTTTCACTCATTAAAGTTGAGACTGTTGTTCAATAGTAAACTATTTACTGTTTCTGGCATGTGCTTGTTTGTGTGTATTATTTAGCTTTTTTTGTGTTAATTCTGAGAAATATTGTGCTACACATTACAGGCCTTCGAAGTTTGACCCGACTGTCTTTTCTTAATCTGTCGGCCAACAGCATTCGAGTGAGTAAAGTTTGCAGTGCTTCATAGCGTTAAACATGCTGCACGGCTCAGTGTTGTATATGTATGTGATTTTGTTACCGTGTCTTCCAATATTTCAAACTCCGTTGATTAGGTGACAGCAAAGGCATCTGGCCTGTCAAAATCGTGCTGCAGTAATGCTCATTGGTGACTTGGCATAGACCCACTTTTTTACAATGTTATGTTTTTGCCTCAGTTTGTTTGTTGTTTGGTTTGTCCATCGGTGTGGTTAATTGAAAAGCTGTGGATGAATTTTTTTGTGTTGTTTTGGGTGATCTGGATTGGTTGGAAATGATAGACCACTTTTGTTGTATAGAATATATACTGGATGTGAATGTAACTTGTGTCTGTGTGTGCACGTGATTTACTTATTTATTGTGGCAGGTGATTGAAAATCTAAGTCATAGTACTAGCCTACAGCATCTGGATCTGTCAGATAACTCCATCCACTCTCTTGGTGATTTGCACAGCCTCAACAGGCTCAAGGTGAAAATGTGCTGTTATTTGTCAACTATTGATTATGTACCAAAGTTATGATCTAGCATTTTTTTTAGGGGTCACTGTCCTCCAATAGACAGCAGTCTGAGGCTGATAACCGTAGGATAACAGGGAAGATTATTAGAACTCCCATTACTGTTATATATGCACACTCATAGTGATGAAGTTCTTACAGTTTCAGGTTCAGATCGTTTTGTGTTTTGTGTTAGGAAATATTAGGTTTTTCTGTAAAGATTAAACTTTCTGTTTTATTATTGTAAAGGTTAAACTTTGCGTATGTGCAATTTTGCATTGCCCAGAAAGGCCATACCTGAAATGACCTATGCTGTGTCGGGTGGGACTCACTCACTCACTCACTCACTTATTACTTTTAGGATATAAGACAGTCAACTTGAGTTGTATTGGTTTTTAGTTATATTCCAAGGGGTTCAGTTTGGTTAGCATCTGTATTTTTTGCAGCTTATTGCGAATACTGCACATATTTTGTCATTTAACTGCTGTTAGATTTGCTAATGTTTTTGTTTAAATTCTGGTTGCATATTGCTATTTTTCCAGTTCTTTTGCGCTTTATTAGATAGGCCTTTAGTCTCTAATTAGATGTCAAGATTTGCAAGTCAAAACTCTTAGGTTCGGGTGTAAGTTGTCTCCAAAAGAACATGCAACTTTCACCTAGTGCCATATGTCATCGTTTGCAGCTATACAGTACACGCCGTTACGCTTGCTTCTAACCAGTAGTATTTTGTGTTCTGTTAAGTTCATAGACTCAGTGTCTGGTTTTATCAGTCTGTGATAATCTTTGTATAATGAAATTGCATTCAGAGCTGTTGATCTGCAAGGCGGCAAAAAACCCAGTTTCTCGGGTTCCGGATTATTTTTAGGTTAAGCCGGTTTTTGCACGAAGGCCCAATTTGATGAGTTTGGGGATTTACAGGTTTTCATATGATTCATATGAACTGCTGTTTGCTTGCAACAGCATAAAATATGCCAATATTTGCAAATTGGTAGGTTCAAATGTTTCAACAGTTTAGCTGTAATAAAATGTTTTGTCATTGTTGGAAGAACAAACTAAAATTGGATTGAGTTTGATGTGTGTTATTTTAGCAAAGGTGGGTTTACAAAAATAATGAAAACACGGTTTTTGGGGGCATTTTCTCAGCTATTTTAACCTTGTTATTTGCGCTGTTTTCTGCACATAGACTTTATTGCTGCATGGGAATCTGATTCACTCATTGTCAACCGTGAAGACATTGTTGCCATCATCGATAACAATATTGTCGTTAGCTTACAACAACATTTCTGATCTCAACGAGGTTTGATTACTACCACGCTCTTTGAATACATCACTCGCTTATTGTGGCAGTTGACTAAAACTTGCTGTTATTTGGGCAACAGGAATAGGACTTAACGCTACGCTAAAGTTAATTCGTCCTTCATCATCATCATCAACAGGAATGCAGATATTTTGACTTGTAAATAAGTAGGAAATCTATGTTGCTTACATGACATAAAACACGAGAACGAGAAGTGAAAATTGTGAAATGCTGTTGGTTGGGCAACAGGAAGAGGGTATTTTGACTTGTACATATTTTAGCGTTCGGTCATTATGAAAGTTAGATTGTTACGTACATATAAGTAGTCAGTAAATAGCTAAGTAATTAGTTAGTAATATTGTAGTTTCTATTGCTTGTTTTTATGATACTATGGAAATATTCTTGATGTTGTTTAATTGTTGTTATTATTAGCATTGTTACTTGAACTGCCAAAGTGAGTAGGTTATTTTCTTCCTATGTTTGTTTGTCTATTGTCTGTCTGTGTGTTGGCAAGCTTGCTGAAACAAGCTACGAACATATTTTGATGAAATTTTTGGGAGGGATGGGACATGATCCTAGCAATAATCTGTTAATTTTGGGTTTAATCCCAATTATTGGTTTTGTAAGGACTGCTTATTTATTACTCTTAGTAATGTTTCCAGTTTTTTTTTCTTTCATTCTTTTCCTATGTTTAGCATGTATTTTCTGTGTTCCTTTTGTTTATCTTAGTAATGTTTGTAGTTTTTTTTACTGTTTTCCTATCTTATTGTTCT
>Ga0209367_1012935_pt1 | contig 10823 bp, 8 predicted proteins | sample WorMetLIZISLAND2_FD_187412 | JGI IMG/M metagenome (GOLD analysis project Ga0209367, IMG submission 187412) | Marine gutless worms symbiont microbial communities from Max Planck institute for Marine Microbiology, Germany - Olavius geniculatus... ... | reverse complement strand
AGCTCGGAGTAGAAGGCCTAGTGAATCGTGTTTTTCCTGGTCACCCGCTGGCCACGTGACCACGTGACTGTCCTGAGGCCTGGCAATTTTTGAGGGGTCCGTCCAGGAATCGAACCCAGGACCTCTATATATAGTTAGCCAACAAGCTAACTCTGGTGCTCTGTGGGTCTGAACGCTGCGTTAAATTACGTTAATGGATTTGCTACCTGAAGGTCGCGGAACTCATAGGCGTGGCTTCATTACTAATGGATGACGTGCGTTCGTTCAGTTAGTTTTTTTCTGCACCGTGTAGCGGCGAAGCTTTGATTGTAGGTAATTGGCCGCTAGTAAAAGAGTGACTGACCAGAGTGAGACGCTCGCAGAAATGTCACGTCGACGAGCAGTGTGATTTTGGTGACGTGTTGTCGAAAGCAACACTGTTCGGTAGTTGTAGTGATTGATGCGCGTTTTAGTTGCTGCGGACTGGTGACTCACCGGCGTAATGGTCAGGGCGTCGAAATTGCGATCAAGAGATCGCGGGTTCGACTCTTGCCAGGTAGCTACTCCGGGCAATTTTAAGGTCAAACGTGTTACTAGACATGCGTGCAGTCGCGGTTGCTCAGTGCCTCGTGCCTCGTCCTCCAATAGACAGCATTTTGACATTGATGACTATCTGGAGGATAAGAGGGAAGATTATTATCTCCGCCAAGTGTGAACGTAGTGAACATTGAAGGAGATTAAGAGATTGGCCGTACTATCCGAGTGTCCGTGTTTCCGTCGTTCTGTGTACATGATGACTCATAATGGCAATGACGTCATTGCACCAACAGCGCAAGCAGCAACGCCGGCTATTACATTTCCCTCCCTCTCGTGAAGCGAAGCGGCTCTTCCTTCTCCCTCCTTTTTCCTTGTGTTTAAATCACTTCACATGGGCCATGGCGGATATATCCACTCTCACGAGCGCCTTCTAGTTAGAACTGCCATTACTTTTACCATACTTATGCTCACTCAGAATTGGCACTTTTTACAATTTTAGATTTAGGTCGTTTTTAGGTTTTGTACTTTGTACTTTTAAACTTTTTGTTCCGTTATTATGTGTACGTGCATTGCCTGGAAAGGCCGACCCTGAAATGATCTATGCTGTGTCGGGCTGGACGTAAAACTCTAATCATTCATTCATTCACTGCCTGGAACTCTTTCGGCAGTTTCGTATTTGTCAGTGTTTGAAAGCAAGCAGTCAAGTCGTCCGCGCGTTCACTTTTTTTCTGTGGAAATTCTACAACTGTGAGAAACCTTCATCAACTGTCATTCTTTTCCTGCCTTAAACTCTTAATCAGCTGTTTGTCCTATGCGGTAAACACCATCTTAAAACAGTAACTGAGCCGACGTATGCGCCATTATGATTTTATTGTTGTAAACGGTCAAACTACAACTTCTGCATTTCACAAGGTAGTGTAGCAACAATATTAACGTGCAGTGGGCAAAACTATAGTCACTTACGTAAGTTTCTTCACGGTGTTGCTTGCCTAAAATTATTAAAATCGACCAATGTTTCATTGACCTATTCAAAAAAAAATGAAACTGTCACAGGTTTTTTCTTCGGACACTGTGTGTCATTTTTATGCGTCTTATACAGGACATCCTGTCTGGTTCTGACGTCACTCAGTGACGTCATAGTCACGTGGTTTGACTGCGCATGCGCATACATCTGATGTAAACACAGCTAAGTTACGTGACAGGGCGACCGTGTATCCAGTGGTCATTGAATACAATCAAGATGTGTCTGGCTTCTTGAGCAAACTACTGTATTGACTTGATTGCAGTGGACAAATCGTCCGGCCGTCCATGTTTGTCGACTAGGAAGTATATTAAGGAGACGCCATAGATCGATTACAGACGAGTGCGGACTGCAGGCTCCAATGGTTGACTGGAATTCCCGGCAGTCTTAGCGTTTGTTAGCTTCCGCTGTAGAGTGAAGCCCAAACTGTACACTCGTATACTTCGATTTGTTATGGATTTGTTGTACAACACGGTGTGCAGCAAATCCGAAATGCTAAACAAGAATGTGGCCATCTTTTTTTGACGTCACCAAAACATTTTGCGTACATTTCAAGGCTGAAACTTGAGGTGCACTTTCGGTCATGCACTTGCTTTATCTTTTTACAACTTATTCAAGTTGGGTGCATAAAGTGATGATTTGCATTAAGATCGGATGAACCAGACGACGCCGAGATGCAAAAAATGGCTCATTTTGCGACTGGAACAAAATTCCCTGAATCAAACGTCTGTGGGAGCGTCGCCTGCCATATACTAGGCTTTGGAGATGGGCAGATTCTTTGCCGACGGATTGGGCGTGTGCGTTCACTATCCATTTGTTGGCGATTGCCTGGCGGCGGCGCCGGTGCTCTGATTGAGATGTCAGCTGATTGCCTTGCTAACAGCCTTCTCATCACCTTCCCATTGCAACCAAGCTTCGTTGTACCGGAGAAATGTACAAAGTCCCTCGTGCACAAATCCCCACCCCCGGACATTCATTTCCGAAAACATTTCCATCCTCTTCTGAGTGTTTTTTGAGGAACATTTTTCGACATTGTTCTACTAACACTATACACTGAAGTTAATCATCTAGTCCGAAGAGTCACCATTCCGATTTTGGATCGGTTCTGTTCCGCCATAGCCAGGGGCCGCCATATCCAATGGCCATCGTAGTCCAGGTCCTCCATAACCATAAGTGCAATTTATCCCTATTTTTTAACCCGGTCACTAGCCTTATCTCTAACCTTAACCTCAACCCTTGCGCGGAGGATGTTGCCTTGTTATGGGGGGTTATGTCTGGGGGAAGTATCATGTCGGGGGGGGATTTTTGCATCCTTGCCGCCTGCTAGCCATCCACGACCACATGCTCGCCGTGGCTTGGTGGCTTTAATTCCTGGGCGTCTTTTATGAACGGAGCCATCGCAGTGTCTGGTGGTCCGCTTGCCAGTGACGTCATCATGAAGTGTGACGTCATCGGCGTGTGTGGGCGTTGATAAGCTCTCTCTCTCTCTCTTCCCGTCTCTCTCTTTTTCTCTCCTGGAGGAAAATATGACGCCTCAGGGTCGCAGCCGACAATGGGTGGCTTTTCTCGGTTGAGTCTGTCGCGTGCTCGAATAAAAACGGAACGAGTCGTATTTGTCAAGTGTGCAAACGCAATGATCACTTTTTCTCGTTCCTTCTGCCTTTCTCTTTCTCACGTTTCTCTGGTCCTCATACACGCCCGTTTTTCAGCTTTATGCTTACTTCTTGTATTAATCTGCTGCTGTCTTAAGACCCCTACGTTCACCAAGCAGCCTTGCAGAGTGCAGACACCACCGGGCTGAATAGATCCTCGGTTATGTTTAAAGTTAATAATCAAAAATATGCCCACAGGAACTCTAGCCTAATTTCCGCTGCATGGCAGTGAGACCCGTCCTGTTTTATGATACAATAACGTGCATGACATATACGCGACTGTGTACCATACAATTACGACTTAATAAAATAAAGCTCATGTTCGCATACTTTGTCAGAAGGCATTTATTACTACAGCCCACTGTTGCCGCACGTAGTGTACATTGAATGCAACTGACAAACAGTGCGATTCAGAAACGTAATCTTTTTCGCCATTTCTCTGCGGCGGACGGCGGAGGTAAAATGAGGATTTCGGGCGATGTGCATTTGCTGCAATCCATGCAGTAGGCCTACAGTACAGTGCGTTGAATGTAGTTGGAAATTGGACTGGATTCGGGTCGCGTGTACTGGTATGACGTAAACACGTCGACATCGGCCTGCAGTGACTGAGTGTGGCGCACGTATAACGGCCTCCGAGAGTGAGTGACCGATCGATCCATTGCTGCTGCTGCTTGGCCGGACCGACAATTTGTCTTGCACGGTCGGTTGCAGGACGCGCGCGTTGACTGCCCGTCACGACCCGGCAGTCTATTGCTAGCTCTGCTGCTGTACCTTTTCTCATTCCGTCATCGCCGATCAGTGTTGTACATCAGCCTCACTCATATGCACTGTGTTCAGAAAAACTCAGCCAGTGTTATTTTTCTAAATAACTCCGTGAAACATCGGCCGATTTTAGTAAGTTTTGGCATGCAACATCGCGAAGAAACGTGACGTAAATGACTAGTTTTGGCCACGTCACTTTAATACTGTTGCTACACTACCTTGTGAAATGCAGAAGTCATAGTTTGGCTGTTTACAAGGTCGTTTACGTTTACACGGTAGTGCAGCAACAGCATTAAATATATAAGTGAATAAGTAGATTAGTATGACTCACCGTGTCAACGGGAAGCCCGCTGTACTTTGTTTTTTTACGATATTATAGTGAATAAAGATGAATAGGCTATTGGAGGAGTCGTTATGTATTCAGTAGTCACTGTCATTTTTCTTCTTGGCTTGGTAGAGTTAGCGGCAAGACGTTGGAATCGCTGGTTTGATTCCCGGTTGGTCGCTATCAGTATCAGTTGGTTTCTGCTTGTATGGGTGATTATTAACTCAGCCTTCCATCCCTCTGCTACTCTGCTGTACCTTTCTCTCATCCCACGATCACTGATCAGGCTGTCATACATATACACTGTGTCTCGCCGCACCATGTCCCCAGCAGGTCTGGTTCACCTGTCTCGGGTGGCAGTTAACACTGTATGATCCCGTGTGGCAGGTAGCTTTGAGTTGAGTTTTCCTTTAAATCTTTTAAAACCTTCTCTTCTGCCAGTACTTTTTGTATGATTCTGCAACAGCATACGAGCTGTATATGCTGTGTGTGTGTGTGTTCTGGTGTGTATAGGAGGGTAGCGATGACGAGGGTTCGGTGGAGAGCGAGCAGCAGTCGGTGGACAGTCAGTCCGTGGACTCGCGTTCAACCAGTGGAGGTGGTGGAGGCGGTGGAGGTGGTACAGGTCATGATGGTAGACATCACAGGTACAGCAGCAGCGGCAGTCAGCCGTCGGCACCATGGACCATGACCTGCACCCTCACCACGGCTACCAGCAACACAACCATAACTACCAGTTCGGTACTGTCAGTCGCTAGCTATCTCTATTGCTTACTACCAGCGTATTTAAACATAATAACATACTCGGCGCTCGGCTGCAAACACATTTTTGTGCATTTTGGGCTTTAAAAGTCACGGAGTGATAGATGATGCACAAAAGCTATTTGTTGTTCACTGAAACAGCCATCAAAGTAGCGAGGCAACTGTGCACGCCGTAGAATGGTATTGAGCTATAACTTTTCTCTGCTGAAATTTTTTTGTTTTAATTTGGGGGTTGAACCTTCAATTCCATCTGCTGTTGTCACATCTTTGTCCATAGTTTGATGGATATTCTGTTCCGGTTAAGAAATAGCACATTTCTTTTTTTGCTTTCAAGGACTGAAGTCATCAGTATATTAATGTTTGGCCCGTCGCCCGCCCACTCATGGAATTGACAAATGGCACACCTAGTATGTATAAATATTCATGAATGTGCTGAGCTGTCCGCTCACAAATCTTGTTACCTGCCTGCTGAGAACTCATTTCTGACGCGCCTCTGAACTCCATTTTGTCACCCCTCCAGCTGTCTTTGCTCCAAGATGTTGTTAATATTTATGTATGTTGTAAAAGCTTCTTGTCACTTAAGAGATTTGTGGGTTGTGGTACTCTTGAGCATGTAACAAACGGCTGTTCCGACAGCTGCGGCACTGAATTATTTTCTCATTTCATTCACTGTCAGGGACACTGTCTGTCATCTTTTCTTGCTTTGGTGCCGTTAATTGGCAACAGGAAGGACATGCGGCAGACAGACGTGTCCCCGGGCCCCGCTGTTAGGCCCCTGATAATAAGCTGAAAGTGGTCAGAGATGACATTTTTTAAATACTGCAAATTTGCCAGCCCAAAAAGAAAAAAAGGCGATTGGAATCGAAGAGATGGATGTTTAGTCAATTTTGTGTGATATTTGTTCGTTACCAAAGCTAGTGTTTTCAGTTGCAGTTTGATGAAAAAGCATAGGAATGTGGGAAATATTTTTAAATTTAAAAAAAATTATGATGGGACATTTTATGGTATTACAGAACAGCTCATAAAAACATGGTACCTGTGAGAACTAAAGTAAAAAAAATACAGCAGCATATCAAACTGGATACAAACAGTTTAGTTTCAGAAAAATTTTGAAAGCAAACAAAACAAGAAATTTGATCAAAGCTCACGAGACGCGCGAAAGCCTATAGCATTTCCGGTTTACTAGTTATAGTTTCGAAAATCGCATATCACTTGGACTCGGCCCATTGGGATCATAATACACATCGGCCGTGGGCGCGTGTGGCGTTGGCGACGGTGGCGCCTCCTTGTGAATGATATAGACTTGCGCAGCCCGATATCGCAAAAAAAATCAGTAAAACCCCCTATTTTGGCGTTCAAGGTCATCCAAGGTCATTGAATTCGATGGCAATCGAAAGCCAGTATACGATTTCCTATTAGTGATTAATAGTAACCTAAGCCCTATCTCGCACCGTTACTGAGATACAGCGAGTTTTTGGCCGAAAATCGCAAATTTTGACCACCCCCTCTCATTTAGGGCCCTCGTTCGGGGTGACCCCTTTCGAATTTATGGAAAAGCTATACGGTTCCTGAAACTAGAGTCTTCCTGGCGGCCGACGGTGAAGATTTGGAGATCCTAGCTTGGACCGTTTTTGCCTGATCCACCCGTGTGACAGACAGACGGACGGACAGACAGACAGACAGATGGACGGACAGAATTGCGATGGCTAAGACGCGCTGAAAGCAGAGCTGCTTTCGCGCGTAAAAACTGGATCAATATGTCCGAGGGGTCCTGTAAAAATTTATGGACGGGGGTATATTTAGGGAAGCAGATGATTACTTTTCCTTCTGAGTGGTTAAACGCTGCAGGTGAGCCAGGAAGTAGCCACTCGGCAGCAGGGGCGCCGGTCCAGGCGTCGACCGGTCAGTGAGGAATGGGAAATCCTGGAAGGACTGAAGAGCGGACAGCAGTTCGACGTCGAAGTGCCGGCAAAGTTCGTCGGATACATAATGAAGAGTCGCAAGTGGCCGATGAAAGGCTGGCATAAGGTCAGCAGTACAAAGTTGATCGTTTGACTAATTTAAGCAGTAGCCCTATATGGTTAAGTGTGACTCCATTCAAAGATATGCTCAGTCGATCATTGGCAGCTGAATAGTGTTGTTGGCTTGGTCTAATGGTAATATAGTTGATTGCATCGAGGAAGTTAGTCTATGCTAAGCCAATTTAGTACCGAGATGGGTGATCGTTCGCGGGTATACCGTCTTGGTATGTAACCAATTCACCCAGATGGGCTCAGCCTGGCCATCCCTCCGTGTGTAAGCGCAATGAGTACCAGCGAAAGTTGAAACGTAAACAGGCACACTGCGCAATGCATAGTCTTCTTTATTTTTGGTTCGGCAGTGTAAGCTGGTGTCTGGCTGAGGGCTAAGGAAATGGAGGTCAGCGCTGACTTGTGGACCTTATGGCTCAGGAAGGACTTTACGCTTACATTCATGTGCGATCATTCAAATCTTTAAATTCGTATAAAAGTGTTGCAAAATATTATTGCAAATCTGGCAAAACATTTTTAGCATTTTGGACACATGCTGAAGATAGGATGCGATTGCATGTCAGACAAAACAAATAAATGTTGACGATTACTCAGATATGTGTCTTGTGCTGTGTGACGTGTTGTGATAGTGACACTGGTGCTGTTTAGTGTTTAGCTTGAAATGTGTTTCATCTCAGTTGTTCTTTACATCGTGGTTTTGTTGTGATTATATCTAGAGGTATTTTTTCCTGGAAAACGGGATCCTGACATATGCAAAAAGTGCCGCCGAGGTATGCTATGCTGTCTCCACTCGTCGTTCTACTGTATGTTGTAGTGGCTAATTTGTACACGAATTTGTGCTTTGAGTTTTTTGTTTGGGCAGCGTGTCACTAAATCTAAATGCAGAATCCAACTTATTTTATCAGTAGCATTGCAGTTGTCATCAGTAAATATGAAAAATTTTTAAATTGCCATCGTTTTACACTGACTGTTCAACTGTGTTGAACGTGTAGTGAAATATAAAAAAAAACGAAACAACGATAAAAGTTATGCCCGCGTTTTTGTGTGAAAAATAAAAAAAATAATTCTGAAAAACTTCAGCGAAGGTTTGTTACAACTATGGTGTGGCTGGATGTAGTTGGAGCGAGGCAAGTTTCACGGGACCGTCGACACGGGGCTGTCAGTGATCGCGTGCAAGAAGAAAGGACGACGAATTGATGTCGACGCCGACGACCTCATCTACCACTTGAAGGTTCTCATATCAGTACATAATTAGCAGCTTACTGATTATTATTCTTTCTGCCAGTCAGATAAGATCTCGAGGGATATAACTGTCTAATTGAGGGCAAACGCTGGAATGGTTAGTGAATCGGAACTTACGATGCTGCCACTTTTCAGTGAAAAATATCGGCGAAAAATGTGAAATACTTTTTCATTTTTGAGGCGTGATTATTGTGGATGCAGCTGAACCAGTTGGGTACTTAGAAATGCGTGGGCGGCGACTCTAGAGTTAAGGCGCGTACAGACCGACGTAACTGAACTGAACAGAACTGACACAGTTTAGTTTTTGACGAACTGACTAATGAGTGAGCAGGGCGAACGCATTTTATTGGCTAACGCGTACGTGCGCGTAGTCATTAGTTACCGGCGCCGTTATACGTTGCCTACTGTAATGCATTACTACTTGTCCGTTTCTCAGTTCGTCAAAAACTAAGTCATGTCAGTTCAGTTCAGTTACGTCGCTATGTATGCGCCTTTAGACGGCTGTGAGACAGTGAGCGAGTGACTGTATGAGTGATTGAGTGTGATTAGTTGAACCGATGGTTGGTTGGAGGTTGATCAGCAGATATGGTCTGTCAAATCGGCTGATTGCTGCAGTAAAACATACCACCGTCTCCATGTGGGTGGTCTTGGGTGTCCACTCTAGCCGGTCAGCTGGGTTCACCTTATCAGCAGTCCACCTACGCCGCCGTAACTCCTTAGATAAGCACTGCACTGTGACAAAGACACTGATTCTTCATTACCTGTGTTGAGACCGACGTTTGGATTAACTAATCAGTTCGTTGTCGTAAACTTTCATAAATTAGAAGTTGTGCAGTTTCTGAAATCTATTACTACTTAATATTTTTTAGTTATTGTCACTGTAAAGAGCAATTTAAATATATTTGTCACGTGACCGGTTGCCGTTCAGCTGTTTGTAACATTTCTAGTCTGCCGGCAGCTTAACTTTGATTAATGTTCGTGACAAACATTCAAGAAACCTGTGAAGTTGAACTCTTTTGTACTCGTTTCTAGCGCGTCTCTCATGGGCATTACAGACATGACTGTATTGCAGAAGTTAACGTATTCACAAAAGATACATAACGCCACAGAGCGGCGGACTGTTAAACTGCCAGTGAGATTCTGTAACGTGTAACATAAACTATACAATTATTGCGTGTTTGCTCGTCTTTTGTATTCATCTGTTTAGTCGGGGCTCGCATGTAGTTATGTATAAAGCATTAATGTCAGTGCGTGGTATTTTATATGCTGATGGACAATCAGCAAACAATTTATTGGGTCTCCCATATAATGTGCATTTGATTAAAATTTATCAATCAGTTACTGGTTAATTTCCTTTTAGCCAGATTCGGCCATGGATTCGGCCACTGGCTAACATTGTGCACTTTAAATATATGCACCTACTTTGATTGGCAGATTAAAATAAAAGTATTTATTATTATTATCAGCGTGGAAGTTGATGCTCTTCTTATTTTTCTTATCATCCCATGAAGGTTAGAACTTAGAAGGTTGAGTTGACCTCGGTGGCTGGTTATTAATTATTATATCAGTGATTATAATTGTGACACGAATTTCAGTGAAGAAAATTAAAGTTATGAACTTTACTGTAGTTGCTGATGGAAGGAAAGGGTTAAATTTATCAGCGTCGTCGTCGCCAAAGCTTCAGAGGTTGGGAGGCTTTCTGCTGTGGATCTTGGTTGACATGTTGTGTGACACTGTGGGGAAGTGTTGTTATGATGCTGCACAGAATGTGATGGATTGTGATGTGTGGTGACTTAGCACTCTGTCGAGGACTTATGTTTAATCAGTTCGTCTGTTGCTTTACCTTTTGAGATATTTCCCCCACAGACATCTGAACTGCTAACATTATTAGACCTCCTCGGAGTTACGTAAAAATAACCTCTTGTTTTCCTCCATCAGTGAAGTCATTTGAACAGTAATCAGTGAGTTAATTTTAGTCGCGTTGATGTACACCTGTAGTCGGCGTCCTAGACGGGGAATTGTTGACTAGGTTATAGCTATTTAACGGCAGGGTTGTTGGCTTCCATGCCGTCCTAGTTCAGCAATCTTTTGCTCTGCCTGGCAGTCACAGGCGCAATCAGCTGAGACATACATCGGGCAGTAGTAAGTCTGTTCTAGCCAGGCTGTCTGTCTGTCTGCCAGAGTAACCTAGTGGTATTGTGACATTTCGCCGGTTTCACACCTCCCTGTGATGTTACACTTCGCCGGTTTTGGACGGTCGGCGGAGGCCGGGGTGCGGCCATAGGCCGGTGGTAGGCGGGGCTAATTCTTCCTATTGTTCCTATTGGCTGCAGTATAGCCCCTAATCTAATACACTTTAGCGTACATCATTCCTACGAGTATTCAGAATTACAAACAACGAAGGCAAACATGATGTGATGACCGTCTTCTGGATGTTTTCGTCCGACGATGACGTCATTGCGCACAGTTATCGTTCGCTTTTTACCAAGTTCTCGACATCGACAACACGTGTA
>Ga0209367_1012934_pt1 | contig 10823 bp, 7 predicted proteins | sample WorMetLIZISLAND2_FD_187412 | JGI IMG/M metagenome (GOLD analysis project Ga0209367, IMG submission 187412) | Marine gutless worms symbiont microbial communities from Max Planck institute for Marine Microbiology, Germany - Olavius geniculatus... ... | reverse complement strand
GATTAGGGTTAGGCCTATGGTTACGAAATCGTTTGACCATTTACTTAATGAATTCAATTCTTTAAACACTATGCTAAGGGAAATCTAAACGACACGTATCTTTAACGAGGACGTCTACATGATAATTTTTTTCAGTCGGTATGGCGGGGGCTAAGCGGCCGTCGACGACCGCCTCGCCCGTCGTGTTACGTTGAATGCAATAACGTACTGCTACCTGTTAATGTGGTCAAATTTAATATTGGTCATCTTTGCTTGCTTTGTCGTCCTCACAAGGGCTTTGCTGTGCTAGGAAAATGAGTCTGTAGACACCCTGTAGCTTCATCCTCGCATACGTCGCTGGACTCACGGATCAATGGGGTTCCGTGACTGACCTTCGCGCTTGTGTAGGGTTCCGCTGCAGCAAAAACGTTAAAAAAACACTGCTATACGTCGCTTGCTATTTGCGTACACTCTGCTTAAGCAGTGCTTAGTTTTTTTTGCCTTTGTCTTGGGTAGTTTTCACGCCAGACTGCAGGCTAAATTTTACTTTTCCTGTGACTGTATTATGAAAATGCGTAAATATTTGATTAAGTTAGTCATTAGTCGTTGCCTCTCGTCGTTTTAAAATGATAATTCTGGCTGCTCTGTTTATGTTTGTTGTGTCTTGTGTTCTTTGTTCTGTATTTGCAATGTCGATTTACGTTCTAGCTTTCGCCGGTACTCATTGCGCCTACCCACGTAGGGATGGCCAGGCTGAGTTGACCTGGGCAGCTGGTTACTTAACGAGATGATTTACCCGTCTGCAGACGGCGGTCACACATCCAAGTACTAACCGGGCTTGGCGTCGATTAACTTCGTTGACGCGACTAACGACGTTACCAACTGGACAAACCGCGACGTAAATAATGAATTGAGTAATATCGCTATGGTTGCAGCGTCGTTGTCGGCGGAGGTGAGATGTCCTCGCAACAGTTCGCACGTGTTCGCTGACGACTGGGCGACCGTGCAGTGTATGCAACACCAAGAACATCTGTCTGTAGGAGCATTCTACGACCTGTTTCTACAGCATCCATCCGTCGAACGCTTCGACATGCTGTGCAGGTATAAATAATGAACGTTTTCACTTGCTTACATGCCACGAAACAATTATAGCCTAAGCCGTTACTGCATTTGGATAGAGCGCGGTAACGCACACTCGGACAACTATAGATAAGACACATCTTGAGACATGACTCGCTGTCGTGGGACATAATGAGGGACAGAATGTTGGGCAAAGCAACAAGATGACAAAAGCACTTGCAAAATCAAAAGCAAAGATTGTGAGAACATTAAGATAGAAGCCAAAGATAAAAACCTTTTCTTTTCACCTTTTCTTTTTCGCCAACATTTTTTTTCTTGTTCAGGGGCTGTATATCTTTTTACTTCCACCCGGCACTTGTTACATTTGAAGACCAGTTGAGTGATTTATGTAGACTACTAATACGACACGTCTGTAAGATACCTCACTGTGCTTCTTGTCCGTCTGTCTGTATGTTCGTCTGTCCCGTACAGGATTCTAAGTAGAAAAACGAAAAGAAGTAGAAAAACAAAATCGATGTTCTCTAAAGAAAGAGTATAATTAAAAGGTCAAAAATCAGGCGGAAGACCGCACAATTATTGTGACCACTGTGCCGACTTAGTTTTCTTTTTTAAACAGTGCGCCTAACGTAATTAGGCGTATCCTGGATAAGGGCCCCAGGTCCAGCGTGCATATCTGTGGGTTCATGTCAGGCGTGTGCGATGTTGTGTGTTTGGACGGCAGCATGTTTCAGAAATGGATGGTTTGCGTGAGGTCGTCGGCCTCGCGCTGTAACGTGTCATCAAGCGTCATCAACCCGCAGTTCGATCGGACCAAATCAATCATTGAACGTACCTGCATCGATCGTCGAAACGGTCTGACCATTTCACCGCATCGTATGAAATATATTATATAATATAGGCTACGTAAAAAGTGGCGCATAAAAATAGAATACACGTGTTTTACGCAGATCGACCATTCGGAGAGTTTCGGGAACGATTAACTTCGATCTTACAGAGCGACGTAACTGAACTGAACTGAACTGACATGGTTTAGATTTTTGTCAAACAGACGACGTTGCGTGAGTAGTAAGTAATGCATTACAGTAGGCACCGTCTAACGGCGTCGGCGATCGTTTTTGACTCTGCTCACGTACGCGTCGACCAATGACCACTCGCCGCATTTGCCTATTGGTAAGTTCGTCAGAAACTAAACCGTGTCATTTCAGTTCAGTTACGTCGCTCCGTACGGATCTTTAAGCTTACAGTGAAGGTTTGTTGAACATCATGTTTAGCACGATCGCACTTTACTGCAGTGATTGAGGCAAATCATTTTCATAGCTGCCCGATAGCTCTATGTACGTTAAGTGTGGATGTTTTATTTTATGCCCAACTCTGTATCGCACTCGTATTTACCTAATGTATAGGCCTATACAGAATTTAGGCCCTGCTCTAAATTACTAGTAATAATCGGTCAGCATTGAAGTTACGAAGTTTGAGCTTGGTGATCTGCTTGCTATTGGCCACACGCTATTGCCCATTGAAGGGAAGTATAATCAAATGTGCTTAGGATGTTAGGTCTATGCTATTTTTTGACCATTAAAAGTCTGAACTCATAAAATTGTGCACCAGGCATTATTGGTATTTGTGACATTTTCGCTGGATATCTTTTCGACATTTTCTAAGCCATTTGACAAAAAAGTTTTAGTATCATTCACAGAAACTTTATGTACACGCCTTTATGACGTCCATGCAAACAGACGGAGAAACAGGTAGACAGGGAAATGTTTAATATATCTTCCAGCAAGGCCCGGACATCTATCATATTATAAGTATTAAAATGTACACGCTGCACTCAAAAACAGAAATTCACTGAGCGTATAACAATCGCTATCGCTGGTGTCGTCATTTTTTCTTGTCGCAAAATTTTCGTCCAAAAATGCAAAAATTAGAGTGTGGCTAAAAGTATCCTAATTTGGAGGAAATTTAGCGGCAAAATTGAAATTTTGAGCACTCTTAACGTCGTTTGTCAAAAATTTGCAGCTGTTTGTTCGAAAATGGCGACTTCCTGCTCTTCCTATTTTTTTAACGCACGACTCCTGTGTAACTGTTGATGTTGTTGTGGTTGCCGTCGGTTGCAGTAACGTTAGTCAACCTGCCGTGTTTGGCAACACAGTCGCGGGAGATGAACCCGCTGTTCAACGGTTGCTTCATCACGATGCAGCTCAGACGAAAGGCGGCCGTCCTGCCGCTCTGCCGGTCAGTATCGGCCCTCGCAATCCACTCGGATTGTGGAACATTCTACCTACTCTGTCCACTCTGCGGTTGGCAGACGTTAGGCTTATTGTGCACTGTGTGGTGAGTTGTAGCTGTTCTGTATAAAAATATAATGCAAAAAAAACTTATTTGGTTGTGTACAAAACGTCGTATTTACTTGTAATGTAGTTAATAGTGTGCGTAGCCTACGAGTAATTAATAATGACGAAATTTAAAAAGTAATCGACTGCGTGTAATTCACTTCCACATATCGGTAATCGCTGCTTTAAAATGTATACGGAAACTGTGTAGGCCTATATGGCACCATATTTTACATTGTATCTTTTTATCATTAAGTCAACACACGCGCATACGTACAACCGTGGGCGTTGAATTTGGAAGTAGTGGCATTTGCATTTGCAATTGCAAGGAAAGGAAAATTCAAAGAAAGGCTCCACATTTCTCATCGGTGTGAATTTGCAAGAAAGGAAATTTGCAAGGAAATCAAGCATTGCAATTTGCAAGGAACAGAATTCCATTTCTTGCAAATTCTATTTTCTGCAGATTTCATTTTCTTCCAAATTCCATTTCTCATAATTTCATTTCCTTGCCTTCGTTGTCCTTCCATTTACCTTTCCTTGCAAATTCCATTCTTTGCAAAGTTAGGTGACTCGTACAACTCCCTCCATGCAGTACACTGAACATCCCATGTTGTGGTAGACATAACGTTGTGATACCCGCACTGGCAACGGGTCGGGTGCGTCTCCATCTGTCTGCATGGTGCAACCGATGGTCTCAATGGACTCATTGCAATCAGCCGACGGCGCCCATGCAGCGAGCCCAAGAATTATGATGAATTGCTCCATACATGCGCCGCCCTACAGACAACCACCCGCGCATTGAATGAACCATTAAACGCCCTCCCTTTAAAAATGTTTTTTTGAAGTTTTGGCAGACAGACTGTTTTTTGGAATTAGTAAGAAAGTCGCTTTAGTTCTGCAGAGTGAGCGATTCAGTTTCGTTTTTTTCATTCGTAGGCGCGCTTTTTGACTCAAATCTTTATCAACCCAGGATGTTGAACACCGTAAACGTAGGGCCTATTCGTTTACAGAAATCGTATTATTCGAAGTGTAGGTGTAGATTGTCAGTAGTAACTGTGCCGGGGAAGGGTCCAAAAGTAAGCCGGTAAGTCGTTCGGGAATTTAGATGGCCTACTTTGGTCGTAATTTGGTGATGTAAGGTTTTGGGGGAACAGATCAATGTTATGTTAAGTAGGCCTAGGTCTATTCTGCGTGAGTGATTTGGATTTCTGTGTGAACGAACGTGACAGATGGCAGACGGACAGACCGCGCTCGGAGAAATGTGTAGGAATACGCGGACACGCTTGCGCTGCAAAAGCGATTAATTCCGCCTGAAATTTGGAACATTTATGCTGTTGTTTAACGCTTCAGTGACGGATGTCGCAGGTTGATGTCGGAGTTTCTGCAGTGTCAGGATCGTCTGATGCGCTCCGCATGCGGCAGTTCACTCGCAGACTTCACCCTAGCCGTGTCCATCGAGAACCACATCTGCCTGGCGACTGACACCGAACTACAGCAACAGCATTGTCCCACCGACACCATCATCCACGATTACTCGCCGTCCAATATCGGTCTGTACGCCAAGCCCTATCAGTCAATCAAGACGCATTTACATCTAGGCCTATGCAGCTGAACGCCATTATGTCGAACAAGTCGGGGACGCGCATAATGGCATGACTATAGGCTGAACGATCACGATTACTATAAACTTAGGCCTATAGTCAGTTTTCCGCTTAAATTGTCAGAATATCAGGGCTCTAGTGTTAGCGTCTGAGCGGACGGTCGCATAATGTGTCGGCCCTGGGCCGACATATTTTTAGCCGACCGTACTTAAGTAACGGCCGAGTTTATGTTACGGTTGTCATCCGTCGTCGTCCGTCCGTCGTCGTCTGTAACGAATGTATTGTGAGTGACTAAGCACAATGCAATAAACTTTTTACGCGAATAATTAGTCATGTACGCTAAACCAGAGCATGCAAAATTTTAGCGATCTAGTGAAAAGGGAACATTTCAGATTTGGGCTTGAATAACGTGAGGGGTCGGAAATTCAATGGATAGCTGACCATATAGGGCCTATCTCGAAAACTGTGAGAGGTAAGGCCAAGGTTGCTTGTATTAATCACTAATAGGAAGTAACATATGCTTTTTCAGATTATGTGGAAATAATCGACCTTGGATGACCTTGAAGATCACTGACAAACAGTACGGTCGGCTATCCTAGCGACAGCTAGGCTTTTTGTCTAGCTATTATCGCAGTTTAGCCAGAGCTTCGTATTACCTGTGTGTGTGTAGGCCTACAGTACAGCATGTCATGTCCGCCGGAGTTCCCTACCCTGGTCCGTCACTGTTACCGCGAGTTCATGCGCACGCGTGTCGCGCTTTACCCCACCATGCCGGCCGTCATCAAGTCGTCCGTCGACATTATCCGCAGCTGGTGCTCGTAAGAATATACAATTTCCCTAAAATCAACACATATATGCCTACATACTTTATACAGGACACTTACTTTAACTTTAACGCTTCATGGTAATCCATCCCACAACTACGGAGCGTCACCAGCCATATGGGATCACACAGTGTTACCTGCCTCCCAACACAGGTGAACGTTTTGACCCCATCCAAACATGGCGCGGTACTTAATTTAACTACCCCCGGAGGAATGGAAAGCTAAGTTGAGTTATAGTCTGGATTTCAGCGCGGGTCTGAAAATGGCATATGCCCTGTCAAATTAAATGGAAATCATTGACTTCAGATGATCTTGTAGGCCGTCACGCGCTATTGTGGCTATACGGTGCGAGATAGGGCCTAGATTGCAATTGATCATTGATAAGAAGTCGCATATTGGTTTTTTCAAATGACATGAAAATCGTCAACCTTGAATGATCTTGAAGGTCACTGACAACCAGTAAGGTCGGTTATCCTAGCGACAGCTGGGCTTCTTGTTTATGACCGTCAGATCTGGTGACTGGTGATGTGCAGAGCGTTGCAAGAATACAAGCAGTGCATTGCGCCGGTGGCATCGATGTGCCCGGCCGGTGTTGAGACGATATTCGCCGTCTCCTCGGAGTGGGATAAAAACATTCAGCTGGCAACGTACACCTGCGACTCTGCACTCGAAGGTTCACTGATTTCTTAGTCCATGGCTTGTTGTCAATAAAGTCATAATAGGAGGGGTAGGGAAGGCAACAGTACCCCCATAAATTTTATTTATTTATTTTTTTAGTCCATTGGAATTTTTTTCTTGAGAAATTTGAGTCTAAAAAATAAAAATACAAAATTTTGGGCTAGATATCTCCCCTTTTGGGCGTATTTAGGGCAAAATTAAAATTTTAAGCACTCATAGTTCTCCATCGGAAATTTGCAACTGTCTGTTGGGAGATTGCAAGTTTCTGATTCTCAACTTATTTAACGCACGACGCCGTTATTAGTTATAATGGTAAGACTAATACCCCGTTTACACGATCCAGCAAACGTCCGGCAGTTAGCACGTGTATTTTGAATACATTTGCTGGAAGTTTGCTGGACGTTTGCTGGATCGTGTAAACACCCCATAAAGATCGATACTATGTTAACTGGCTTCCACGTGGCCGACAACAAGGTCTGGTCTACAAGTCCCGAGAACACGACTATGAGTCCGATGTGCCTGGCTGGAGCGTGGCAGCCACCAAGACGTGGAACGACGGTACGACTTCACATAGATAGGCCTACTCTCCACGCGGAACACTCAAACTTTCGAGCGCAGACTGAAAACATTTTTATTCTGCAAATTTCACGAGTTAGGTTTACATCGTACGTGTGGTTTTATGTATACTGTTGAAATTTGCTGGGCAGACCACAATGGCCAGTTTCGATAAGAATTTTTGCCATCCGATATTATTTGTCGGAGTCTGATTGCCAAAAATTGTGACACATTTTTCGTATACCGTCGTCTGTCTGTCTGTCGTCTGTGTGTCGCATTTGCACTTCCTGCTTAAACCGTTCGACTGATTTAGATGCCATTCGACACGTATATTTGGGGAGTCTAGTGACATAGTAAATAAGTAAGTAAGTAAGTCAGTAAGATTATTTAAAAGGCGCAATTTAACAATAGCCACAATGCGCCGCGCTCTCAACGCCCGAACAAAAATGTCTTTAACTGCCAGTATGTTAGATGGGGTCCTTGTCCCCTTAAGGCAAAGGGAGATTGGGGATTGAACCGCCAGTCAAAACGTGCACTTGCTTGCAACCCAGGAAAAACAAGATTTATGATTCACCAGGTGGCAGCATCGATGATCGATTTCGCCTTTTGCCAAATTACTTTGGTGCTTGTTATTATTGGCGGATTATTAGCTTATCGATTATTATTATTCTGGTCATCTGTATGCAGATTACCTGGAGTTTTTGCCTTGCTACGTGACAGTCGTACAACGACTTGCGAGTTATCTACGACTCTGTCGTCAACTCTACGATCATCGCACGACTCGGCACGACGCTTACCGATTCACCTGCAACCCGGCCAACAACGAAAGCCGCTTCGCCATCCAGTAAGCATCACGCATTGCACGCAACTCACGCAACACAGGAGTGGACGCGTTCTTCTATTTTTGCGTTTCGGCCGTTGCGTCAGCTGCGTTGGTTACATACGGCACTTTCTTGCGTTCGTTGCGTCCGTTGCGTTCGCTATACGTGTGAAATGAAACAGTAATAAAGTAAAACAAAATAAAAAACGGAGTTGTTTTTGTTCCGTTTCCGTTATTCCACGTATTGTACTGTGTCACAATAAAAGGGAACCCTAAAACAAATAACTATAGTTTAACAAAAACGCGCCAGTTTTGTTTGAAATTTTAGACATAGTAACTGCAAATCAAATTAAGCAGAATGACGTATAAGCTCAGAAACAAGAAGCTTAGCTGTCTCTAGGGTTGGCCGACCGTACGGTCCGTACCGCCTATATACGAAGACCAGCGTCCAACTTCCGGTCGCGGGAAGAAGGCGATTTCCCACAGTAAGTACAGTCTTATATACGATGCTGCTGTATGAACGTTACAATAAACGGTAGGACGATACGGTAATTAGGCGCACATGCTTATCGCTGCAGGCAACAACTTTGCATTTACAATTGCGGCCAAACCGCTGCAGATAAAGACGTGATTACTATTGACAACATAAAAGAACTCGTCATCGTCCTATCCAACTGTACCATTGCCGACGTACGACGTACGGTTTAGCCACAATACATGTATTACAGACGACGACGATAGACAGACGACGACAGACGACACATCGTGCCCAGGGGCGTCATTTAGGCGGGGTGGGCTGGAGGGGAGGGGTCTACGGACGCCCAAGGATTTGAAATTGTAATTTTTTTCATGTAAACCGTACCTTTGTAATAGTGTTACCGCATTATGCTAGGTAGACTAGGACCTCCCCAAGGATTACTGAGACCCCCAATGATTTACTGAAATGATGCCACTGATCGTGCCAAAGACTCGACCTAATCGAGTATCGGTCTATCTGGCTGGGGTTAAGATGGGGGCACGTTCATCTGTGTTGGGTGGCAGGTCACACTGTGATACCATACGTAATTTTAACCGTTTAATACAGACCGTAGAGCGTTTTGAAACTTTGTTTTTGACGCTGGGTTTGTGTGTGTGTACGCGCGTAGAGAGAGAACGAGGTTGATCGATTGTTACGCAGCGTTCTTTGAGAAGCGTTGCGGCGAAGCGTCTCGCCGCACTCTACGACCTCTGATGAGCATGCAGTTCGGCTTTGACTTCCTTCCGCCGTGCGTCGGACACTCACCGTCACTGCAGGCGCCGACACCCAGCCGATCGCCGCCCATCACTGGATCCACGCCGTCTGCCATGTCACCCGGCCAACAGACTGCCACGACTGCACACCCCGCCACCACCAGGACAGTGATGACGTCACGTCTGGCGAGCAACGCGCCGTCGCCGGCCGCCGTCATGTCCGGCCGACCACGTGCCGTGTCACGTGACCTCATGACGCTGCTGTGCGCGCTCGCTTCCGCCTCGCTTCAACGCATCCTGTCGCTGACGTCATCGTCATCCTAGCCCTCAGCTCGCCTAGGCCATTCACTTAGGCGCCTTTATACGGGGTGGGGTGTCGAGCTGCCGGTCGTGTTTTGTTTAAAACAACTAGGAATAAATATGCCGGCCCAATGCCGACATACTGTGCGGTCGTCTGCTTACAGATGTGCAACGCTAGCCCTGACCGTTGACCTTTTTGAACTGCAAATTGTTACACTTTCGAACCTCTTCAGGCTTTTCTGCGTTTTTTCGTTTTCGAAGCTTGTACGGGACAAACGAACGGACGTACTGACAAACGAGGAAAAACCCATATTGAGACATATTAGGAATGTTGCACGAAAAATGAAGCACGTTTGCCCATTTATTGCTGCTTTTTGTATGCGTAGAGTATAACAGTTTTTCCGTAAGCAGCGCAGCGCGTAGTTATAAACCTGTTTTGCCTTTTCCAGGGTGCCTCCTTGCTCATGCTTGGCGTGCTCCTGTGCTAAGTTCATGTAAATTTTTGGTGCAACTTTAATTCGAACTTAAGAAAATAGTTTAAATTGGTGGATTAAATAAAAAATAGGGGTAAAAGATGATTTTAGGAAGTGACATAATGTTGAATCGGTCTCGTCCTTTCATTACCGTATGTCCAGCGCGTCTCTGTTTCTGAATAATTGCGTATTGTATGATAATTCTTATTACGAGTATTATCAGTCGTTATTTTAGTTGTGTATACGACGTACTGTTGTATCTTGGGTGCTGTTGTAACGAACAAAAGTTCATCGATCGATTTCTTTATTTTTCGCCGACGTACCTTTGCGCCTTACTGACGTAACGTAGCCTAACGTAACACCTAAGGGCGCGTACAAAGCGACAGAAATGAACTGAAATGAAATTAAATTAAATGAAATGCCAGTTTAGTTACGTTTTCCGAATGTAGTAAGCGAACAAAGTGGCAGTTTATTCTATAGATGTTAAAAACATTAATTTGCAAATAAAAAACATAAAACATGTTTTTTTTCATTTTTATAAAAACATGTAGGCCTTAAAAACATACATGAAAAACATTAAACTACATTTGGCACAATAACATGTTAAAAAAAAATTCTACCATTTATGAAGACTGAAGATGGGAATGTACTCAATACAATACATAATAATGTAACCGTAATTATGGTACAGATCGAAAACAGGACTAAACGCAATTTAGCCATAAGAAATGCATCATATTTGTAATTTTGTGCGTTTATTTTTAATAAGAACAAAAAAGCCCGACATTAAAAATAGAATAAAAACATAAAAACATTTAAAAATAAAAAAAACATATAAACATGTTTTAAAAACTTATAAAAGAACGTAAAAAATGTTTTAACATTTATGGTTTATTTCAGTTCATTTCCGTCGCTTTGTGCACGTCTTAACGTTAATTACCCAAGAGAGT
>Ga0209367_1012933_pt1 | contig 10825 bp, 6 predicted proteins | sample WorMetLIZISLAND2_FD_187412 | JGI IMG/M metagenome (GOLD analysis project Ga0209367, IMG submission 187412) | Marine gutless worms symbiont microbial communities from Max Planck institute for Marine Microbiology, Germany - Olavius geniculatus... ... | reverse complement strand
CATATCGTCATTATGCAGACTTTTACATTAGTTAAGCTTATAATATTATACGCTTAGGCCTATCTGTTGTTTTACGGTGCACATTTTGGGCAGTTCGGCCAAATCGGTAACCATTCGGCAAGTAGGTCTAATACGACAAATAACATCAAATGAAGAAGGCTTTAGACTATGTTAGTGATTACCAACTAAAGTAAGCTTGTATGGACGCCATATGCATAGCCCCATCTAAGGTTACCCAAATGATTTTTGCTGTTTTAGAGGACTGATATCATCACATCGTCCTTACACACAGTTGTAAACTGGTAAGTTTTTTACATATATTACATTATAGAAGTAAACTCGTAGGGCTGTTCTGTAACTTGTCAACAACTAATCGTTTGATGTTCAGTTATTCACTGTACAATAATACCGATATTATAAATATTAAAAAAAAATTATAAACAAGAAATTTGAGCTAATGCTCACGAGACGTGCGAAAGCCTTTAGCAATTCCGGTTCAGTAGTTTAGCTGAAAATTGGGGTACTCACACTAAGTTAATATACAAATACCAAATTCTCTATCTGGATCGCATAACGATTGTTCCGTAGCGCCACCCTATGAATGATACAGACTTGTGTCACAGGCCGAAATCGTCAAAAAAATCCATAAAACCCTCTATGTTGGCGTTCAAGGTCATTCAAGGTCACTGAATTCGGCGCCAATCGAGAGCCAGTGTACGACATCCTATTAGTGATTAATAGTAACCTAGGCCCTATCTTGCACCGTTACTGAGATACAACAACTTACTGGCCAAAAATCGCAAATGTTTCTTACCCCTTCTCATTTAGCGCCTATATTAAGTCGGGTGACCTCCTTCGAACTTATGGAAAAGTTTTACGGTTCCTGAAACTAGAGTCTTCCGGGCAGCCGACAGAGAAAATTTGGTGATCCTAGCTTGCACCGCTTTTGACTGATCCACCCGTGAGACAAACGGACAGACAGACAGACGGACAGAATTGCAATGGCTAAGACGTGCTGAAAGCAGTAGCTGCTTTTGCGCATAAAAACATTCAGCGTAAGATATGATATATCAAAAACAGCCTAATACATAAAAATATTGCAATATGTCGATAAAGTTTACATTTTTTCGACGGTACAATATGACATATCGACATCAAAATGACATTTGATATTTTCGACATATCAATTCATCACTAACCGGCATTCACAGTTGCTGTGTCCACCTCATCACCAGCGCTGCCATCGACGACGTCCTGCGTCAGGTCATCAGTCGATGCATTCACAAGCTCCCAGTCAGGCTGACAATGCACCATATACCCACACATTAGTACACTGCGTTCCAAAACTAGTGACCCCTCCCTACAGATAAGTTACTGTAGAATCGTTAGTATATAACAGATTGTTACAAAATTTGAAACAGACATGGGGGCAATTATCCTGAATCAGTCAGTCATTAAGGATTGTGCTTAATGTGGCCACATTTGGCCTCAATGCAAGCTCTTAGTTTAAGGCGGGTATGCTGCTGCTTGATCCTTTTGTCAATAACAATGCACTGAATGTCTGACTTCATAATGACGTTACACTGAGCACATTGTAAAGTGTGTACGTCTCAATACGTGTGACAGTAAATAATGTAAAAACAGTGCAGTGAACGATATTTCGCTAAAATTAATGAACTACAAACTGAATTAAGCATGTTTGAAGCAACAGGGTCGCTAATTTTGGAACACTGTGTAGAACTTCTGTAAAACTGCTAATAAAAGCCAAAACTCAAACAGAAGCTCGATCCCTAACATAAGTCGGACATCCAAGTACTAGTAGTTGTAGAGGTAGTAGAAGTAGTGGCGGTGGTATTAGTATAATAGTACATGTAGTATTGCACACACTATATACAGAGAAAGTTTATTACCCTGGCACAGCAAGCTGACAATGTTTTAATAGAAGCCAGGTCTCAGATAGAAGCTAGGTCTCTAATACAAGACGGAATCAAAAGTAACTTGTTGTAATATAAGACAGAGGCTGAATTTGCACACTAAAGCTAAAATTATAAAATGAAAAGGAATAGCTTTGGTGTAGTCAGTTAGCAATTTAGAATTTCAGTACTTTTCCTGTTTTCTTCACAACAACTTTTACCAACAATGGAAGCCACTGTCATGTTTGTTTATACTTAGTACTACTTACCAAATGCGTAGATAACTAAACAACTAATAATCAACCGATATCAATTATTAGCCAATTACTGGCGCATCACCAATTGCTATTTCTCTAAACACAAATAAAATCAAATTGTTCAACATTCGCACTCCATACCATACCTCAAGAGACGGTGGAGTGGGTGAGTCTGCAGTGGGTGTTTCGCTGCCATCGTCCGGCGTAAAATAACCCAAATACAACCGCAGGTGACCACGAACCCGACTCTTAGTGCTGCAACAACAAAACAAAAACAGCATATTTATTTAACATTTAACATTAATTAACATAATATTCTCGTATTAATTAACATTTAACATTTATTTAACATTAGTGCTGCAACAACAAAACAAAAACAGCATATTTATTTAACATTTATTGCACCAGTGCTAACAGATCATTTCTAACTAATTTCACACACACACCTCAAAATTGAAAATTATACTGATAAAAAAAATCAAAGTTACAACAACCAGATTCTCTTTGGCATATATCGTATAAGTATGCACATGAAAAGCGAACACCAATAAACCCACGCAGCAGTAATGCCTCCAAGTAAACTAAAAATGAAATAGACATAAAACATCAACAACACTACCACTTAAACTAATATGCAACTGGTGTCTGAGAATGCTGCTAGGAATCAATTGGCAACAGCATGTGCGCAACGACGAAGTCAGAAGATTAACCAAGCAACTCCATCTCTCAGCCATAGTCCAGTCAAGGCGCCTGTCCCTGTTCGGACACATTGCACGAATGCCTGATGAAACAGATGCAAAACAGATCTTAACAGCTTCCCCCGCAGGAAACTGGACGAGACCACTGGGACGTTCTCGTATTACATGGATGAAAACCATTCAGCAGGATCTGAAATCCAGCGACCTCAATATGGACGACGCAGTTGACCTGGCTCAGAACCGTCCACAAAGGACAGAACGACCAATCTCTTAATCTCCTCCAATGTTCACTACGTTCACCTTGGCATAGATAATTATGCATTTCACTAGTAATATTGTTTGGACGGTATCGGAAATGTAACAGTTATCCTACCTTCTCGGTCGAAGTATAAAGTCGCGAGCATGAATTGGATTATTCTCTTGTTCCCAGGCAATCGCGGCATGGATCAGTGGAATCTCCACCATGCCCAGGAAGTCATCTCGAGTCTATACACACATAACACAGCTTATATAAATGCCAGTCAAATCTTTGACTACTTGCTCAATGTTTAGCAGATTTTCAGGCACACTTCTGTTATTCATTTTCAGTCGACCATACTCAAGTAACGATCAAGCTATTGGCACACTGTCGTCTGTCTGTCTGTCTGTCCATCCGACTGTCATCTGTCACGAATGTATTGTGGCAAAATGGTGGGTTGTAGGGGAAAACTTTTTACAGGAATAATTAACCCTGTGATTAACCCTGTAAACCTAAGCATGCAAAATTTCAGCGATCTAGTGCAAGAGAAACATTTTCACATCCGGGGTTGAATGGACAGGGGGTTGAAAAAATGTGCATTTTTCAACAGAAAACTGGCCATATCTTGGAAATGGTAAAAGATACAACCAAAATTACTATTAATTAGAGGTGGGTGATTTGGCTGACAACAAATCCGATTCGATTTGGAAGAATTCTGATTCGATTCACTAGCAGTGGCATAGTGGCAAGGGAGCAAATGGTGGTGGAGGGCAGAATGGCAGATGCCCATCCCAAATTTTCAGCTGTCGAAAAATTATGAAAATATTTTCTTGTCGGGAAAATGTTCTTCCAGAATGCAAACTCTGGGGCTGAAAAACGTCTATTTTAAGAAAAATTCAGGGGCAAAATCAAAATGTTGAGCACCATAATCTCTTCTGCATAATCCCTTCTGCTTTTTGTCAGAATTCTTTCAAGAATTTGCAGTGTCTGCAGAAAAATTGCAACTTCCGGCCGAGCTACTTTTTTGAAACTCATACGACACCGCTGTTCACTGGAAATTCAAGCCCTTTATGAAGTCTGAGTTGCAATTTGGGCCGGTACTATGGTACTATTGTACTACTGCACTATCGCATTCGCCGGTATAGATCAACTCAAAGCAACCAACTGAAAGTCGTAAGCAAAAAAAAGTAACGTCACGGAAGGAAAGGTTAACGTCATTGGTCACTGGTTATGCCCGTACAAAAGCTTATGACAATGTGACAGTGAAGTGAAACTAACTGAAAGTTGTGTGCAACGAGAACGCAGGCATGCAGTTAGCGCTAACTAGCGCGCAGAAACACAAGTTCAACCACAGAACTTGGCTTCAATACTTCACGAAAATGGCAGATCAAATCAAAATAAGCTTGGGTTCAATTTACTTTGCCGAATCAACTCGAACTGAAGCAAATCAATTCAAATCGATCAATCCCAGCTCTACTATTAATCACTAACAGGAAGCAGCACATGCCCTTTCAGATGAAATGAAAATCACTGACCTCAGATGACCTTAAAGGTTACTGACAACTAGTGCAGTTGGCTATCCTATCCTTTCTTGTTTGTCCATTTTTATGAGAAATCTGAGTGACCTTGCTACTTGCCAGTTTTTAAGCACATGCTGAAATTTCATTCGTCAATTTAACACTGACGAATAAAATTTCAGCATGTGCTTAAAAACTGTCAAGTAGCAAGGTCACTCAGATTTCTCAAGAAAATTGTGAATATATAAAATTTCCTCTTAATATTATGTTATCATTCTGTTGCACACAAAAACCTAAAGTATATCTATGCAACATCAAAGATAACGGTAATTTTTAACAACAAAACTGACAAACAGTACTTAGACAAGCACCAGACAACAACCATCAAAATTTACAAAGATTGAATGTCCTGAGAGGACGAACAAGTTAAAAACAAATATATTATATACGGCTAATCTAAGCTCATCTGGATAATGGCCGAAAGATACTAGAAATATATTTACTGCTGTAACTTTTATTTTATTTTATAATCAACAAGGCTAAACTTACAATACGATTTTCATCGAAAACCTCAAAGAGCAACTTGTGCTGACGAGGGTTAACCTGCAAATAAACAGTCAGGTTAATACTGCTAACTGCTTCTGCCCTTTTCACATTTATTTAGGACAACAAATGCTAACCAATTCATGCAATAAAGCAGTCTTAACAAACAACTTGATGTGTTTACACTGGACCTAACCAACAGCAATCCTTCTTAACTGCACCAAGTCCATGGTCTTGTAGAATAGGACTTGTAGAATAACACATTAACATAAGTAAGCAAGTAAGAAAGTAAGACAACTTAAAAAGATAAAAGGTAAAGGTAAAGATCATCAATTTGTATAGTGAACTGTCACGTATACACGCCTCTAATGCGCTTTCGTCACTGACCAGAGCCGCCGGCCGCCCAGCCACTGCGTGCAGCCTGCAGACACGGGCTAGCGCAGCAGCCAGGCCAGGCAGCCCCAGTCAGCTGTACAAGGTCCCCATCTTCCGTAACCCATTAGGGTTACTACACATTTAACCAACCCCAGAGGGATGGCAGGCTGAGTTGGCCTTGTTGGTTGACTGATAGCGAACGCTTTACCCACAAAGTGGTCACACGGCCATCCATCAGTCTAGCGCAGGATAGGGAAAGTTCACCGGCCAGGACCAACGTTCTAACCACTATGATACGCCACCAACTTAACAGGTGCAATTTAACAGTTAGTCACAATGCACCGTGACTTCAACACCCAAACAAAAAATGTCTCTTTAGCAGCCATTCAAACTGTTCGAAGTTAATGTCAGTTTGTCTCAGATGAGCTGGAAGATTGTCCCACAGCCTCGGACCTGCAGCAGCAAAGCATCTGTCTCCATAGCTGACTGCAGGTCCATTTGACATGTAACACATTTGTCTAAAACACTTTCACCTTCCATCAAATGTCCTGGGGCCATATGCATAACAACGTCGTAACTTTACTTCCAAACTAAAATCGAATTACGTCGGACGTACTGCTAAGTCGGTATGCATAACGACGACGTACCACTAGTAAGACGCCTACGTCCGAACTAACTCTAGTTGCTCCAGCAACCTGTCATAAATATTTAGTCGGTCGTTGTCAATGTAAACTAACATCGCTAAGGAGAAGCTGCAATCACGTCATGCGTCGTAAAGGACTTCTGACGAGTCAACTACACTATTGAAACTAAATGCAGTATCAAAGTTGCTAAATAAAACTTTTAGCGTTCGATAAATTTCATTCATCCGCATTGCGCATTCTTACTTAAACCATGGAGCGGTAATTAGGCTCAAGCAGGCCCGAGACTGCAGCAGACAACAAGACAAGCTATATTTATTTTTAGCTGCAGGCCGGCCGAGGCAGAGTGCGTTTAGCCAGGAAATTCCAGAGTCAAACTACCTGACGTCAACTATGTCGGTAGTAGTTAGTCACTCGCTACGACAGCGTTTTGCATGCCGTCAAACGCAACTTTCTAGTTTGGAAGTAGTTAGTCGCAATGTAGGCCTTACGTCCAAACTAATCTACGACGTTGTTATGCATACTGCCCCTGGTAATTACTCGGAGACATTATAATAACATGTGAAAATCAACTGGCAGCACAACACAAATGGTGTAAACACTAAATATACATCAAGTATGCCATGTATTAGCAAGAATTATTTAGACTATGAAGTTTAATAAACAGATTATATTACACAAGTGACAATATGCATACCACAAAGACAAACTCTTCATTCCAGACTGGATTCAAAGACTACAACACCATAAAGCCATGTTTACACTGTTCAATGCCACTCAGTTAAAAATACAGTGACAAACAATTTGTTGTACAACAATTTTGATTTCTTATCTCCCTTATACTATTTAATGAAAATCCAACCAAATACAAAAAATATTATTAGATTGTGACCAATCTAATGTACTCCTCGCACGCACCATTTTCTTTTGCATTCTTTTAAGAGATATTTTGTTCCTTTCGACTTGTGTTAGAGACCCGGCATCTAATTGAGACCCGTTTAATATCATACTAATAGTGACTGGGTCAAGGTCATTATTGAAAATTGTCTTCCCGAAGTTCATAAAATATTGCCTGATTTCAGGAACTGAGAGGAAAAAAATTTCCAATAATGGTTGATGATGCTAGTTGCCATTTGCTTGTCATATCTCAACGCATGCATCTGGCACCATTACAGAGGTATGGCACCTCAAAGATAATAGGGTCACGACCTTGACCTTTTTGGGGTCACGTGACGTCATCGATCACGTGACCATTCGACTCCCGAGGGTCGACTTCCTATGGGTGGTCCATAGTGACCATGCATCTATCTAGCACCGTTATGGAGATATGGCCGTTTGAAGTTCTTCCAGGAAGGCTCTTCCAGGAACAGTGATCGATCATCGGTCGGTCGGTCCTCAATATTACACTGATCTCGTATACTCCTCTTCACAACGTTACCATTCAGTAAAGTTTTATATGTAATCTCACCTAAATGCAAATGTTATAGCCATAATCGATAATATGGTAATTCAGAGATTTCACATTTTCTGATGTTACATCACACAATACATCACACAATTTTACAGCATGCTGTGAAATTTACGTTTTCTGAAATAAATGTTAAAAATCATACCTTCTTCATAGTTTTTGTCTGCTTGTGATTGTAGACATAATCTCGTGTGTTGCTGCATAATGACAGCCTGACATAGGGATCGCTGGACACACAGATAAACAATCATAGAACAATGATCCCATCATACAGTTCAGAGATATGTGGATCCCCAAAATTTTGAGTCCGCGTCAGTCCACGATTTTGACCAAGGATTCGCATCTACGTCCGCAACAGGACAGAAATAATGCATCCGCTGTCAGTCCATGTCCGCACTGCATAAGCCTAGTCTTTAGTACGTAAGGTAGGCCACTAGGCTTATAGCAGATTACAATTTAACTAACAAAATAACAGCAGTAATGAGCCTGACAATACATTTTGCTAAACAACACAGAAATTTATGCTTTACAAACTTCATTACGAGTTATTAGAAAAAATACACTCATCATGGAACAGGATCCGCATCAGTCCATATCCACAAATTTTGTCTACCTTTGATCCCCTGTCAGTCTGCATCCGGAAAAAAAAATCTGCAGATCTGAGTCCGCAGACAGACTCGACTACAATCCGCACATCTCTGATACAGTTACAATTACAGCAACAGATGCAGCTAAAGAAAAATGTAATTTAATTCACCGATACACAACTTCAATTTAAATGCAGATCAAAGTCACCATTTTTATTTCTCTTGAACCGACAAATTTTTCTGCAGTTATTCCATGTTATGCCAGTTTCCGACAGAAAACTGTTGAGCTCTTTACAAGTGTTTGATGTACCAAATGCATTGAATTAAAACTGTCCTGTGCAGCCATACAAGCCTAACTAACAGCACTTGCATTAATAATTAAACAAACCAATTATTTCTTTCGCTACTTTGCTGCTGCTGCTGTTTAATGCTCTGATATCTTGAACTCTTACTTCAGTCCGGGCAATCATCCTCCTACACTAGACAGTGCGCTATAGCTCTTGCGCGAAAAAATGATTATTTTACCAAACAAATAATTGCACTTTTATACCAGTGCAAGATTCACAATTAGCATACCTTGCTCCAAATATATCCTTCCTTGCCAAGTTCACACCAGCATAAACGCGCACTCGAAGATGCCTCGTTGTGAACCGAGAGTCAGTGAGCTCTTCACCCTGCGCCAAGCCACAAAGAACATTAAGTATAAATCACATACTTTATCAATGCAGCAGGTTTACTAGATAATGATCATCAGTGATCATCTATAACAAATATTCAAAAAAGTGCATTTAGCCTAGAATAAAACTTGGGAGTAATAGACTGTAAAAGCAGAGGTCTGCTGAAAGTGGTAAGAAAAACAAAAACCATGAGAGAAAGAAAACTTAATGCATAAAATGGTAAACCAGTAATAGAGCAGTGTGACAAAACACCACAACGGCCGCATCGACCGCACTGGCTCCAAATATAATCGAATCAACTATGGAGGATTAGGGTTATGGTTGAAGGCCTACTACAGTGGAAAATTTTTTGACGCAGTTTTAACAAATGTAACATGTAGATTTCAGATGTGCAATTCATTTATTTACTTTAAATGAAGATTATATGCAAAAGTCGCACTTTAAAAACACTATGGCCGCCACTTGTCTGGCAGCCTCTGGCAACTGAGTTAGACTTTGTTTTACTGGCCTTTTAAACATGCACCAGATCACTTGATGATTGTAGTCAGCCTTTAAGATTGATCATATATATGGTGCCAGTGCACTGAGTGCAATTGATTCAGCTGGTGCAGTGTTTCGTGACACCCATAATAGAGCACTGCCTATAATCGTGGGACTAAATGATGGTAAAAAGCAGATCGGCGGATGTGTGCTTTTGTGCAGATGTTGCAACAAGATTAGGGCTAGAGTTACAGATAGGGTTAAGATTATGATTAAAATTTAAGTTAGGGATAGGGTTTAGTTAGAAATAGGATTAGCTGATGGTTAAACTAATAAATTACAACCTGATTATAGCGTTACCTATTGCGACATCAGCAGATCCGCACACCCGCAGTCCGCTTTTTACCCACAGCCTACTTCTTCTTCGGCGTATGGTCGAACTTCAACAAGTTGACTCCTGACCAGTATTGGTTGTGGAGGTGCCAGCAGTGCTGAGTGCGTAAAAGAAAAACCACGAAGGATGTCATGGTGCAGAACTAAGTGCTAATTAAAATAGAGATGCTACTCTGGCTCCTCACAGGGTACAAGTGCAGTACAAAGTTTTCACGTGAAATGGCACTACGCGTGTAGTACGTCATGAGTACATCTCAGAAAAATATTAGATTTTATTTTCGAATATGGCAAAGATTATAGAGCATGACAGGAAAAAGAGATCGGTTTTGAAACATAGGCGAAATGAATTGACATGCGTAGTATTTTTTTCTGAGATGTACTCGCTTAAAGTTGCACCATAGGCAGCAGCTGATGGCTTTTACAGGGAGGCAAAACGGTAGACCAAGAAAGGGTGAAAAAATCCGAGGAGTGACTACTGCAAACATGCAGTGAGATTGGCCACAGATCATAAGCAGCCTAAGCATTTGGGAAAAACTCCAGTCATCGACGTTGTCGGTAAAAATTTCATGACAAAACGGTTATCTATGAACGCTTAACAACGCTTGTCAATGACTGTTTTGCATTAGTTTAGAGATTCATTTAATCAAAAACAAACCTCGGCCCATGGACTATCTCCAGATTCGTCCGCCATTTACACGAGTGAAGTGAATGTTTTGTTTACAGTTTTTCTCACGTGACCTACTTGTTGATGCTATTATTAGCCCAACTACAAAAAATATCAAGTAAGTAAATTTTCACCATGATTCACCTTCGACAGCAAGCATAGCCGTATAGGCCCTACGCCAAACGCCATAGATGTATACAAAAAATTTGAGCCGACGCAGTCCCCTCCTTTCTTCCCCCCTTTCTCCTTTCATCATCATCATCATCATTTTATTTCGTTCATAGACACATAGCATGACATTTTAAAGGTCACAAGTAATGAACTGGAACGACAAGGTTGAAACAACACTGACAGCCGCCCATAAGCCTAAATAA
>Ga0209367_1012932_pt1 | contig 10826 bp, 10 predicted proteins | sample WorMetLIZISLAND2_FD_187412 | JGI IMG/M metagenome (GOLD analysis project Ga0209367, IMG submission 187412) | Marine gutless worms symbiont microbial communities from Max Planck institute for Marine Microbiology, Germany - Olavius geniculatus... ... | reverse complement strand
TATTCAAAATCGGATTTTTATTCCGTCTACCGCGATTCCTCCTGCGTTAGGCGAAACAAGTCCGGTGAAGTTTGGTCCAGTGACCTTGGAGATCTCGATGTTGAATCGTACCCACCCAAAGTGCATTTTTCGGAAGATCATATTTCGGCCCCTAGGGGGTGCTGCGCTTCCAAATTTTTACACGCGCTAGATAATGACCAAGTCTTACTAGCGCACCCCCACCGGGGACGGGGCCCCCTTACAATTTTTTTCAATTTTTTTTGGCACTTGACGTGTCTCCATGTTGGGGTGTTGATCGCAAATATCTCTGGAATCGATGAAGATAACGACAAAATCTAAACGGCGTTGACGAGAGCGATCTTTTCGGCGTTGAACAAAAAAAATTTGTGAAATTCCGTCCACTACGAACCAAGATATAAGCGCTAATGTTGACCTACCCTAAGTCGCATTTTTCGGAAGACCATATTTCGGCCCCTAGGGGGTGCTAGCGATCAGGCCTAGGCTACTGATTGGTCATGTCCACAGACCTATACTTTCTGATAAAAAAAATCAGCAAATGCTTAATTTGTTTAAATAGACAAAAATAATTTATTATTATAAAATATCGATACCGGTATCCGGTATAAAATTAAAATTATTATTTGTGATTTTGACCCACCTTTAAATACCCTCAAAAATGTTCGTCAATATTCTTTGTTCGTCAATATTCTTTGTGGGTTTGTTTACAAATAAAATAAGCGAATCATTGTGTAATATTTCGTCAATGGAAAAAATTCTGAATAGTTGCGCTTGCGATTTCTTAAAATTTAGATGTAAATGTTTAGCGTTTACGAGGTCTGCATTTCGTCAGCATGCACGCTCTCGATTTGTGTCTGGAACGGCATTTCGTCCAGCCCTTCGTACAGTCTGTGGCAATCAGTCCGAAGGCAGTAAACAACTTCATACTCCACTGGCATCGTTATTTTGTGATCGAACTAAGGTTAGGTCGTGATTTTAATTTTTTTGGTAAAAGGAGCTTTTTCGAATAGTATGCCGATTAGTATGCACTGCCGGCATGTTCACAACCATTACTGGTCAGGAGTCTTCAACTTGTTGAAGTTTGACCATACGCTGAAGAAGAAGATATTAATTTGCGGCATATTTGTGGTAAAAGTACGTTAAGTACAACTACATACTGATGTAATCTGGACATTTTCACTTAGTAATCATTCAGACAAGTACTGTCGATTACTTATATTATATAGCAATATTTATATTTTTGATCAAACTGAGGCAGTGTTGTGATTTTTGTCTTTTTTGAGAAAGAAGCGCTTTTAAATAACATGAGATATTGTTTGATAATTTTAGCGGTTCTCAGCATTTGGCTTTCGCAAGGCAGAAGATGATGCAGTTAAATCTTTGCTAGATCGTCTTGCAAGTCGACAGAGTGGCCTGTCAGGTGTGTTGACTTTAGAAACAGTGTTAATACGAAATTCAATAATCTAGTCATAAGTTATGAATATTAATATAGTAATAAACATGGTGATGATGACATACTAGTAATGTATTAATATGCTAAATGCTGTGTATTTATAACGCATGTATTGGTAGTTTAGTACCGTAGGATTTTCAGTGTAATTATACCAAAATTTTTACCCCCAACTCCATTTTCTAATTTTCTGTAAATGTGAAGTTAAACTCTTTAACACTAATGTTAATTGTAAAAAAGTTTAAAGTGTTAAGTAGAATTTATTTATGTAAAGTTTTTTTCTGAAATTTTCTGAAAATTTGTTTGATATTACTTTGCGTGCTAAGTTGAAATCTGAATTTTAATTAGTGCACTGTAAGAAAGTGTAAAGAGTTTGTAGTTTGTTGAAACTGAGAAATCATTATTATTGGTGCCATGTGATGTGTGTTGCATTTTATGATTTGTGGGCTCCGGATTAGCTTTTGTTGTGCAGAAACGGTTGCTTGGTTTAATGGAAGTCCAGTCAGGTTTCACAGACCTGGGGGCGATGACAGTAGCAGCAGTGGTAAAGATCCAAATGATCCGTCAGATGAAGGTTTGTTGCTGTTATTTTACTTAAGTATCGGAAGTGACCTCTAGTAGTGATACCTCTAGTATTGTAATTTGAAATTCTTTTAGCTGCATTTGCTTTTGGTCCTGATTAAATGTGCCAAAAATTTTTTTTTAAATCAATTTTCAGTGGCATTAGAATGAGCAAAACAGAACTGTCATTAGGTATTTTTGTAAAGCTGTAGAAGCATTAAATTTTTTAACGCATTAGCGCATTGCGTTAATTTTGTTAAACATGTTATTAACACACCCAGGCCCATCGAGAGGGAGAGTAGGGGGGAGTTACCCCGGGCCCAGCGACGTTTGGGGTCCCTTCTTGTAGAATATAAAAAGTTAGAAAGCAAAAAGAAACACATTTTTTAACAATAACTGACGTCATCGTTAGCACAGAAATCTATTAGCCTGTCATCTAAATAAATAATTATTTAGAGTAATGATGAAACGACAACTACCGTTTGGTTACTTGTATTCATTCGATTGTCAAATAATCGCACTTGGTAATTTATGCATGTTTGTTAATTTTGTTAACACATTAATGCATTAATTACTGCTTTAAGTTGACAGCTTTAGCTTTTTCATAACTTTGTTTGAGCATTGAGCAGAACCTCCAGGCTCCATGCAGTCAGTAAATAGTTTAAATCTCCATCCAGGATATTTTCTTATGTAAACTTTTTGATCATGGCTTAATATGTGGTAATATTGGAAATGTTGCTGGTCAGTCAAAGATCAAGGTACAGTTTATACATTCTCTTTTTGTATGTTTCAGATGACAAGATGCCTGTCGTCACACGCCTGACACTGCTCAGTATGTGCTTTCTTGTTTACATCTTGATAAAGTTTAAATCCATGGAAGATGGTGTCCTGTTACGATATGTGTCCTGGAATGAGTTTATTCACAACATGTTAGCCAAGGGTGAGGTGGGTACTGTTTGCTTATTTATGCTCATTTAATTCCGAATCTGTTAGCCATAATTGTAAGCACGGTAATACGTTCAGATCACTGATCCGAGAATTTTCGACAAAAGTTGATACCTTCAGATCGGCGATCTGAAAATGTGTGCAAAAACTGATACGTTCAGATAGCGATCTGAGCACTCCAGGATAGTCTGCCAGTGTGCTGCTGTAAAGATGCAGACACATTTAATCAAGGCAGCTGGCCAACTGACGACCTCAACCCCAACAGGATATCACGGGTTACATGCAGTACGAATCTGTTTGCATATATGCACAGTGACACATTGAAAAATCGGCGATTTGAATATATGTCAAAAATTGATACCTTCAGATCAGCGATCTGAAAGGTGTGTAGAAAGTGATACGTTCAGATCGCCGATCTGAACGTATAATTGTCGTAATTGTAATTGCTATTTGTATATTTATTTGAGGTAAAATTTGGCAAACTGCATTGACGCCAGTTAAAAGAATAATAAAATGAATTCAGTTAGGTTGAAATATGAAGTTTGACCAGTGTGCTAACAGTCAGCATTACAGTAATGCTGATTATAGGAGTCCGAGAGTAACTGACTTTAGGCAAATTAAGATGTTTAAAGTAAACTTGACGGTGATTGCTGGTTGCCAGGTTGAACATATCATAGTAAAGCCACAGTTGGAGACGGCTTTCATTCGTTTGTTTCCTGGTGCTGTTATCAAGGGTCAAAAAGTTGGTGCTATCTTTTATACTGTTTGAGTGTATATTTAATTATTTTATGCTTTCTTCTATCTGCAGTCTGCATGACAGCATTTTTTTCTGTTTGCAGAAGTTGCTTATGCTTGTTTTCATATACTTGTAAAGGAAAACTTAAATGTTGATAATAAGTAAGAAAATTATTTACTATTGTTTGAACACTGAATCAGAATGAAATTTTGGAATTATCGTCGCAGTATTAATCGTAGTTACTTATTATTTCCAGCAGTTCATAAAGGGTTGATGACCCATACTGCCTCATTTCATCTAGAATTTAAACATTTTTTTACTAGGTTTATAATCATAAACATTGGGCTATGTGTTGTCTTGCAGATTTGTTTTTGGTGTTTAACAGTTTTTGAGAAATAGTGCATATTCAATTTATTCTCTGTATTCATTAGCTTGTCCAGTGATTTATAATCTCTGCATAATCTTGAACATCATAGTTTCAATCTTTGATGTACATCGTGTCCCAAAATTAGTGGCACCACTGTTTCAAACATGCCTAATTCAGTTTGTAGTTCATGGATTTTAACGAAATATTGTACACTGCACTATCTTAACGTTATTTACTGTCACACCTATTATGACGTATGCACTTTACCATGTGTGCTCATAGTAATGTTATTATGACATCAGAGTTTGTTTACATTAAGATATATTCAGTGCATTGTTATTGACAAAGGGATCAAGCAGCAGCGTACCTGCCTTAGACTAAGAGCTTGCATTGAGGCCAGAGGTGGCCATTTTAAGTTCAAATTTTAAGGAAGTTCAGAACGATTGTTTCAACGACTGTTTCAAATTTTGTAAAAATATCTATCAGGTATTAACGATTTTATACTAACTTATCTGTAGGGGTGCCGCTGATTTTGGGACACAGTGTATATTGTGGCCAAAATCCTGCTTCACCTATAACCAAAGGTCATTAGAAAAAAATTTGGGAATATTTTTTCCTGATTTGTAAGATAGGAGTACTGACAGGAGATAATGGATAATAATCAGTGATGATGATAAATATTTAACCTTTGCTGTTGCCTGCCATTGTTATCAAAAACATTGATAAGCTGCTTTTTCCTGCGGTCTGACAATAGAATGTTGTTAGCTGAAGTAGGCAGTTTCATAATGGTACCAGTGTGGAGTTGGTGCTAGTTGTTGAAAGTTATAAGTGTGCAGTTTATATTTCTGATCATTGTTGATAGAATTTTGCTGTTGCCTGCCCAGAGTGAAGTTGAGACATACGTTATGAAGCTTCCTGATATTGAGAAGTTTGAGGAAAGACTGCGCAAGGCTGAGGATGAACTGGGCATTAAACAGGACAGTCGCGTTCCCGTCACATTTGAACGTTCAAAGTAAGCTTTCTACAATTTTGTTTCAGAATTAGGAAATGTGTGTTTCTACGTTTATGCTGTTGACAGGTTCACACTGAAGTGTTATAATCACACTGATTTTGGGTTTTTTTTATGCGCGAAAGCACAAACTGCTATAGTGTGTCTTAGCCCTCATAATTCTGTTCGTCTGTCTGTCCGTCCGTCCGTAGATGGATCAGTCAAAAATGGTGCAAGCTAGAATCACCAAATCTTCACTGGTGGCTGCCTGGAAGACTCTAGTTTCAGGATCCATAAAGCTTTTCCATAAATTCAAAAGTGGTCACCCCAAACAAAGGTGCTAAATGAGAGGGGATGGGAAAATTTGCAATTTTTGGCCAATAAGTCTCTGTATCGCAGTAACGGTGTGAGATAGGGCCTAGGTTACTATTAATGACTAATAGGAAGTAGTACACAGGCTTTTGATTGCCACTGAGAGCAATGACCTTGGGTGACCTTGAACATTATAATAGGGATTTTTATGGATTTTGAACATCTCGGTCTCGGAGACATGGGTTTCGGGTCTCGGTCTCCGCTCAGAAGGTCTCGTGCACATTCCTGGTGAATTGTGCTGAAATCAATATAGATAGACCAAGACAAGCTGCATATGAAATTTTCAGCATTGAACGTAGATTTCAACAGTTTAAGTCTCGACCTTCAAGGTTCAAGAAAACCTTCTCTACAGAAGGGCATCAAAGAGCAGTACCCCCTAAAAGTCATTATTTTACCGTGAAAACGGTTGCAGATATGCATGAATATGCTGCCTATCACAACAAGCACTAGTGTTGAGCTTTTTAGTCATATCAATATCGATGACTTTGAAAGACCCAGAACTCCCAAAATAAAGGAGTTTTATTGTTTTTTGCAATCTTAGGCTGCGTACTTCAAGAGTTAATTGCGACAAAATGGCTGGAGATAGACTAGGGCAATTTGCGAGCAGGAACTGCTATAGGCTTTCGAGCGTCTCGTGAGCATTAGCTCAAAATTCTTGTTGTTTATAGGTATGCTACTAGTTCAGTGTTTGAAAGATACATATTTAGTGAGTTATTAAAGTAAAACACCATTTTTTCAAGTTGCTAGCAAATACAGAGATTGCCAGGAAGCAGTTACAGGTTGACAATTTTTTTGTATTGTTTTGATTACAGTTGTGGTGTAAAATTAGTCTTTGCAGAATATGCTGTGACATTGTGTGTAATGTGCTGTGCTGCTGCAGCAATCATTTCTTTATAACGCTCGTCATCGGGTCTATCTTAGCATTCATGGTTCTGAGGAACGTTGTCAAAATACAAATGCCAAATCCAACTGACATGTTTGTGAGTATTTTTGTTCATTTTTCATTATCTTTAGCATCTGTACCAATTTGTCATATAATACTGATATTTGTACTGTTTTGCATCTTTCTGTTTTGTTATTACCTTATAGTGATGACACACTGACCAGTTTCAGGCGCCTGTTTCTGGTACCAGTTGACTGGTGCCAGAAACTGGTCAGTCTGTCATACTTTTCTGGTGCCAGAAATCAGTTGCTAGTTGAGATGGACGGATCATGTTCAATTTCGGGCCGAAAACCGGCTGGAAAACTGAACTGTGATTGGTCAGTCCGAGCATACGACAACACTGCTTGTTTGTTTGTAAACAAAAATGGAGCAGCATTTAGTTTACATTGTTTTTAAAAAAAAATTTTAACTACCTGAATGCTAAAACAGCAGCTATAACATCATCATTTTCAAAATTCTCAAAATTGGAAGACATTTCTGTTTCGGGCGCCAGAAACAAGCGCCAAAAACAGGCGCCAGAAAATGGTCAATGTGTCATGAACTTAACTTACTGCTAATCGTACTTATGTCTTCTTGCACTTTTTATGCGCAACAGCAGCTACTGCTGTAGCGCGTCTTAGCTGTCGCAATTCTGTCTGTTCGTGCATCTGTCCATCATACGGGTGGATCAGTCAAAAACAGTGCAAGCTAGATCACCAAATCTTCACCATTGGCTGCCTAGAAGATTCTAGTTTCAGGAACTGTAAAGCTTCTTTATGAATTCAAAAGGGGTCACCCTGAGTGAGGGTGCTAAATGGCAGAGGGTTAGGGAAAATTTGCAATTCCCAGCCGATACATCGTTGGCTGAGCGAGACAGGTCATGCCTTCTGGCGAGCATGAGTAAAACACTATAATAATTAGCCGCCGGTCGTCTGGCGTGCCATCTGGTGACTGTAAAAACATTTTTGCTAAGATGGGTGAACTTAGATGTTGTTTTACTGGGCTTTCAAACATGCACTGCTGTTGCACATTTCCCTTTGCATTAGCTGGGCTATTCTTGTTTATTATTTAAAATCCAGTTGTCTTTGTTGTCTATTTGGGCTATTAATTTAAAGCAAGATGACTGACACAGTATGCAGTTCTTTTTGTTTGACGTGGTACTGTAGGCCAGTGCAAGGAAGGCAAAGTTTGTCCGCGTTGATCTGATGACACAGGAAGGCAAAGGAATCACGTTCAAGGATGTCGCCGGTCTGCATGAGGCGAAGGTTGAAGTCATGGAATTTGTCGATTATCTGAAACGTCCGGAAAATTATCAGGTATTTTGCTGCTGCTCCACTTCAGTATTGATGCTGTGATTATAACTTGAGGTGGGAATCGAACCGAACTTGAACCTGCATTATGGATAGAACCAAACAGAAGACACATCATATCAGAACCGAACCACAACCAAACTCTGGTTTTTTGTAACTGCAAAGAACTCGAACTGAACTGAACCTTTATGTTTGTTAGAATTTGAACAGAAACGAACCTCATCTCTATTTTTTTCATTTTTGTGAGCTACGTAGCAAAGGATTTAGTTCTGTTGAAGCATTACATGGCTCAGATGCTAGCAACAGTTTTGGCCACATGCATTTGTGAGTTAATGGATTAATATTTTATTTGCATTACATCGTGTTTGACTCCTTGATTGAGTAGTGGGCCAGTTTGCCATCCATATATCTGTGTGCACGTTCGTCCGTTTGTTTGTCCAATTCAAATGAAATTTTGTTTGTAGGCAGAGCTGTGCATAACAGTATGCCACGTGACCCAATCTAAGGTCAAGGTCGTGAGACTTTCAGAGTTAGAAATTCTTTCATTTTTAATGTCTTTTTTTCTGTCAATACGAGCTGGCAAATTACTGCCAATTTTTAAACTAAGGGACAGTGTCTATGTTGGCCAGGCTGGATTTGTGATATGTGGCCTAGTTGTTGTGTGATGTGACTTTTTAGCTTCACTGATATGCAACGTTGCAAACTGGTACAGAAGAGTCGACCTCGGTCCTGTAAGAAGTAGCTAATGTTTATGTTTCTGTTTGCAGCAACTTGGAGCTAAAATACCGAAAGGTGCATTGTTGCTCGGTCCGCCCGGCTGTGGCAAAACACTGCTTGCCAAAGCTGTTGCAACCGAGGCCCACGTACCGTTTCTTGCTATGGCCGGCTCGGACTTCGTCGAGATGCTTGGCGGTATGTATTAGTGTTGAATGAGCAATCGTGGGATCTACTTTTCGGAGGTGGTTTTAATATCGACTGTGTGGTAAACGTTCACAAAAACATGGATGAAAAACATGTATTGTTCATCTGGTTGTCTGATGCATGTATTTGTATTTCTCACATTAGTTTTACTGTAATTATATACATGATTTAGATTTTCTCTGATTTAATAGGCCTCTCACGAACGTCGTGTGTTCTGTATATTTTTACTGTTCATGATAGCAATGATAGCATTGTTTTCGGCATCGTGACAAAGTTTGTTTTATTTTATTGTTTGTTATTTTTCGGTTAACGTGATAACACGCAAACCGTTACACATGGCTTGATGAAATTTATCGTGTATCTCGACAATTATATCAACCTTAGGCCAATAGCTATTAACTACCCCACGGCCCGTCATCTCTTTCTAGCTAAGCGAGTTTGATTATAAGGTAAGACCATATAACCACATCCCTACAACTTTAGGTCGATAGCTATTGGTCGACACTGACATCATTGCTATAGATATTGCTGCATGCCACGGCGGCTACTGTGGACAGATTTAGCTCTGCGCAAGGCCTGACAACAATCTAGTTTTGCTTTATTTCTGACCTGTGGTGATTATTACTGTAGTGTTGAGTTGTTGGGCTGCTCTGTACTTAGTGTACACTGTACAGCATTTCACATGCAGGGTTGGGTGCTGCGAGGGTTCGCGATCTCTTCAAGGAAGCAAGACAACGGGCGCCTTGCATCATTTACATCGATGAAATTGATGCAGTTGGCAGGAAACGAACTGCAGAGTGAGATCCTGGTTTTTTAACGAACTGTATGATATAGTCCTTGGAACTGCCGCCGTTAGGGCCTTGGAGGGCAACCAGCCATTAAGTTAGCGGCCCATGCCACAGATAAACTATCAGTTTTAGCAGTTTAAGCAAAAAAAAAATAAAATTGAACAGTGTTTTGTACTCACGCTGCTGCAAGCAGAGCCACCAGCATGAGGTTACATGTCCTCACCAGTCATCAGTTCTGCAGTGTACTATAGAAATTACTAATGTGACTTCATGGGCAAAAAATGCAGCTTCATGGGAAAACGGTAGTTTATCGTAAGTCGTTATGAATCACGTAAAGCTTGTTGCTTTTGCTCTCAAAAATTACCACCAGTGACAGACGTCTTGGACCAGGCTTAGCAGTCCAACCAGCCATTAGCTTAACAGCTTAGCAGTTTCAATTGCTATGCCAGCCGTTAAAGCTTTAGACCAGCTAATGAGGCCTTAGCAAATAGTCCTAGGGACTAGTATGGCACTATTTCTTGAATGTAATGTTCCATATAAGCTTTTTTGTAGTATTGTATGTCAGAGAGATGTTCTGTTACATGCTGTATATGCCATTGGTTTTTTCTATGTTACAGATTTTTTTGCTGATTTATTGTTTTATTTTGCTTTTATTGTTTGATTTCATTCATTATTGACTGCTTGTGAGCTTAGCAGAATGTGCATGATGAATAACGCACTGTGAACCATAAAAAAGTGGAACTGTTTTTTTCTGTAATAACTTTGTCAAATATAAATGAAATTGGATAATATTTGGCATGTTTTTAGCCTAGACATTTATTGACATGGGTGCATATTTATTAACTTATTTACGAAATCATTGTGGCTGGGAACCAGCTTACTGTTGACTGGGTAGCAGACAACGCTTTGATTTTCCAGCAGGACAGCGCGTCGGCACACCGAGCACAAGACACAGTGGCTCTGCTTGCACACAAGACGCCCAGGTTCATCGGTCCAGATCTGTGGCCTCCCAACAGCCCAGATCTGAACCCTGCCGATTATAAAATCTGGGGTTACTTTCAGGAACAGTTGTACAGGTCTCCGATAGTTCATGTGACTGATCTGAAGCAGCGCTTGGTTGAAGTGTGGTCCACGATGAAACAGCGCGTTATCCACGAGGCAGTGGACGAATGGCAAAAACGCCTGTGCTGCTGTGTGTCAACTAAAGGCGGACACTTTGAACACAAGCTGTGACACTGTTTGACTGACGTTTGCAAGTGTGTTTACTTTTAAACATTTTGTCAATGAAAAAACTCTGCTTGCTAAGTTGCTGATGCTGATAGTACACGCACTATTTCATAGTGTATTGTTTTACTAGCGTATAATACAGAGCAGCAAATAAGTTTGACATGTGATTTGCACATAAGCTAGTTCAGGATTGTCTACGCTACACGTGTGCCAAATATTAT
>Ga0209367_1012931_pt1 | contig 10826 bp, 7 predicted proteins | sample WorMetLIZISLAND2_FD_187412 | JGI IMG/M metagenome (GOLD analysis project Ga0209367, IMG submission 187412) | Marine gutless worms symbiont microbial communities from Max Planck institute for Marine Microbiology, Germany - Olavius geniculatus... ... | reverse complement strand
GTTTTTGGCCCCTGAAATTTTTTTGGGGTGTGCCCCCCAAAATTTTGGACCGGCATTATAAAATTCGGCCTAGTACTGACCATCGTGCAAAATTTCAAGCCGGTCAGCCCATGCATCTCGGGAGATCTCGCGTTGAAAAAATGTTGTTTATGTTTTTTGTGGTAAAACATAAACAACTCTAAAAATTTGGGGCAAAGCCCAACGTGAGTCCGCCCGGCGCTCTAAGTCCGATTGGAGGAAATTTAGAGGATTGAAATTAGCCTGGTAGCAAAGTCACGTGGCATGCACACAAATGTATTAGCATACGCACAACGCGCACTATTGACTTAGGGTAGGTAAACATTAGCCGCATAATCTTTGGTGCTAGTGGACCAAAGTTCACAAAATTTTTTTTATTCAACACGGAATTAACTCTGTTTGATAACGCCGTTTACCGCTTGTCGATATCTCTATTCATTTCAGAGATACTTGCGGTCAAACTCGCAAGTTGTCGTAAAACGTACTTAATTTTGCACGTTTTTTGCACTCCCAAATTTTAAGGGGGCGGTGCCCCCTAAAAGCTGTACCCGCGTTATCACCCCCATGTAGCAGCACGTCACGTGGCAAAGTTTCATTAAGCTACTCCCTTTGGTTCCAAAGTTCTCGCAGCTAATACGCTGCATTTTAAGCCGATTTTTGACCCCCTTTTGAAAAAAGTTGTAAGGGGGCCCCCGTCCCCGGTGGGGGGTGCGCTAGTAAGACTTGGTCATTCTCTAGCGCGTGTAAAAATTTGGGGGCGCAGCACCCCCTAGGGGCTGAAATATGGCTTTCCGAAAAATTTGATTTTGGTGGGTAAACATTAGCCGCATCTCGGAGATCTCGCGGGTGAAAAAACATCTTGCGTAAAACATAAGTCCTTCCAAAAACTATCGTTTTCGGGCGGACTAAAAAACATCTGGGCCAAAACATAAGCCCGCTCCACAACCTATCGCTTACGGGCGGACTAATAACCAACACACTATGGTCCACAGCTTATTCTACATATTATCTATTATATGGCACAAGGCATAAAGCAACTAACCAATCAACTATTTTTTGGCAAAATGACACCAAAATATTGCTCATATTCACAATTCCCAGTGCACAAAGAAAGCTAACAAGCAGCAGAAAAACGTACAGGCAAAGTACGGAGTCTTGTAGCGAGGTTTGTTTGAGGGCTCCATGGCAGCCGACGGCGTCCGTGATGCATTGCGTGGGTCAAGTGTCGGTGATTCCGATCGTTTCTTGCGAAGATCTCGCAGCAAGATCGCAGCCGTGCCCGAGTGTCTTATCTTAGACAGCTCCGTCATCTCTTTCGCAATCTTCTGTTCTTCTGCCGGACTCTTGGCACTCGCACCATCCACCGCATCTGACTCCGATTTCTTTGCAAACACCTTCTCTCGAACTGAAAATCGCACAAGCACCCACACATTGCGACAGTGCAACTTTCATTCTTTGTGCTGGCTATAAGTAAACTTGGTTACTTACTTACACGACACACACACATGCCATTTAATGGTGATTTTTCTAGTAAACTTGGCTTAGCCAGTCCCCTAACTACCAATTCCCTAACTCAACAGATCTCAATCCTGAACAGCTTCATTTGATAGAAAAAACTGTGTAATCTGCTTCAAGTCAATTCACCAAGTCTTCCTCGAATGCCCCCTTGAACCGAACACATTACAAAATGACAAATACAATAATAAACTTGTATAGACATATAACAGGTTTACATCATCACTATAAAATACCAAAATTCATTAGATTCATCAGCGATAAGCTCAACAACAGGGCACAGATCACAGACAGCTACGAAGTTCGTATTGCCGACGAGAATGCATGATTGCAAGGCATCACTTGCTGACGAGACAGCGGCAGTGACAAACTCATCATGATCATCATCGACAACCGTGGGCTCAACACCCGTTGGTGTCTGACGCCATTGTTACTATTGCTGCCCACCGCTGCCTATCCAGGGCAGCATGGCTTAACTCCTGCAGGGTTGCCCCACACCACTGCTCAATGTCATTTGACCATTCTCGGTGAGGCCGTCCTCAAACTGGTGAATATTAAAGCTGTCAAATTAACACGTTAATGCGTTAATAAATTAACACGCATTACAAAAATTAATGCATGTGCATAAATTTATGCAATTTACTAAATTCTGTGAAGCAAAAGTTCCAATATTTCATTAAACTGCAGTTATTTGACAACTGAATGAATTCAAGTAACTAAACTGTAGCTGCTGTTGCATCACTACTGTAAATGAATATTATTTAGATGACAGGCTAATAAATTTCTATGCTAGCAGTGACAACAGTTATTGTTGAAAAATGTGTTTCTACATGCTTTTAAATTGTCTATATTCTACAGGCAGCACCTGCCCAAATGTTGCAAAACCTGGGGTAACTTCCTCCTACTCTAACTTTCGATGGGTGTGGGTGCATTAATAACACATTAATTAATGTGTTTAAAAATAATGCAGTGTGTTAATGCATGAAAAAAATTAATGCTTCGACAGCTCTAGTAAATATTTATCACTTATAATATTTATCCTACATTATAAGCAGACATTCAGAAATATATACATTAGTTAGTCTCTGCTATTACACAGGCCACAAATCAAGCCACTCACTATATATATTAACACTTGGCAGTGTACTCACATAGTTCAGGATAAGCCACGGCTGGCTCTGGAGGCCCCGGCCAATCATCACGCTCAATTGCTTTCTGACTACTGGCATCAGTCATCTCTCCGGGCTCCGCTAACACACATGTAGCATTCGCACCATTAAATCTGCATTAATTTTCAACATTACAAAACCTATAGTTTTACAATATGCTGATTCTTCTCAATCCTTCTTCCGACACGTGACAAGGATGGGTACTGGGCAATTTGTATCATACGTTTGGAGCCATACAGGGCCTACACACATTGATCTGCGAGCTCCCCAAGAACTGGAGACGCCACCCAAGACGTCCACATCACACCTGGCGAGTGGCTACTATGGACTCTGGAAGACGACCTTCAGCTGCTAAACGATGGACTGAACTCGGTATGAAGGCTACCATAAGACCAAGAACAATGGAAGCAGCTCACAGAAACTGCTACACTTCAGCCTGAGGCACGCCCATGATCACGATTCAACCAATTCCATAAAGTTGCTGATGGACGATAAAAAATGAGGTCCAGTGAGTTATTCTAAACAGCAGGCTTCAGAAAGAGCATCCAATCACAAGAATTCTGACGGCAAGCATACCCCATACCAACCTGCTTAAAATGATTATGAAAAATGTCAGGAAACTCAGCCAAAATGTGAAGTAAAAGTACCATTTAATAACAATCTTAGAGCTGACATGCAGCAAGGAGACATGAGCAAGACCATGGACATGACAGCAATAAAAACTGTGAAACAAAATGTGCTACGAAACATTACTAGAAGAACAGATGAAATGTGAACTACCTCTCACAGCATAAAACTATCCATCACGCATGCTGACGGGCATCGAACACTGAGGCTGATTGGCCTTTAGTGGGCCAATACAGTATGAGAAAAGAAACGACCTATTTAGCGCCACATCGCTGAAGCTAATCCACTTTTATCACTAAAAAGCTGCTTTATAAGAAACCTATACCACTTTATCAATGTCACTAAAATTTATTAAATAAATGCTTTAATTTTAGACCATGCAGTTTTAATGGTTTAATTCCCCTTCAATCATTCTACAAGAATTTGAACTTTTCAGAGACGATTTTGATAACGTGCTGTCATGAATCTTGCTGAGACTGACTATAGACCACAATAATAAATAAAACAAGCACAGACAGCATTAACACTCACCGACTCTAACTGGCTTGACAAAATCCTTCTTCACGTTCGTGTAGCTGAAATTGTCTGCAACAACCAACAAAACACACCGTTATCAATCTGTTGCAGCAAATTAACCAGCTGTTAATTAACCACAGGTCATTTACATAAAACCAACAGCACAACAATACAAACAGTACTGCTGACAATTTCTACAAAAAAGCTAAGGCACTAGGTTAAGGTAGGCATTTCTCATATGCAGTGTCAAACTACATGGTGGTTATGACTATCGACTATTACGCCTCCTTCAACATGTGACAACTGCAAGGTCAAAAAGTGCATTTCAAGGCAAATTTACCCCACTATGACCTTGACCCTCAACCATTGACCCCAACATTTGATGTGTTTATCCTTGCCCTAAAGTCTGTTAGTGGTAAAAGTTTGGTCAAATTCCGTCAACAAATACACAAGATATCTTGCTAAAAATGTTTGTTCAGGAAGCATGCATGCCTCCAGCCACTACGTTAGTGGATGCATAAAAATTCCAAAACTTCTTCAAGACCATCCAAACGTTTTTCCAGGACCTTCTTGGAGCACGTCAGCATTTAAATATAACGGCAAACAGCAGTTACTTACTGTACATATAAAGTGTAATCCAGATGGAAGGCATAGGTAGGTAAAACTCCTGTAGTCAACAGGGCTCTCTCACAGCTCTGTGTCTGTAGGGCGGTGCTCATCTCCGTTTCATAGCTGGCAGCGAGCCGAAGCTCAGCTACATAGGTGGTGGGCCAGACCTCTAGCATGTACTGCCGTTAAATTCCCAGCAGTGAAGCCGGTACCAAATTATACTGCTTGGTGACAGAGGCACATGTATGTGAACAACTTGCCTAAGGTCGTTACCCGGCAGTGTCCCGGTGGGAGTCGAACCTGCGCCCCTGAGTGACATGAGGATTACAAGTCCGGCACGTCAACGTTAGACTACTGAGCCACACTGGAAAGCGTATGGAACAACAAATATTTTTAAACTTATCTAACCATTGTATTTCAGTAAGTAAGTATTATGATAATGCTACATGTTGTTTATTTTAAACCCCTATAAAATTCATCAACTATCCAAGATTTACATTTTCCATGACCTTTAGTTTTAATTTCCAGAACTTTCCGTGGCCTGGATAATCAAGGAAATAATCCAAGACGTTCAAGATGTGGGAACTAGAAAATATGTCTGTCTAGTGCTGACATAAACTGTATGGCCATCAGCCATCCACCTAGATCTATGCAACCCTAACCCTAACCATCAACCTTTCAAACTGAAAAAGAACTACACACCGATCAGTCCTGCCATGAGGAATGTTCACACTAATTTTGTTTTATTATGCCTTACAGCTACTGAGTCAACAACCCACAGTTCCCATATGTGACACACAAATGAACGAATAACCGGACTAGAATGTCATGTGTTTGCATGGCATGTGTCGATGCAGAGATCACTTCATAAACATATAGCTCTGTACATTATGAATACTGTGCTAATAGCAAAAGATATAGGGCCATGGCAGGCTTGCCTGGTCTGTGAAAGTGGCGCTGTGTTGGGTCCTTTGGCACTGGATTGGTCGATGGTCCGCGCTTGTAATCTGACGGAGCAGTGCTGTACAAGTAAGACATGTTGTAGAAACGATTGTCAGGTGTCCCAAACCTCGGTGGCTGAGAGGACGGTGACTTCTGCACACAGCAACCGCATCTGATTATTGTATGATAATAAAGACATTTTGATAACTAAGTCCCGGTATTTAAAATGGCAGCTTAGCTTAGGTGGTAATGTCATTACTCGAATCAACAAAGTTAATCAACACTGGGCCGCGTTAGCACTTGGATGGGTGATTGTCGACAGGTGCGCAAACTATAGCTGTGAGGCTATCTAGGTAGGACTAAGAGTTAGACTTGGAACTAAAACTATTTTGGATCTAATTGAAGCCTAATGCTCAACAAAATGACACAGATTTAATATAGAATGGCAATAAACATTTATTAGCAGCAAAATATACAAGCAAGAGCAAGACGAATATAGAACAATAGCTAATAACAAACACAAGCAGCAGATAATCACAGACACAGAAAGTAGTGAACTGTGTTACCAAATAACTCGGATAATCAACTGTAGATACAGTTTTCAGCAGCGGTTACAAAGTCTCGGCAACTTCTAAATTAAATGCAGCCGTTTCACAAAACTGACTTTAACTAATCTCAGTGACTGGCCTAGACTGACAAGGTCAAGCACAGTAACACTCCAACACATATATCAATAGTAGCCTATAGCATGTGTCTCAAATCAAATTGTAACTTCAATCAGAGTTACTACAACTACCACATTAAACAAATCGGAAGCCTCGTTTATAACATGCCCACATCATATCTAGAGATGCCACACAGGTTATCCTATCACACATCAACTATAGGGACTACACAGGTTCTCCTATCACAAATAAAATGCCATATTACAAAATGGCCAAAATGTGAACACAGCTGTGTTCAGTACGCACACAAAGCACGATCTAAAGTTCAAACTAAATTCTCCCGCGATCGAACCTGACGCAACTCTAAATTTAGCTCAGAGTAATCTATGACGTAATTGCCAAACAACAGCTATGAGATATTCTAATCGCATCACCCCGGGGGTGGAGTTGTACCTACAAATCGGCCTGCTGATTGGTTCATACCTGCAGCAATACCATCTACGTCATACGTACAGGTGCTAATTAACACTGTTACACTGTGGGCTAAAATGCAATCTCAGCAATGTGACACCACAGGACTCAATTCTCAAACAGACATAGGTGCAGCCATACAACGACAAACCTACGCGAACAGATTTCCACCCATAGGCGTAGGACATCCAACGACGCACACTACTCGAACGTGTGACAAATAAACTGCTGCGTGGAAAGACTAAATAAATCGGCAAACTCGTGAAATTGGCACGCGGATAGCACTCACAAGCAGTGTTAAATAAATCGACATCGACAAATACAAGTCAAAAGCAAGTCAGTTGCGACTCCACGATAAACATTACAGGTAAACTTAGTCGAACATAGGCGCGACCTGACAACAGCGGTACATAACCAGCCACCGAGGTGAACTCAGCCTGGCCATCCCTCCGTGGGTTGGCGCAATGAGTACCAGCAAAAGCTGGGACGTGCACAGGCAGATGCAAAGCAGCAGCTCCCATATCTAAAGTCTTGCAGTGTAAACTGGTGTCTAGCTGATAGCTAAGGAAATGAAGATCAGCACTGCTCAAGGGGCCTTGTGGCTCAGAAAGGGCTTCACTTTTTACGATATTCCAATACAAATTTATCATCCAATCCAATGTCCATTCTCATAACTTTTTTGCATTAGCAACAGTGTAACACCAGTTAATAAACGCCAGCTATTATTATGGGGCCGTCCTTCCTAGAAGGAGGCCCCATCATGTGTTGATCCTGTCCGTCTGTCTGTCCCGTGCCTCCACCTAGAGGGAAAACGAAAAGGCCTACGAATACCAAACTTGGTAGGAAGGGTCCCTGGGACACCAGCACCCCGTGGACCAATTTTAAGGTCAAGGGGTCAGAGGTCAAGGTCACGGCGGCTGATTGCGTTGTTGGCGAAAAATCCCCATAACTTCGCCGCCTGTTGTCCGATCAACTTGATATTTGGCAGGTGGCGTAAGGATCCCTTGCCGCCTTGCACCAGGTGACCTCGTTGCCATGGCAACGGCCGTTCCCTCCGTCTGTCCGTCCGTCTTTCCCTCGCGGTGCTCCACTTAGAGCGAAAACGGAATAGCCTAAGAAAACCGAACATGGTAGGAAGGATCCCTGGGTCATGCGCACCCCGTGGACCAATTTTTAGTTCAAAGGGTCAAAAGTCACGGTCACGGCGGCTAATTGCGCAGTTGGCAAAAATCCCCATAACTTTGCCGCCGGTTGTCCGATCAGCTTCATATTTGGCAGGTGTTATAAAGACCCCTAGCCGCCTTGCATTGGGTGACTTCGTTGCCACAGCAACGCCCGTTGGCAATGTACGTCTGTCTGTCCGTCGGACAAGTTTCTGCCCTCTAGCGCTAGAACGAAAAGACCTAGAAAGCCCCAAAACAGCACGCAGGTACTCAACTGCAAGGACGGCCCCATAGCGGGCGGCCCCTCAACGGCCGCACCCTCTTGTTTTTGTTTCAGTTACACAAACCAACGAGCTATTTATAGCTCGTTGACACAAACAAACCGTAACAGAGATGTTTACTTATGTAACGCTATATATTGACAACGGAAATAGACCTATTTTGTTATCGATAGGCCTATTACTTTGCAAAGAAATTTTATTTTTAACGAAATTTGCTGCTTGCTTCGGCAATTTATTAGAGACCAAATGTACAAAATTTTATTTAGGTTTGTTTAGATTTAACATCTTTATTGTACGATGTTTAGGGGGTTACTTCCGGACACAGTGTAGTTTAGGTGGCCTATGAATTTGGTTGACACACTGTGCAACACGAACTGGCAGCACAGTAAATTATCAACCGGCATGAAACACAAAAGCCATCGATCGAGAAAGTGAGACAGAGACACCGGTGAGTCGGCGACGCTGCCGGTGACTGACCACGCCAAGTAATTCGCACTTCGCCAACTAACGACAATCTGCATGCCACTTACAACGCTTTACTTATTTATCGTTGTCCCACTTGTTAGTGTTGTTTCGTATTCCGTTTTCATATTCTAGGTTGTTTACCTGTGTGTAGCAGTTATTTAAGTGTATTTTTAGCTTTCAAACGCATTGAAGCCAGGTTAGCATGATAGTTTTCTGCATGCATTGCATGACCGTTTGCCGCTGGATTAATTATTTGGGACTTCTTCGGTTTGGGTGCCAACTTTAGTATGTTTATGCTTCGGTGGCACTGGATATTGTCAGTGGCAGTAGTGTGAAATAATTGACTCGAAGGCTAACCGTGAAAAATGAATGCACTTGGCATATTTTTATTTGCCACCGTTGTGCCAAAAAGGGGTAATTGTTTAGAGTAACTACGTCACCTTAAACGGCTGTGTACATATATGGCAGTAATGTTTGGTTGGTGGCGTGGCGTAGTTCTTCTTCAGTAGATGGTCAAACTTCAACTTGTGGTAACGCGTTTCGCCTGAAATGAAGTTACTCTGCGCCGGGCCCGGTTAGTACTGCGATGGGTGACTGCCTGCGGGCAGGTAAACCATCTCGGTGCGAAGCCTGCCAGCTAGGTCGACTCAGCCTTCTACCCTCCGCGGGATGGTAAAATGAGTAGTAGCCCATTTATATGGGTTACTGAAGGATGTGACCTTAGTACAGCTGACTAGGGCTGCCTAGCCTGCCGCTGCATTAGCCTGTGTCTGCAGGCTGCACGTGGTGGCCGTGTGGCTGGCGGCTGGCGGCTCAGGTTAGTGCCGAAAAGTGCATTAGAGGCGTTGTACGCGAGATGCGCTATACAAATTGACACCTTTACTTTTTTTACTTTAATGTGTATCAGTAGAGTGACTTTCCTTATGCATGTTTTAGTTAACATCTTGGCGAATAGTGTTAGTTACCTTTTGATGACTGATTATAAAATTTAATGTAAACGTTAATGCTAGTGTAATAGATGTTCAACAGTTTGTTTATTTTTTGTATATGTCGTGGTTAAGTAATGGGTAGGGACAAACTTAATTCACGATTTCACGGCCATGACATTTTCCATGAAATTGACCTTCTTCCGTGAAAAACGCTGATTTCCGTGAAATCCGTGATTTTTCGTGAATTTTAGCGCTTTTAGTTTAATTTATGACAATTCTAGAGTTTTATCAGCACCTTGTGTACGGATGTTGCTGCGTGTCGCACTTCAGCACTAAGTAGTTGACATTGACTGTCTTGAGTCTTGACTTAGTGTAGTAAATATTCGTTGTTCTGAAATTTCTTCGTTTGCATTAGCACAGCACCTTGAAATAACGTCTGTGTGGCCCGTGAATTTCTGAAACTCTTTCCGTGAGTTTTCCATGAAATTTGACACATTTTGAAAATTCTGCCGTGAAATCATGCATTTTTTCCTGTGAATTCGGTTGGTCCCTAGTAATGGGAAGTACCAAAATTTTGGGGCGCAGGTGTGCAATGTGGGTGTTTTCATTGTGAAAATTCCATTTCTATGCCGGAAGTGGGTGTGGCGGTCAGCAATTGTGAGATGTCATGTAGGATCAGACAATGACCTTCACGGCCTGTAAAGCGTGCTGAGGTGATCATGTGTGCTACGTTGGCGGTCAGTTACGGCAAACGTGTTATGGCGTCGAATGCGAATATCGTCAACTTTGGAGTGTTTAGTTGGATATTGCTGCGTTTCTGTAATGTGTGTAATAGTGCAACAGATTTTTTTAGCATTAGTCATGCGTCGTGTCGTTGTTCTGCGCGTAAATGCTGCAGTATCAGTGTGTGCGCTACTTTTTTGGCTGAACAAGTTAGGTGTACATTTGTTTTAATGTTGCTTCAGAAGTGACTGAAATAGGTAAAATTAATGTTGTTATGCATGTTTCAGACGAGTTTAATTATGGAAAACTGCAATTGATTGACATATTGCTACCCAAGAATAAATTTGGGGTTTTAAGTGGAGAGAAGCAATAATATTAATTCCTTCGTTCTTTGTATGCTGCTTGTTCAGTATCTGCAGTTCATTGTTTTTTTTCCCAGGGGGTGGCAGTTTGATTTTGCTGTTTTTTTCCGATTTTTTTCCGATTTTTGTATTCATTTGTGATTTACATCACTACTAACTCAGGTTATTTATTTTAAAAAAAATTTTTTCCGTACAATATTCATTCAATGAGTGGCGCCATTAAGCTGTTCTAGCTAATTTTATGGGTTGTAGATGCGGCTTGTTCAGCTATAAAATTATTTTTTTTTTATTGAATTTAGTACATGTTTCATTTGCCAGGTGGCGCCATTAGTGTTTTTTCGTGTTTTTTTTTGTTTTTCCCCCAAAAGACC
>Ga0209367_1012929_pt1 | contig 10829 bp, 5 predicted proteins | sample WorMetLIZISLAND2_FD_187412 | JGI IMG/M metagenome (GOLD analysis project Ga0209367, IMG submission 187412) | Marine gutless worms symbiont microbial communities from Max Planck institute for Marine Microbiology, Germany - Olavius geniculatus... ... | reverse complement strand
GCACTGAGGGGGATGGACGCCCCTGGATGGATGGAGTACTTTAAACAAATTATCACTTAACATCATCTTTACTTTTTTCACTTAATAGAATACTCATTTCGTTGATTTTTCCTGTTACATTAATCGTTCTGCTAATCTTGTAGAACGACATCACAGATGAACTACATCATAAAGATGACACGTCTCCGCATTGTGGACAACAGCAATATTGGTCGTGCGGCTGAACTGGCCGGAAAACCAGCAAAATGCATACACGTATATAACAAGCAGGGAATCGGCTATCTGGGTGATAAGGTAATGCCACACATTTGCTTGCTTTGCTCATGCTTATTTGGACACTGTGTTACTAAGACAACCCTTTTGTGTGTATTCACAGAAATTGATTTTATGAGCGAACTTTGTAGCATGGACCTGGTTGGACTGCTACTAGTGAATTTTGTGTTAAGAGTGTCCCGTGGAACAATTGTTGAGAAATTAGATAGTCTGTAAGTCAGGGGCACCAGTGTTGTCAGCTTGTTTAGGTGATATGTAAAGGACGGTACGAAAAGTTCTGGGCCTTTGTAAAGATGCACAGGATACGAAGTAATTGAGACTAGAAAGAAAAACATGAAAATATTCCCCCACATGGTATGCATACGTGTAAAATAGCAACTGTATGATGATGTGTACTTTCGTAGATCTATCCGATTAGCAGTTGAGAATGATTTCATTGTGTATATAATTAAGACATCAATAATATTATTGATAATATTAATACAGCATTATAGGTAACAGTTGTGTGTGGTTTTTTATGCAGGTGTTAGTGGCAATACAGGGTCAGAAGAAGCGAGGTTATCTGGTTGGCTTACGGCAGAGACAGAAGGCTTTCGTTCCACGCTTTGACACAAATAATCTTGTGCTAGTTGAGGACAACGGCACGCCTACTGGAACGCGCATTCGCGTACCGATACCTTCTTACCTCCGTGGCATGAAGGGCGACTTTACGAAAATACTTGCGATTGCGACAAAATTTGTATGACTGGACAGCGGACACTGCGGTGTGCATTCCGCGAATGGAATGTTCCGCAAAAATCAGCTGTAGTTACCGCATGGCACAAAAAATTGGAAAAAAAATCAGAAACGTCAGATTTCTTCTTCTGCTCTGCATCGTGACAAACATAGCAAAAGCTGCATCATATGTAGTTATCACAAGAAATTCCAGCAAAATGGCAAAAATGTTTTAACACGAAAATTCTTGGTGCAGTTTAGACAAATTTTTACCAATCTCAGGCACTTTTTTGAAGTAAGTAAGTAAGTAGTCTGCATTTGTAACGCGTTATATGTCAAAACAGAAGTTCGAATCGTAGGCGCGGAAAGGGGTTAACTGCTGAACATATTTGTCAAATTTCCATGAAATGGCATGCTATCCGTAGATTGCTTTGGCAAAGTGGGAAACATCGTGTTTCTTTTCCTGTTTGTCACTGGACTGCAATTAGCTGCTTAAATGTGAATACATAACATCATATGGTGACAAAAATAATGTTCAGTTGACCATTGTGCAAATAGTACGGCATGCACTGTTAGCCAGATAAATCTGCCACATTATTTTCGGGATATTATCTGCAAATACATTGTACTTTTTTCTACATGGTTTTGTTACAACAGGTTTTTATTCGTGTGCTACTATGATGACAATATTTGTCAATTAATGTTCTCCTTGGTTTTGAAAATCGCCTGTAAATGACTGAACAGCATCAGCAGTCTACCAGCTCTGCAGATCTACATCTGCGCGTGCGATTCTGTACTGTTAGTGAATTGAAAGATATAACGAATAAACAAATGCAGGCACACTGATGTATAAAAATATACTTCAGGTTTAATGATTAATACCACGTTCGGTGATTAGTCAATCAGCACAGCTGTCACATTATCACCTGGTGAAGCCAGCGGTAAGCAAACTAAAATGATTTCACGATACTTGAATACGTGCTCAGTGATGTGCTAATCTTGGACCCCACCCACAGTTCAGTAATGCTCCGGACAAAAAGTTACAGTTAGTAATATTCACTGAAAACTGCTGTGAATTTGTAATTTTCTCAGCTACGGAAACAACTGGGAAATAAAATTGTGTACAGAACAAATCAATAGGCGCACACTAATTGGGCCCACAGTTTTCCGCATGAAATTTTGCCAAATTCTGCAGGCCAGTTCGCAAAATTCCGCGGCTTACTGCAGCAAAATTGTTCAAATTCCATGGCTTACCACGGCCGTCTGTTTGTGAATAAACTGAGCTCTATTCTGTGCACAAACTTCAGTTATAGAAGGCTGGCGTTGTGCTCAGTTATGCTAGCAACATTCAAAGAAAATTTTCAATCTTTTCAAAAGCGCAATCTGTCAAGTCGAATTGTGTTTATTTATTATTGCCTGCCGTATTGCGATGGCTATCAATAGGGCTCAGTTTTAGGCAGGTTAGTTTGATCTTTTTCATGATATAGTTCATCTGTTTAGTTAACGTTGTGAAGCCGATGATCGTACTGATCACTGATCATTTTTAAATTTCTGCAAAGTTCTGCGGATATATCAAAATTCTGCAGAAAAGGGCAAATTCCGTGGCTCGGCTCGAAATTCCGCAACCCGTGGAAAACTGGGCCCTACAAATTAAAATGGTCTAAACATAATTATACAATCACAGCTGGCCTCTGTACATGGACGTTAGTGAAATAGTGTAACAGCAACGGCAAAAAGTGGGGACAGCACCCCTATCCCCATACCACCCCAGGTTGTACATGATGTGAAACAACACCGTGGGCCATAAAAAACGTGCCACTTTACTTTTGTCCATATCTTTGTCAATTATTGACCGATTTTCAAAATTCTTTCAATGGCACACTCTGCAGACAATTTGCAATAATGTGATTATTATATATATCCCACCACACAGTAAATGCGTCTCTACACTATCTTGTGAAATATAAATGAAATATGCACGTATAACAATAATAACAAAAGTTTATGTAAATGAAAAAACACTTCAAACCATCATTCCAATGAATGATCTGTATGACACTAGACTGTGTTAGACCCACACAGTTTAGTGTGATACAGATCATTCACTGCAATGTTGGTCTGAAGTGTTTTTTTTCAATTTTACCAAAATGTTTGTTTGTTATTACGTTACGTATGCATATTTTATTGATAATTTACCAGGTAGTGTAGAGACACATTTACGGTGTGGTAGGATATGTAATAATCACGTTATAGCATATTGTCTGCGAAGTGTGCCAGTGAAAGGATTGTGAAAAACAACCAATAACTGGTGAAGATATGCACAAAAGCAAAGTGCCACGTTTTTTGGCCCACCCTGTATACTGCCACAAAAAATTATATCACACAGCCACAGTCAAGTGGGTTAGCTGAACCACCCTTTCAATTGGAACTAGTAAACACCGCAAAAAAAATAACCACAAACAGATGCAATTTTTGAGTTTGAAATGCACAAAAATACGTTCTCATCTGGCAGAAAATTCTCTTCTTGTCAGAAAATATTCTGAAAAAGATACACAATTTTGGCCTGAAAATCCCAATTCTGCGGGAAAATAGAAACAAAATTGAACTTTTAAGCACCTATAATCTCCTATGTTGGAAAGTAGCTACTTCGTGCCCCCCAACTTCTGCAATCCACAATGCAGTTGGCAGTGAACTACGGGATTACAATTCTAACGGCATCGTCTAATTTCAGACAGTTCTATTGTCGCCTCTTTTGTTTGAGCAGTTTGAACGTGTCCTTTGCGAAGACGTACCCAACTCCCGAGACAACTGTCGTAGTAGCCGTCAGGTACCTGAGCAAAATATCACGTGCACAAAAATCCAGGAATTACCGTACAAATTACAGACAATGACAGCCGGCACAGGATAAACGCGTTCAAAACCACGGGTTGAATGCAACGTGAAATATAAAGTTTTTGCATCTTCAGTAATTTAGTGATATCATCCTTGCAGCTACGTTGTGATATTATGGCACCCTAAACTCAACTCGTACCGTAATGATGATGATAACAATAATAATAATCGGATAATGACCCTAGATCAGCCAGTCATCTCACAAGTTGAAGGGGGAGGGGGCCGAATTTGAAAGGAATGGAATTTGCAAGGATAGGGTGTGCAAATTGCAAGGAAACGAAAATTCAAGGAAAGGCCCCAAAATTTGCATCCCTATGAATTTGCAAGAAATGGAAGTTGCAAGGAACGGAATTTGCAGGGGGGAGGGGGGTGGAATGGGCTTTGCAAGGAATGCATATGCCTACAGACGGACTATGTTGTGTCTATCACAGTTCACTGGCGGCAGTATTTGGCCGGTTATACCAGTTATCGTGCGATAGGCTTAGTGATTGTATCTTGTTTTAAACATATAAGACGAAGCACATTTGATTTTAATGGAGTATATCGAACTTTATAAGTGTAGAGGTAAATTTTACGCCTGCCAAAACCAACTCTACATTCAGACCACGATGAACTGAATGTTCGAAATTAGCTGACGATGTCAAATGTTTGCACATTCATTTGCGCTTACATTAACAATGAGGAAAAATGTGTCTTGCTATGATTATGATATTCAGGCAATCATTTTTGAACATTTATTAACACACATTAACAGTGTGAAAAAATAGGTTATAGCCTTTACTTATAAGACGTAGTTTCCTTGCAAGTTTTATTCCTTGCAAAGTGAGGTGACCCAGTTGAAGACCAAGTTACGGTCAACTGTAGGCAACAGTGAAAAGAATAGTTATCAGTTTAGATTTGATTACAGTCAGTATCTGAAACAACACTAATCCATCACTCATTGTCCGTCACCATCTGCTGACTTCTAAATCCTAAATCCATTAGACTGATTCCATACGAACATTCTTTGTGTACATTCTCCGTTCTCACTGATTGTGAAGTTTATCATTCGTAATGCTCAAATACCAGCTGCAGAAAGTAATAGTCTGGGAGCCCATGGAAATTTGTTTAGCACTGCACGTACAAAAGGTCTGCAGCATGGAATATGACAATTAGGGTCTAGGGATCGTCAAACAGTCATTCTTAAGTTTCCAATCTTGTATCGGTTCTTAGGGGAGCCACTGAAAGTACCCCTACATTCCTACTTTTTCCCTATGGCAGTGTTTACTTATTCACTGAAATCCGTGACGTGGCATCACTTAATGATGTTTTGTTTTCAAAAATTTTTTTTATTATATTTATTTATTATATTCAGCACATTTAGAGCCTATTAAAGGTTACATACAGATAATATCGACACTTATCACTAACTGCAACGTTTGTCATTCACACTGCTTAAACTACCATTTGGAGAAAGTAAGCAAGGTAACGTACCAGACAGCGTGCAGCATGGGATGGTCGACGAAGCCAAAGATGGGAGCTGCAAGGGTACACGCCACCAGCGACAACTGTACTGCAGTGTTCAGCTGTCAGACAACATCACACAGTAGCTTTAGTAAATACGTAATAATCCAATACAAGAAGCCCAGCTGTCACTAGGATAGCCAACCGTACTAGTTGTCAGTGACCTTCAAGGTCATCGAAGGTCGATGATTTTTGCATCATTTGACTTCTTATTAACGACCAATAACAACCTATGCCCTGTTCCGCAACTTTTAGCTATAATGGCGCGTAGCGGCCATCAAGGTCATTCAAGGTTAGTGATTTCCATCTAATCTGACAAGGCATATGCCACTTCCTATTAGTGATTAATACTAACGTAGGCGGTATCTCTCACCGTTTCCGGGATATGGCCAGTTTTCCGTTGGAAAACGCACATTTTTCCTACCCCCCAACCATTCAACCCCCAATCTGAAAATGTTCCTCTTGGAGTACATGACTGAAATTTTGCACGCCCAAGTTTAACACCCACAGCTATTTAATCGTGTAAAAAGTTTTCCCATACATGCTACCCATCAGCCAGGGTACATCCGTTACAGACGAACGACAACCACGTCAATAGCTCGACCATTACTTGAGTATGGTCAGATAAAAAACCACCGAGTTGGGTTTTTAAAAACCTCAGGTTTTTACCCATAAAGCATATTGGACCAGTTGTCAGGCTATCAGTAAGTGCATCGAAATAACAGGCAGTGAAAATTTTATTCCCGTAACATTTCCCAGACTCTTTGCAACATATCTGATTTGCCAGCTGCAGTCATCCATATTATGCATAACAGAAAGGTGATGAAAATGGCACAGTAACATGGTAAAATGCAATATTTGAACTAATATGCTACTAGTATACTATAAAACATTACTACAACCCAATGATACAGTTAACCAGCCAACGTTTTCCCTGACAGAAATTTTGGTTTCAAACGTTTTCATTTCAGGTCATCGTCACAGGCAAGTGGTAAAGCCCAGTATGGTATTGAGAAGCGTGTTACCTTACTGATGGTCAATGGTTGAAGCTTGGCGGAAGGATTGCTCAGGTCAAAATAGCGCCTCAGTGTTATCTGCAGCGGACATCATGTGATGTTATAAGTAGGGCCCACATTTTTCCACGGTAAATTTTGCCAAATTCCGCGGCTCACAGAGGCATAATCTTCCCAATTCCGCAGCTTACTGCAGCCTTCCGTTTGTGCGTTAATGAAGCTTTATTCTGTTTAAAAACCTCAGTTTTTGAATGCTGGTATGGTGCTCAGTTATGCTAGCAACATACAAAGGAAATTATCAATTTTTTTCTTTTCAAAAGCGCAATTTGTCAATTTAGTCGCATTGTGTTCATTTATAATTGTATACGATGGTAATTATCAGTAGGGATGCAGTTTTAAGCAGTTTAGTTTGATTTTTTCTCCGTGATATAGTTAGTTTAAAGCCAACGATCGTACTAATCATCGGTCATTTCTTAAATTCTGTAAAATTCCGCGAAATTCTGCGGCAATATCAAAATTCTGCAGAAAAAAAGACAAATTCCGCGGCTTGGCTCAAAATTCCGTGACCCACGGAAAACTGTGGGCCCTAGTTATAAGCAAAATAGTAAGACATTTTTGAAGTAACTTTGGCAACTTAATCAAATCTGCAATGTCCGACGTGACCAGCATCTATGTCACTAACATCACAGTAGCCATAATCTCATGCAATGCCACCGAACAAATCCTGACAAAACAGCTGTGTTTTTGATAACCTAACAGTTTGGGATAGTTCATAGATAAGTATATTATAAATATGCTAATTTCGTGTCCGAGCCTACCACGGTTTGACTGCAGTAGCTGTTAGCAAAGATGTCATAATTTTTGCTGATGGCACTGCAGATAAACTATGAAAAAGTTTTGTTTTGTTGTATTGAGATTAACATTATTAATGTTATTAGAACGAAATTAGCATATTTATAATATAAATATCTACGTATGCGCTTGTCTAACTATGCAAAACCATTAGGCCATCAAAAACACGGCTTTTGCATTCCACAGTAATTTATCTGTTTGGTTCGGCAGACAGTCGGTAGGTGGCGGTACCAAGACGCTCTGGCGTGAATAAATCAGTTTTGCGTGGATCTGAGTCAGTCCGCGCAAGGTACAAGTACTCGATATACAATAAATTTCTATGCGTTAGAGCATATTAGGCCATCAAAAACATAGCTACGATTAACAGGAGCTACACTGCAACAATATATCAATTTGCCAGTTGAATATCAAGAGTGTAATTTGTGATCAGTTCAAACTAGAGCTGAATAAATTAACAATTAAGCACATGATTACTCATTTAAAAACTTTAGTAACAATATTTTCATCGTCAAAAATTTCATTTAAAGTCATGTCGACTAAACAGTATAAAATAGATACAATGACATCACGATACGCATCTCCAATCGTCTCAATCAACTGTTTTTCGAGCAATCAACATTTTAGTCTGTGAGCAAGACTGAATTAAGAAAAACAGTCAACAACATATTGTGTTTAGGATATCTTAATAATCAACAACTCCGATTATTCAAAAAAATTTAAAAGTCAGGCAGTTTACTGGTCGTGGCAGAGATATATAGCGAACGTAGAAGCCACCAGTCATAAGGCAGACGTCTCTTGCTATCACCATTGCAGTCAATGCCACTACGTGTACACACGTCATCACACAACCGGTCAATATATCGGACATGTAATGCATTGCGTTGTTTTATTCATCGGTGAATTCCACCGACCAGTACAGTGGGTTGTGATAAACTATTTGGCTGCAATATTTAATGCAGTTCGCTGACAAAAAATGCCAACTTCCAACAACACCATCCACAATAAAATCACGTATTACTCAATTACTGTCACATTAATGCAAAACTGGTGCCATAACTGAACGATACTACCAAACTAGAAATCCAATGGCAAATTGAGGAATGAAGCCAAAAAGTGCCAAACTACCGAACAGCAAAATTACATTTATCAGCATAAAGCTGAACGTATTACTTCCTGTTAAATGAATCCACAGTTAAATGGCTCTTTTTTACAATCTAACAGTGCAATGATCCTAGTTTTCCGATAATGATGAATGATTTGAGTTTAATTTAGCACAAAAGTACAAAAACAAGAAACTGGTTTAAACAGAACCGACACAAGAAAATATTGAAATGGAGAGTACTGTTAAACAAGAAACAAAAAAGTCCAAAAATAAACATTTGTGGGAAAGGTAAAAGCCGAGATAAATAAAAACCAAAATGAAACAAAATAGTGATAATCGAAAACTAAAAAAAAAACATAAGAAACCGTAAGCAAATACGAATATCCGAGAAATCAGTCTGCAAGGTAAAGATAATCCAACGACCTCATAAACAGTAGATTAATTAATTAATTAGATTAATTACAAGACTAGACAACATACGTGGCAGAAGATGCACATAGGTCAGCGTAACATAAAGAACAGACACAAGCAGCTTGTCAGCCAACGGATCTATGAAGCTTCCAAGAGCTGACGTCTGATTGGCAAAGTTACGCGCTACGAGCCCATCCAGCTGATAGCGTCCACAACACAAACATTAAATATCACCAAGCAAATATTATTTTATTACACAGCTGTCAAATGAAACATTAAGCACACCCAGTGATGACTTAATTTAATCACACTCTCCGTCAGATGCCAGCTCGGACACTTTTGTGCCTCATTCTACAGGGTGGTCCATAAAAAACGTGCCACTTTACTTTTGCCCATATCTTTGCCAGTTATTGACCGATTTTCAAAATTCTTTCACTGACTCAGTCTGCAGCCAATCTGCAATAATGTCATTATTATATGTCCCACCACAGCGCAAATATGTCTCCACACTACCTTGTGAGATAGGAATGAAATACAAGTATATAACAATAATAACAAATAAGCATTTTGGTAAATGTACAAAAAACACTTCATACCAACATTGCAGTAAATGAATTGTACGACATGAAACTGCGTGGGTCTAACACAGTCTAGTGTCAAATGGATCATTCACTGCAATGCTGGTCTGAAGTGTTTTTTTACCTAAATGTTTGACAATATCGTTAGTTTTTTTCCTTATATTTCACAAAGTAGTGTAAAGACATATTTATGGTGTGGTGGGACACATAATAGTCATTTTTATGGACTATGATATACTAGGACAACTAATGCATTTATGGTTATTTACAGTTAGGGATATATATATAAATTATTTACTTGCTTGCTTACTCACATCCCTGAGTTACTGCAGTATATGTTTGACCCCAATGGCAAATTTTTACTCCTCGCACGCTACGTTCCTAACATAGCAAAGAGGAGTATATGCAATCAGTGTAATATTGAGGACCGACCAACGACCGACCTCTGTTCCTGGAAGAGCCTTCCTGGAAGAACTTCAAATGGCCATATCTCCATAACGGTGCTAGATAAAAGCATGGTCACTATGGACCACCGATAGGAAGTCAGCCCCCAGGAGTCGAATGGTAACGTGACCGATGACGTTATTTGCAGTGTGAAAAAAAGAAACTAAAAAGCAGTTGAAAGAATACAGGAGAAAATAATCCACGTGAGGAGTACATTAGTTTGGTCACAATCTAAAATATTTATCGTATTAAATACCGTGAGCTTAGCCTAACGATCTGTAGCATTTGCAAAATTGACTAAAAAAATCTATCACTTACACAACAGATCAGTAAATGTTAAGAGACAGCAACAGACACTGACTGGTTGAACATTAATTATTTACAAGAAATCTGAAGTCAAGCTTTCAAGCAAAATCTCAACAAAAGTAGAAAATGGCAGCAGCAGATCTTGATTTTTACATAGACCTATGCCAAGAATCACTCAGAAACAATATGCACTCTCTGCTAAACCATTATGGCAATTTTTTTAAAAAATAGCAATAAATGACCAATAAAATATTCTTCGACAGAAAAACTAACAACTACCAGCAACAACCATTTAAATGCCAGGAAAATAGTACACAAAATCATGCAAAAATGTCAAACATGGCCATCATTTGATCAACCAATCTTTCTAAAGTCATGGCAAGTTTAGTCTATTCCCAAACAAACAACTTTTAACACTCATAACTGCAAAAAAATATGAAAATTACCAAGTCAGTGACTCCAGCGACTGTGAAAATAATGCACGCCATAATGTATGACTCTGAGACTACGAGATAACCCAGATACGGAGTAAGAAGCATCCGCGAGAACGTGAGTACGTTCGGCACTGTTAGAATCATATCCTCCCGCTGCAAATACAAGCAAACTAACACGTCATCACAGGCTGAACGGTAGTTCAAGCCCTGTGTTAACGGCGACTTCTCTTTCTTATGGGAAAGCCAAAAATTCGACCCCCCACAGAATCAAAACCCCTGAACCGATTGAGATAAAATTTGGCACCGT
>Ga0209367_1012928_pt1 | contig 10829 bp, 9 predicted proteins | sample WorMetLIZISLAND2_FD_187412 | JGI IMG/M metagenome (GOLD analysis project Ga0209367, IMG submission 187412) | Marine gutless worms symbiont microbial communities from Max Planck institute for Marine Microbiology, Germany - Olavius geniculatus... ... | reverse complement strand
GCAGAACACTGAGCACTTTGATTAATGGGCTTAGTTAGCGCTCACAACAACATTTTAAAGCACACACCAAAATAATACTGCACCAAACCAAATATAACAACAAAGTTAATACTGTTATGTTAGCATTCAGTCAAAAGCACCAAAGTGCCAGGAAACAGTGGCAAATCATATGGCCATGATCAACGTGCAATAAAATACAAATATCATAGTGCATAGTCTTGATCAAATGTTGGCAGTTCATTGTAATGACGACTAATGATGCATCTTAATTTGCACATTATAATTAAAGCTTACACTAAAAAGACATTTTAGCTGTAGCTCACAAAACCTGCTACAGCATTGGTGCTATTATCTACAGGGTACGCCAAAAAAAATTACCCCCCTGAGGTTTTCTGATAATTTTTTCGAAACGGCTGAAATTTTTTAAACAGAATTTTACACACTTATTGTCCATTCAGACATACGCTAATTTGCAAAATTTTATTCAATTATCTCCAACTTTGACAAAGTTATGCCGTATTAAGCGCGACCACTTACCAAATTTTTACATTTCACAACATGTCCATCACGAGTTTTGCTAATTTTAAGAATAGTTTCAAGAATTTTTTTGCGCACCCTGTACATGCAATAATATTAATGCATGTTGAAAGAAATAGACAAGTCAGTAGCAGCAAAGTAATGATTTTTTAAAAAGTACTACTCTTTGGCATCCTAGTTTAAGGAAATTTTCTCACCTAGTGGCATAGAATTTTATCACAAAAAACTAAGAGACCTTACATAGTCATACAACAGTTGAAAACATAAGAGTTTTACATCAACGGGGCTTAATTCAATACCGGGTTGTGACAGGCAGACAGAAAGACAGAATTAATATTAATAGTATGCGCTTAGCACTACGTGCTGTCATAGGCAAAAAAAATGTACTGCTTGTTCGATGTGCAAATGTTAGAAGACGTGGCAAAATAATACTGCACCTAACATTGCACATCAAAAACAACAACAGATCAAACGGAAATGACATACGAACAATGATGTAAACAGGATTTTTTGACACCAAGACCAAGACTTTTTTTGAGGAACGAAACCAAAAAATTTTATGCAGCATCAAATGTTTGAATGTAACATGTTATAAAATGTAAACATGTAATGCACATGTAGTCAACCTGATCAACAACAGTGAAACTGTTACAACTAAACTGACATGTCTAAAAGCATATGAGCATCAGCAAACATCAACTTGCAGCTATGGCACTATAACCAAAGAAGTAAGCAAACTATACTACAGTAGGCCTACGTAGCTATGTACAGTAAATATTTTGCAAGCACAAGATTTGGATGTAAGCAAGTTTATGGCAAAATTTATCTTTATACATTTTGCAGTGCACAATTATCATCTAACATACACCGACATCAGACTAATGTGCATATAAACAAGGAGGCTATCAGAGAAATTCTAGTGTTACCTAGGAGTAGCTTTGAATGGAAAGTGAAGTTGCAGAAACTTAACAAATGCCACTTCAAACACAACAGCATTGTCACGCGTAAAGGTGGAGGTGAGATTGTGGTAAGAAAGCGCTGCACAGCAAATGTGCATTTGACTATACAGTTTGTAAGTTTTGTTAAAGAAAATTCAGTCAAAACAGATCTGTGGCGACTCACAGTCTTGCATGGCACGCAAAGAATATTTTGAAAACACACATGTTAAAGAAAGTGATTGCTAACGGATACTCTGGCTGAGTGACTGGTTGTACGTGAGGGAGAAGTGAGTAGAGCTAAACGTCCCGCCAGACACAGTATAGGTCATTTCGGAGACTGTCTGTAGGCAATAATTTGCACTGGTATGGACAACAAAAAATTAGGAACAAAAATCAATCAAACCAACACAAAACCAAAAATACAATACCGTAATAAACTACATGTCAATGTCAATGGCAAATGTAAATTAATATAGCATATTATCCTTAAAAACCTCTAATGTGCTGATACTTACATACACATGCACACAAACATTATTGATAACTAACAATAAATGCACACATGCACAATCTAACTATACCAATACAAAACTAAAAAACTGGCTCAAGCACTTTGTACCCCATCCGGCCAAAAACTAGAGTGAGTTTATTATACATCCCCAGAACCACACGAAGTGATTGGTTGTATGTCAGCATATGTAGGCACTGGCAGCATGGTGTGCAATTGGCCAAGGACTGTGTGGCTTTGTGATTGGTCGAACTGACACTGACATTGTTGTGTGTGATAGCAAGAGGAATGTTCATCTCTGCGACTAACCAGACGTCTACGTCGATGCTGGCTTTATGATGTGGCTCAGCGATCGGTCAAACATTGACATCGCCAATGCCATCGATTCTGTAACAATTATCACAAATATGCGCTATTGGTATATCGCAAACAGCATGCACTATGCAGCAGCAACACATAAGTAATATTTATAGAAAATTATGCACTATGCATGCAGAGACAGCCTCAGTGCCAAACTCATAAATATACACTGTTTTCCAAAAAACCTTATCCCTGTCAATTTTCAGTTAATTTACAGTTAATCTTTTATACGTTTTTTTTTAATTTATGGTAAAATCAACTGCAACCGCAGGCCAATAACCGTTATTGGCCATTAATAAAGCCAATATGTAGGCATTAGGCCATGAACCAATAGTGTCTATATATAAAGCAAGTTAAAAACCAATATACATATAAGTTCAAATCTATATACAGTATATATATACTGTATGTCAAAAAAATCCCCAACATTATCGACTGCAACTTGATTGAGTTTACAGTGGTGTCAGTAGAAAAAGGGCAGTTAATTATCCATATTTTCTAATTTATGGTAAATTCAATCTTACCACAGCCGCAAGCCAATAACAATCGTTAACCACTAGGTGAGCCAATATGTAGGTAAGAAGCAATAGTGTCTGTATATAAAGCTAGCTAAAAACCAGTATGAATATGAGTTTAAATTTATATACATTATATATACACTCTGTCTCAAAAAAGATCAAAGGCATTATCAATTATTTCTTGAGGACAGATTACCACATTCCAAAAAATTTGCACGAACATTTCTGATACAACTCGCCATCAAACGACAATTCAGTTTCTTATTTCACATATTTTTTAAACGCGAAAGCAGCTACTCCTTTAGCATGTCTTAGCCATCACAATTCTGCCCGTGCATCCTTCCGTCTGTCCGTCACACGGATGTATCAGTCAAAAACGGTGCAAGCTAGGATCACCGTCGAATGCATGAAAGACTTTAGTTTCACGAACTGTAAAGCTTTTCTATAAATTAAAAAGGGGTCACCCTGAACGAAAGCGCTAAATAAGAGGGGGCAGAAAAAATTTGCGATTTTCGCCAATAAGTCGCTGTATATCAATAATGATGCGAGACAGGGCCTAGGTTACTATTAATCACTAATAAAAAGTCGTAAACTGGCTCTGAATTGCCACCGAATTTTAAGACTTTGGATGACGCTGAACAAAAAAAAATGGGTTTTTAAGGATTTTTTGGCAATTTTGGTCTGCTAGACACATTTCAAGAGCAAATTGCGTTAAATTCCTTACAGATAGGCCAAGACTAGCTGCATATGAAATTTTCAGCACTGAATGTAGATTTCAACGGTCCAAGTCTCGAACTTTTACGTTGAAGGAAACCTGCGCATGAGTGCATCAAAAAGCGGTGCACCACAAAAGTCGTTGTTTTACCATTGTTGGCAAGTCTACCATGAAAACGGCTGCAGAAGGCATAAATATGCTGCCTGTCACAACAAGCCCTAGTAATGAGCTTTTTAGTCGTATTAACATCGATGATGTAGAAAGACCCTAAACTCCAAATAAAGAAGTTTCATTGTTTCTTTTGCAATTTTCAGCTGTGCCGTGCTTCTCAAAAGCGAATTGCGATAAAATGGCTGAAGATAGGCGAAAGCAATTTGAACTGCTATAGGCTTTCTTGACGTTTTTTTGTTGTTTATTGCTTTGTTAATTTTGTTTGTTTGGTTTATTTAAGTAGTACAGAGACAAAGGTTTAGTGAGGTGAAAACTTGAATGGTCTTTGACGGCAGGTTGTGTCCAAAATATTTGCACCAAAATAAATAAAATCTAATACTTTTGCTTCATGTTACAAGTGATAATGTCGGAAATTCTTTTTTAAAACACTGTGTACATTTGGGGAGAGACCATAGGTCATGAACGATTTTAAGCAGCAAATTAATAGTAATAGTAATAGCCGCAACAATGTTTATGGTGCTGCCATCATAGCAGTAAACTGCCACTGTGAGAGTACACCCAGTTCACTTGGTCAGAGCAGCATGAGCGAGCGCCAGGCGGCTTTGGACCAGACCGACCAATCTGAACTTTAGATCTGCCTGTAGGCATCTACAAGTACTACATTAACCATTGCCACTTATTACTACTCAGCCCGAAAGCTGATACTCATCTTACTATTCCATGGAGAGTAGAAGGCTGAGTCGACCTAGCTGGCTGGCTTCATACCGAGATGATATACCTGCCTGTAGACAGTCATTCATCACGGTACTAACCCGGCCCACTGTAGAGTAACTTCGTTGATTAGATGAAGCGCTATGTTTATGTTGAATTAATCAAATGATTATTAAACTAAGGTACTATCAACGTTTAGAGAAATTTCATGAAATCTTGTGTGCAAAGCATCACCAATAGCTAAGAAAATGATACAGCAGTAATAGCCGTGAATGAATATGTTAAAGACTTCTGTTACCTGAGCAGCCTTCGATGACAAGCGGTACATTTTGGACGATGGGGTGACGACTTTAGCGTATGGCCACGAACAGATCCGGAACTAGGTTTGCTTGTGCCAAATGGATCCATCTCTTGTAAATATCGTATGTTTGCGTGCTAATGATCGACGTCTTATATGTTTTGCGCGTATATTATTGTTGCTGCCGTACATATTGTGAATAAACTATACTCGATGAATGTCCGATCGTACATCTGGCTGTTGTTCATTGTATGTAAATAAAGTCGTGTCGTTCTATTGCAAATATCGTATGTGGAGGACAGCTAAATTAAGGCATAGTTAATTGGTATTTGGTTTTGCAAGGAAAGTTTCTTGGAGGTTACTCAGTGCCGAAAACTTAGCATAGCGGACTGTTTGGCCAGTTGAATATCTGATAATTCTTAAAGAGAAGCTTCTCCTAGATTGTGGTAGAAAATGCGGGCAAACGATAACAGTATTTCTTGGATTCCACAGACAGACGTGACGGCTATGGCTTGCGACTTGTATTGGCTCGTACGAAATGAGAAGGATAAAGCTAGAAGGCGCAAACGTCGGAAGTCTGGACGATAGTACGTTCTGATCTGTATGCTTGTTCTACTTTGTTTTAATATTTTATTCAAATTTATACGCGCGTATCTTTCGGACTAAATTCACACTTTTCTTATTGCAGATTTAAATACGTATACACTTTGACGTTCAACAGACTTCAAGTTACATGTATATTGACTACGGGTTGTGTTATTTTACCAAGGAGGCATGACTTCGGAATGACACGTACTATTTTATGTCCGTTGCGGTATTTATCTGCAAGTGGTGGATTTGGAAACATTTCCGGGCATTTTTTTCTCCACACTTGATTGCATATTACCGTATACTAGACTCGAGAATGACCACAATATGTCGGTTGCACTGACGTACTATCTCGCGAGACAATCGCAGCTGACATTTACGCTTTTACCATTACTTGATGACAACGACGATTGAGATAGGGTTGAGTTTGGACTACTATTACTCTGATTTGAGTTTTATTTTTAACAGACACAGTATTTTATACTGTTATAGTATTTCTATCACAGCATCTCTCAATGCTGTTGTTGATTACGTACGGATTACGCGGTTATAGTGAGACCACTAGATGATTGTATGATGAAGAAGACGTTATGCATTTTTACGACGATTCACTGTTAACATGAATGTTACATCAATTTTATCTTGATGAGATTTGAAAACATGTTATCGTTCATGAATATTTTGCCATGAGTTTGGGGATTTGATATTTTTTATGTATAATCAATCATTAAGTACTTTTGGTACAGAATTCGTACTCTGACTACTTGTCTCAAGTGTGATTATATACAGTCATCGTAGTTTGGTGTTGTCTGGATGTTTTATTGACATATACAGTAACGAGTAGCACTTATTGTAATTTGTGTAGCTGATTTGAGTTCAGATACTTATGATATTTGCTTAGTGATAGAGTTTTTCTTGTTGATTTTGCTTATAATATATACGTCATGTGACTTTAATTGTAATAATTTTGGACTTCAATTAGCTTAATTTAAATACATATATGCATGTCGTCTTCCAGTGTGTTGTGACTACGCGCAATTACTTGCCGGTGCGGTCTGTGACACGAGGGAGTGTACAGTGAAATATGTCTCGCTTCGGTCGGTTTCTGCGTACACAGTCGCATTACCCTGAATTTGGCGACTACTTTGCATTAGTTTATAGTTATTTTGATGTTTGCTTTGATGTTTGTTGTTTGGTATAACTTTATCGTTATTATAATTAGACGTCATTGTAGTTTAACGTTGTTTACTATGGCTTCCTTTTTTTAGTAAATGTTAGTGATTTATGCTGGTTATATAGCTCGATTGTTTATACTTTGTTACGCATTAGTTTATTATTTTTTCACTTTTAGTAGTCATTAGGTTTTAATGTAGCATCTTGTTGAACTTTTTATCTGTGGTTTTGGATTGTGTGGCTTGCCTAGTTACGTGTTTGCGTGGTCCGCTTTCACTCTGGCTCGACAACGGAGATGCCTCATGGCACGCCATCGAGACGCGTCACCGACGCTCGTATTTACTTCTTATCGGTGTTGTCGCGTGCTGCTTTGACTTTACCTTACAACATCCCCGTCGTCAGGCCAGAATTATCGTTGCTATCTGCATCCTGTATTCCCCCGAACTGACCTCTACTGCATATCGTATTCTTGTTAAACATTATTACTGTCCTGTCTTTCTCCATCTATGAACATTTTAGCACTCAAACCAAGGCATCATAAGTACCATGAACGTAGACGAAAATCTTTTTCAAAGCAAGGACAAATGGAGAAAAGCTAAATTAAGGCATAGTTAATTGGTATCTAGTTTTGTAAGAAAAGTTCCTTCGAGGTTACTCAGTGGCGAAAACTTAGCATAGCAAACTGTTTGGCCAGCTGAGAGCTGTCTATTCACAAAAAACTATTTGCTAAGGTGAAGGTCATAGCTAAGCTTGGTTCTGGAATGTTACTTGGGGAAATAGTTGAATATTCAATAGCTATAAGCCAAGACGACGTTCGGTATTGATGCTGCTCCTAATAAGGCAATCTGTTGGCTCAACGTTATCGAGAAGGTGGAGCTTAAGAGTATGTTTACATTTTTAGAGGCTATAGCCTGTAGCTAGAATTCCGCATAGTAGGCCTAGAAATCCACGCCTACTCGGACGTCACTCCTAGGATTGCGCAGTTGTAGGTTGAACAAAAGTCATCTTCGTCTGTCGCGGTTTTGTAAATGTTCTATCGAGAAATTGCATTATAATAAAGCATTAGAAAAGTCGTCGAATATCTGATAATTTTTAAAGAGAATCTTCTTCTAGGTATGCTTGGATGCGAATGGACGATGACTTATATGTTTTGCACGTATAATATTGCTGCTGCTGTACATATCGTAAATAAACTATACTCGATGAATGTCCTATCGTACATCTGGCTGTTTATTGTATGTAAATAAAGTTGTAAATAAACACTTGTGGTCATTCTGCACGCATTGCACGACACACATTTTACCGCGCGCACGCGCGCCCCCTAGCGCGCACCTAAAGGGCCCCTCCCTCCCTCTCTTGCCCGGGAAAGGAAAGGGAAGGGTAAAGAAGGTTATAAATAGCACATTCACACTCGAGTGAGACGTCAGTCGCACGAGGATGTCAAACGGCACGTGCCAGATAGACTGTTTCGTTGGCGATCGACAGCAGCAGCAGCAGCGTGAAATCGTATACATTGCGCTGACGCTGTTCGTTAGTTTGCTGAGCGCCTTGATAGCCTCCTGTCTAGGTATGCGTCGACGTCGTTCCGCGGTGACGACGCCGACCAGAGTGGAAATAAGACTTACTTTGCGCCATCCTTTCACGGCACTCGTGGCGGGACCTACCGGGTGCGGCAAGACGCGATTCGTTTTCAAGTTGATCGAACATGCGCGCGTCATGGTGGATCCTTCGCCTCTTCGAGTCTCTACTGCTACGGAGAATATCAGCAGTTCTTTAGCAAGTATCCGCGGGTGACGTTCCATCAGGGCCTGCCCAACCTGGACGACTTTGACGGCAGAGAGCCAACGCTGCTGGTGATCGAAGATCTCATGAACGAAACCGACGGCTCCGTCGCCAACCTGTTCACGAAGGGGTCGCACCATCGCAACAACAGCCACGTCTTTCTCGTTAAGAACCTGTTTCACAGAAACAAGCACATTCGAACCATCAGTCTTAACGCCCACTACATGGTCCTTTTCAAGAACCCGCGAGTTCGCCAGCCTAGCGCGTTAGATGTATCCCAACAAGTCCGCGTTCGCCGTGGAAGCATATAAAGACGCGACGCGGGAGCCGTACAGTTATTTGTTCGTCGACCTCTGACCGGAGCATAACGAGGATTTACAACTGCGCACGAACGTATTTCCCGACGAAACCGGATACGTCTACGTACCGAAATAAGCACTCGCGTTAAAACCTATCTGCCCACCCTAAGGCGTATTTGCAGACTGGGTAAAAAAGCCAGACGCGACTATATTCGAAAATGCGACAACGGGTTCATCCACTGCCTCAGCGAGTGAGCGAAAAATGTTATAAAAGAAAATGTTCCGCTCACAACTCGTCAGATGAAAAACCTCCGTTGCACGCGCAACGACCTCAGAGCTCTGTCCACGAGAAAGACGTCGCTGCGAAGAAAACGCAAGATTCTGCAGAAAGGTGGCTTTCTGAGCGTGCTGCTACCTTCGGTTTTGTCGGTCTTGGGTAATCTTTTCATGAAACACGTCATCGAGAGGAAATCGAAAGATTCTGCAGCTCGCCGCACTACTTCCTCCGCTTCCGGTTAGTCTTCCTATGCAGAACCGATGCAGTCGGCCAAGAAGCTGGTGCTGGTGGACGAATTCGATAGAAAATACAAGCGGCTGCAGAGACCTACTGCTGCCGTCGTTAAGGCCAATCACTGGCTTTGCCTCTCCAACACTCTACGCAACAGTTCGCTGGCCGACGACCGTAAGGTTAAGCAATACGTCGGCGAGTTGCACAGGTATCTAACCGTTGACAAGTTCGCCGAACAGTCGACTCCGGTGGCAATAAATTGGATTACAAATCCCGAACCGCGCAAACGGGCGGTGGAGAAGAAGAAGAATAAAAAAAACGGGTCGTCATGCCACGCGCACGTTACAGAGGGACCAATATTAATGCATTCTACTTTTTTCCCCGTGCTCCCGGCAGTTTTTCAAGCGTTCGTAATTTGCAACGTTACAGCGGGCGTAGCGTGTCCAAAGTGAAGAAATTTCTCGCCGGTCGAGACGCCTACACGATGCACAAACCGCGGAGGATTCGATTTTCTCGACGCAGAACGTTCTCGAAAAGCATAGCGGACCTTTATCAGATAGATCTGGCGGACGTCTCGAATCTTTCGCCGTTTAACGATGGCATGCGCTACCTTCTAACGTGCATAGACGTGTTTTCCAAGCGCGCCTGGGCCATACCGATAAAAACAAAGTCCGCCCACAGCGTTGCTGACGCTTTCGAAAAAAACCTGAACGAAGGGCCGTGCAACATGGTGCAGAACGACAAGGGTACCGAATTTCTGAATTCGACGTTTTAGTTCATGTTACGCCGTCACGGCATACATTTTTACACGAGCGAAAACGAGGACTTGAAAGCCAGCGTCGTGGAGCGTTTTAACCGAACTCTTAAGACTAAGATGTACCGATATTTTACCCACGCGAATACGCGACGATACGTGGACGTGTTGGACGATTTCGTGCACTCGTACAACAACACGTACCACCGTTCGATCGGCATGGCTCCGGTGCGAAACTGAGCCCATCTGCAACGTGAGCAAACAAAATTATTAGCAAGTGTGCAAAAACGCAAACTATGTATGCAATAAATACGATGAAAAAAATAAAATACGATGTAAAATAATGGTAATATTCTGACCGACTAGGTGTAAACTCGATGAATTTGTCCACTAAGTCTTTCTGCTTGATGACGACCGTCCACTGATCTTTCTTCTTCTTCACCGATACGGTTCTGTCGTCGCTGAGCTGATACGGTTTCATGTTGCTCGTTCGATGGTTGTCCGTAGACTGAATGCGGATGGATGAGAAAGAACCGATTTATATAAGGCACAGCTGGCTAGGCTGTAGGTTAACGAACTGGCTAAGCCGTAGGCTAACAAGCTGACTGGACGAAACAAAGACCTGCTAGCCTAGGGGACAGGACTAAGGCTAAGCTGAGACTGGACAAAGAAAACTGGAGTGGGAGCTAAGGTTGAGAGACAAAGGCTGAGGTAAGGGTGAGACAAAAACAAGCTATAGGTAGAGCTAAACAAAGAAGGTAGGCTGAGGTACCACAGCTAATAAGGCTTAAACAAAGAAGACTGGAGTGGGAGCTAGGGCTAACAGAGAAAGTGGGAGGCAAGGGCAAACAAAGACAGGCTTGGCGAAGGCTGAAACAAAGAAGGCCGGCGGGGAAACAAAGAAACAATACACTAGTACACCAGCAATGCACCAGTATTCTCTATATTACCCTACTCGCGGACCCCCCT
>Ga0209367_1012926_pt1 | contig 10830 bp, 6 predicted proteins | sample WorMetLIZISLAND2_FD_187412 | JGI IMG/M metagenome (GOLD analysis project Ga0209367, IMG submission 187412) | Marine gutless worms symbiont microbial communities from Max Planck institute for Marine Microbiology, Germany - Olavius geniculatus... ... | reverse complement strand
CCTCTTTACTGCCCCCCAAATTTCCCCCAATTGGACTTAGGGCGCCGGGCGGACTCACGTTGGGCTTTGCCCCAAATTTCTAGTTAATATATATAATTTACAGCAGAATGTTTAAATCACGTCACATGGCAGAGATATGCACTCTCATGAGTGCCTTTTAGTTAATATAACAGATGACCAGAGTCTAAACTGGTTGTGTAAAAAACAAGAGAATGATGCATCTTTTATAGAAGCTGATACAAGATCATCCGGATAGTTTTGTTTGATTGTTATTGCTGTCAGAATGATTTCGTGCTGTAGGTGATCGGCTGAGTGTGAAATGGCCAAGTCGACTGAGTCTCAGTGTCAAGTCTGCCAACAAAGCTGACAGTATATCCTATCTGCCACAGGTAGCACTCTAATTAATTCCAATAACACTGACATTGCTTTTATGACAATATATTGTGTTGAAATTGTATTGAAATGATTTGTGTTTTGTGCGGTGTTTCTTTGCAGAGCAGTTTCCTAGCCAGACGTTTAGTTGTTATCCGACCCATTGCTATAGCATAGCATGGGACAGATTGTAAAATCACTTCTGTCAGTCTGTCTGTAAACAGTCCTACAGCCGCAATTTTGATTCGATTTTGTTGAAATTTTGCACAGTGATTCGGGGCTCGAAAAGTAAGATCGAGTTTGTTTGGGATAAAAATCTGATAACTCCTTCCCTTATTTTACCGCAATTTTTAAAAATTTGCATTACGGCCTATGGAGTCTTTAAAGCGGTATAACTCAGTCCCCGTAAAGGATAATTGCATGCTGTGTTTACCTATCCCCTATTTTTGAGGTTGGGCAATCTAATGGTGACATTTAAGTTTCCCCACTAACGACCTCTGTTGCCATAGCAACCATTCAAAAGTTGCAAAATTTTGCGTTACAGCCTATGGAGATTTCACAGCGGTATAACTTGTTCTCTGTAAAAGATAATTGCGTGCTGTTTGCACCTGCTCCCCTATTTTGTAGCCCGGGCTATCTGAAAGTGTCATTTAAATTTCATCCCTGCCGACCCATGTTGCCATTGCAACGAATATTGGGACAAAATTGACTATAACTTGGCCCCGTGAAAGATAATTGCTAGCTGTTTTTACCTACCCCCTATTTTTGGGCCCATGCTGTTCGATGGTGTCATTTGATTTTCTCCCCTGATGACCCCTGTTGCCATGGCAACGAGTTTTTGGACAAAAATTGACTATAACTCGGCCCCCGTGAAAAATAATTGCACGCTGTTTTCACCTACACCCCTATTTTCGACCCTGGGCTATCTGATGGTGTCATTTAAATTTTTTGTCTGCCGACTCCTGTTGCCATGGCAACGAATTTTGGGACAAAATTGACTACAACTCAGCACCCGTGAAAGATAATTGCGCCCTGTTTGCACCTACCTCTTCCCCCTATATGCAGCTGCTAGGCTATAGCGTGGCAATGGGACAGATACCTCGTTCCACAGAACGTATTTCTAGTTTGAACTATGATTATACTGAGTAAAACTGAGTACTGTTTGCTGCTTTGAGATCTGATTCAATTACATTATCTCTACGTCATTATGTTTGCATGCAGCTAGTAATCTTGAAGTATGTAAACATTTAAAAGTTTACAGGTGATATAGCCCTATAAATAGGGGTGGAGGTGAAAACAGCGTGGCGATATAGCCTTCAATGGAATGACCATCTCAGAGGTATGGAGCATCACCTGCTGTATGGGATCACACAGTGTTACCTGCCACCCGATACGGGTGAACGTGCTCTGCCTCATCTTCAGCCAGATAGGCAGGTACTTGATTTACCTACCCTGCAGGGATGGAAGGCTGAGTTGACCTAGGCAGCTGGTTACATACCGTGATGGTTTACCTGCCCACAGGCAGTCACCCGTCACAGTACTAACCGGGCCCGGTGTACAATAACATCGTTGATTGGATCAAACACGTTACTGCTACACCACACCACATTTGTACTGTAGTTATTACCATAAGCATTGAAAGCACAACTCTCCACTCTCCGCATGATTTTTTTTATTGGATCTAGCTATTAATAGGCATTTTTTGTATGAGATATGTGATTGATATTGGCTGATGCATGTTTAATGTTAGAGTACATTGCAGACGTCTATCTCTGACTGCTCTCAACCATCTCCAGGTCTGTTGTTGTTTTATTGTGAATGTATTGACAGTTTGTGTATGAAATTTTTTTGGGTTTGTTAGCTTTTTCAGCTATTTGATATCTTGTTTTTGATGTATGTTCATCATTTATATGTTATCTGATAGAATAAGGTTTATGTTTTAGTTTGGAATAGCTATAATTTGTGTTCGTTTTTGCACTGCCAATTTTGTATTCAATTAATCTTTATTGATTGATTATTGGTTGCATTGTTCGATTGACGTATTATGATTAACTGTTACACACTTTGGTCTTGTTTGAATGGCATTAAGGGCGAGTTGCACCAACGTTGTTCATCTTTGAACTCGGGTCAAATTTGAATTTGATCGTAGTTCAGCCGTAAATTGCGTTGCACCAAAGCGGTTCAGGCGTTGATCTCCATTCAATTCTGAACCGCCGTCTGACCACCGATCAAATTTTGATCTCAGTTCAAGTGATGAATGCCGGGATACTATTGCTGCAAAAAATTGTCCGGTTCAAATCTTATCCTTCCAAAAAACTACAGGATGGTCCAAAAAAAACTGCACAAAGTTAATGACACCATAATTTTGCAACCATACTGTGGTTTTCAGTAAAATGTTCCCAAAGAAATTTCTTACGTGACTGAAGTCAATATTTAAATACAGCAGTTAAATATTCTTTGTTATTGCCGCTGGAAATTGAACTGTGCAAAAAAGCATTACCCTCGACACTGTGGTCCATAAAAAACATGCCATTTTTATTTTTTGAATAGCTCCGTGAAACATTGGCCGATTTTAATAAATTTTGGCAGGCAATATTAGAAAGAAACTTGACGCGTGTGTTTTTAGTTTTGGCCACCTTGCTCTAAGGTTGTCACTACACTACACTAACATTAATTAGTTGATAAATAAACTGCATTCTAGATTGCCGATGCGCCGTTGCTATGCCGTAGCTACGGTAAACATAAATCTTGACAACGAATGTAGAATAATAAATAAATAACTATTGGAACACAAAAGATGTACACGTCTGAACTATGTTCTGTGTGCTCTGTACTGGAAACACAAATGCTTTACATAGATCAAGCAGCCGAGATTTTTTTTTAAAAAAGATTAGCCTCGATTATTGCTGTGAACAGCCTTCGTGTTAAATGCTTGAACACAGTTTTTAACGAGACCACCCTTTACTGCAATAATGGACAGTAATCTTTTCCGAAACTGCCCGATTGCTCAACCTATATCTCTGTGTATATTTTACTATATTACTTGCCAAACGTTATGTGATATGCAGTGGCAGATGTGTGCGACGGTTCAGAAGCTGACATCAGTGTAAGGGACAGCGAGGTTGGTCCAGGCAGTAATGTGTCTCAGAGCTCAGAGCCGACTAACAGCATTGCACTAGTGAGCTCATCAAAGACACTGCAGTCGCAGCAGAACAGCCGAGCAACTGACTTCATCCAACGTACCATAGATGCAGGTGGTTACATAGCGATGAAATTTTCATAGTCTCCTCGAACATTTATGTACTGCTTAATGGTTTATAGTCTATTTTGTTTTTTATTTTCTGTTTTTCTTTTTAATTGTTGCAGTTTGTATGATTTCCATGTTAAATATATGCTGAAGTTTTACTTAGTAGCAGTATTTGCACCCATTCATTTTGTTCCTTCAATTTATGTTAAATCTGTTTGTAGACTTTATTAGTGTTTTTCTAGGTTAATCCAGTCCCGAAAAAAATTCATTAAATCGTTGGATAGATTACTAGGCTGTTTCTGTAATAACAAAGAACAATTGCATAATGTTTATGGTAGTGATTTCTACTATTACTGCTTTTGATTTTCACCCGCGACTGCATATAGTGTTAAGCGCGTCGTAGCCATTGTTTAGGCGTTCATCCGTCCGTCTGTCCATCCGTCCGTCTGTCACACTATTATATTGTGTCAAAACGATGCAAGCTAGGATCATGAGATCTTCACTGTGGGCTGCCCCAGGGACTCTAGTTTATTGTGACATAATTTCTTGCCCGTGGGTGAGGGATTTTCCTTCGAACTAGGGTGTCAAAGAGGGGTACTCCCTCTAAAAAGACCTTATTTTGCCGCTATTGGCTTTTATAGTGTGAAAACGGTTGCAGGTAAGTACAGACTTGCTGCATATCATAACAAGCACTGGTGACAGGCTTTTTAGATTTGTCAACATCGATGACCTTGAGCAACCTTGAACCCCCAAAAGAGGGGTTTTGTTGAATTTTTCGCAATTTTTGGCTGCAGCACACATTTCAACAGTGAATTGCGATGAAATGGCTGGAAATAGACCAAGACAACCTGCATATAATTTTCAGCATTAAACGTAGATTTTAGCTGTTCAAGTCTGGACCCCTTGGATTCAAGGAGGCTTCCTCAGGTTTGTGTCAACGACAGCTACTCCCCTAAAAAGGGGTTATTTTACCACTATTGGCTGGTGTAGCATAAAAACGGTTTCAGATAGGCACAGACATGCTGCTTATCATAACAAGCAATAGTGACAAGCTTTTTAGTGGTGTCAAACATCGATGACCTTGAACCCCCAAAATAGGTAGTTTTAGTCTTTTTGCAATTTGTGGCTGCAGTGCATGCAGATTTTAAGAATGAATTGCCACAAAATGAATGGAGATAGACCAAGACAACCTGCGAACAGGAACTGCTTGGCTTTTGCGCGTCTCATGAGCTTTGTTTAAATTACTTGTTAATGATAACTTTGAGAGTTTCTGCTGGTTAGGCCAAGTTCTCTGAAAATGATCCTATGTGAGTTGTAAGAGCAGGATTGTCTGCGGGCTGGATATCTTGCTCAGCCCACAGCATCTTGCACTGAAAGAGTAAATGACTTTTGCTTTGCTTTTTTTTTGCTGTGCAAGTGATTAGCATTTGTTCGTGCTCATTGTTTTAGGCAAGTCGCACACATTAGCTCGTGGTGGTAGATTCTCACCCAAGCTGGCGACGTACGAGCTGCATGAGTTGGACGAGTATAGAAGATCGAGGCAGCAGCGTGGAACGACTGAAAGCGACGAAGATATGATGGAACAATTGCAGGACTATGATCGAGAGGTAAACGCCTGTAGAGATAGTAATAATAATAGTAACAGCCATTACAATGTTTGTGATGCTGTCATCATAGCAGTGAACTGCCACTGCAAGACTTCAGCCAGTTCATTTGATGAGAGCTGCATGAGCACCAGGTAGCTGCCGACCTTCGGACCAGACCAATTAGCCCGATTCTCAGATTCTCTTAAACTGGCAGCTACAGTACTACACCCACCATCGCCATTTATTACTACTTAGCCTGAAAGCTGTTAGTTGTGTCACAGTCTCACAGAGGCTAAAAGGCCAATTTGATCTAGCTTGTACTGAGATGATGATGATGAGTTGATGAGTCGATAGAGTTAGGGCGCGTTGCACCAACGTCATTCAACTTTGAACCCAGGTCAAATGTGAATTTGAACCCAGTTCAGCTGTAAATTGCGTTGCACCAAAGCGGTTTAAGCATTGATCTCCGTTCAATTCTGAACTGCCATCTGACCATCGATCAAATTTTGATCTCGGTTCAACTCGCGGTTACGCATGCGGACTTGGCAATAAATATTTTCTGTCATACTATTGCTGCGAAAAATTGTCCGATTCAAATCTTATCCTGTCCAAAAAACTTTCTCGTATCGAATTATGAGACTTTTAATGCAATTATACTGATGATCTGGATATGTTACATTTCTACTATATTTGTTTTATGTTCTCTTTGTGGTCGATAAATTAACAAATAGATGAATAAATCGCATTTTTCGGTGGTGATTTCTCACTGCTACAGTAAACATATGATCGAACTCTAACCGCAGCAACAAAAACTCATTCGTATTGATTTATAAGACGTTAAATTCAATTATTCTTGTGATCTAGATATGTTGCATTTGTGCTATATCTGTTTTCTGTGGTCTTTTTGCTGGATAAATTAATCAATGAATAAATAAAAGGCATTCTAGAGTGCCGATGCTTTGTTGCTATGCCGTACCTATGGTAAACATATCTTGACAACGGACGTAGAATAATTAATGAATATCTATTGAACACAAAATGCGTATCTTTGGAACTTTATCAATGCCTAACTTTATCAATGCAGCTGTTGATGCAAAAATCGTGTAGTAACTTCAGGGAAACTTAAAATTCGAACAAATTACGGCCAATCTGTTCTGGACTGTTTCGTAAGCATTGCGTGTGACTGATGTCATTGTAGTTAGCCCATAGGCCGAGCGTGGTTGGCCAATCAGCGTCGTCCATGGTATAACCACGGAACTGAACGGGAACTCAACTGAACGGGATCAACTGATCAGAGTTCAACTTGGTGCAACGTAATACTGCGTGAACTTGGTTCAACTTTAGCTGAACCGAGATCATGAACGACGTTGGTGCAACACGCCCTTGGTGTTCACTCACTCTTACAGCAATAAAAACAGTCACGAGTGTGCTAATAGAGATATCCTCTGGCAAACAGTTCAGTTTTTAGTTAATGTTGGAAAGAGATAGCAGACAGTCACCCATCCAAGTACCAACCAGGCCCACCATGGATTAACTTCGTTGATTCGACCCAATGCATTACCGCTCACAGGAATACTAATTTATTTACTTTCCTTACTTGTGATTTCAAAATATTTTTTTCTTTTATGTTGCCTGTAGTCTTCTGCTTTCATCTTTTATACTTGTACCAAGGTAGGCCTGCTTTCAGATTTGTTCCAGTTCGCATTCCAACAGCATGTTAATTTTTTTACTTTGATTGCTGTAGGCTGCTTCTGCAGCAGGCATTCTGTCGAGTAGGCTAATAACCTTTTGCCTCATGTTTGTCTTGTCATTTCCTACTTTTTCTAATTTTAGCCTTGTTCTGCACACCATTTTACGGTACGTTTTTGCATTTTGACAAGTGTGGGTAATAAACAAATATGGATGAATTGAATGAATTTTTAACAGTGTTAGATTGACCTTGTTCCATGATGACAGTTTTGTGGCTTGTATCAGCTGAATTTTGTTTACTTGCAGTCTTTTTGATGCTACCGTACTCTGTCTTTTAATGGGTGTTTTTTGAAATACCCTCGTTTCATATATTAGTAATTTCCTTTAATATGTTATTTTTACTACCACCTCAATGATTTTTCTACAACTGAGCTTTTTAAGCATCTTAGTCCCCACCCCATGCGCAACGCCTCAGATTCAGACCTTGTGTGCTACACAAATTTGCTTGCTTACTTCCATGCATTGTGGTGCATTGTGGGTTGCCTTTGCAGGATTTGCTGCGGCTGGTGCTGGACCAGCATACCCAGCTGCTAGCCAGAGATGCCTACATGCGTGACCTCGAGGACTACCTGGACAACCTGCTGGTCAAGGTCATGGAAACGCATCCAAAGATACTGCAGAATCCTTACGTCCGACCTGCTAACGTGTGCAACAATAACGCATCCATGTCCGGCAACTCGGCTACAGTACACAGTCTCCCGGCTTCCGCCAGTCTGCCTCCAGGCGTCTACGTCACCAATCAGCTGAACAAATCCACCACGACTAACTCCAGCGTGACCCAGTCGGTCGGCTCAAAAGTCAAGTCGAAGAAAGCGAAGGGAAGCCGGATCCAATTGCTTCGTGTTTTCTCAAGACACTCTTAGACATGCGTTGTTTGATTTTCGGAGTATAGATGCGTGCTGTAAAGATTTGCTTGCAGTAGCACAGTGATTGTCAGTCAGTGAGGTGTTTAACGTCTGTCAGTTTTTTCTTATTCTTTGCATTTTCTGCCACTGGTGCTGGGTAACCTTTGGCTTGTGGGCCACATTTAGCCCACGATAGGTTGTTGTCTGGGCTATGCCATCCAGAAAAAAACCCAGAAATATGGTATGCGAAATTATATGCTTTGCAAGTTAATCATTTGCTGTACTACTTTTTTTTTTGTACTAGTTTTAAGTAGCATTGGGCTTGATAAAATGCATGCAGTAATATGATGCCACTCTGCTTTTTTTTCGTTAACTATAACAATGTTTTGCACTGGTCTGGGCTGCAGTGATTTCAAGACCATTTTATGTTGCCCACAGATCAAATATTTGTGCAACATTGGTTTGTTTCAACGTCAATATTAGCAGCATAATGTTTTTCATTATACAGTTGTCTCAGCTAATGCTCAGTGGATGAGTTTACTGCCTGAAATTTTTGTATGCGGTTAAATTTGTTGTCGAGTGCATTGACCTGTAATCATAATTTTTGTGACGATATTGATTTTTGGCTTTACGTGTTTCAGTTATTGCTGGATGTTTTAGTTACAGGTTTATAAGCTGTGTGGCTAATAGAATAGTGGACTGTCGCATAAGATAGTGTTCAGCGTTCGGCAGCTTTTGTCATCTGGCGGGTATGATACTTGTTGTACTTTATTTAGTTGTGGGTGATAGTTATTATTATTATTGTCATTAACACAGCTGATAAGATGTAACATGCCATATGTCAGTTAAAAACGAATCATAGCCGCTAGTTTACTTTGTAATGTTTTTTTACATTTTTTCTTAATAGCCTGGACTGCCTGGTTGATGTTACACACTGGCTTATTGTGTTGTGTTAAAACATTTATGTGAAATGATACACAAACATGTTTTGACATTGAGGTTCGAACAACTAAGAATATTATCGAGATTTATGATACTTTGCATAACTAAGTTCCATTATTCCACGAAATAGAATTTTGTGCTAACTCTTGTGAAATAAAAAAAAAAAATTCTGTTGTTCTGGTGTATCTGTTTATTTGTCTAAAAATGTACGAATGCGAAATGCTTTCTGGTTTGTAGGTTAGTTCTGTGTGTATAATGGATTTATGTATATCAGATTGTAGTTATAGTTGTGTTGCTATTCTGTGTGGATTTTTTTGTGTTATATTGACTAAATTTGTTTTGTTGTTGAATTCAGTGTCAGTTCAGCATTTTGTGGCGCTGTCAATTTATATCGGTCACTCCACCAAGTTTTCATTGTGGCATTGTTTTTATACGTAGACATGAATCTGTATTTATTTTGTGCATAGTGTTGGTTTTCTGTGATGTCGTGGCAGTATTGTCCATACGTGACTTCCTACATAACTGAGTTGTCGTTTCAACCAGTGGGGTCAGGGGTCAAAACAGTTGGAAACTGCAGTATTCCGACACTTAGCTGCAAATTTCTGACAGCGAAGATACTGATGCTCATAATTCAAATTTGCCCATAAATAATTATGCTCAAATGGGGGATTTTCAGCCCCAAATTTTGTATTTTTGGAAGACCGTATTTCAACAAGAGGAACATTTTCCGAAAGGCAAAAGAATTAGGGTGGAGGGCAGTTCTCTCCCCCATGCTATCCACTACCATGACGCCACTGGTTGTAACTGCATTTCATTGTACCGTGCAGTATTAGCTTACAACATCGTTGTCGTTCCAATATGCGTTCAAGCTGTGCTCGTTGTAACTTTTGCACTGAGCAGGTGTAACCTTCTGCCAAAGCTTACCGTGCATTTTTCCCACTCTGAATTATAGTGCTAAGAGCGTGTCTCATAATAATTACCTTTATTTTTGCTTCATCTGGGTGACCCAAGTAGCTCAAATCGATCAGACTCGGCCGAATTTTGAGCAGGTTGGGTTGGTGGGACCAAATAATTCAGACCCATAGTTTTGTTTTTAGTATGAATTCATTATCTTCAACAAAATAGGTGAAAGGTTGTCAACTTTTTCATGTTGCTGAGAAAAAGACTTTGCAACTGAGGCATTAATTGATCAGCTGATGGGTCCTGACATTTTGATATTGCTTTGTGCATTATTTTAGCCAAGTGTTCGAGCGTGCAATATTCAAGCGTGAATATCCTTTTTGCTGCAGAGTCAAGTGATTTTTGGCTCTGGTCATTTTGCCGCATTCATTCAGTGATATTATTTGATGTGATTCAATCTTAGTCATGTCTTCCTCTGAATGATTCACTATCAGTATTAATTGTTGATATTTTCTAATATTTGCATCACTGATGGCACTGCACTTGTAAATGCATCAGCTGCTGATTTCACTTTTATCTGTAGAGGGGGGGGACGTTGTCATGCGTAGCTTTTAGTTTCTGTGTTTATGTGTATTCCCTACACCGGGTGGCACATAAAAGATGTGTGCTAAATACAACTTTAGCTTTCAAAGAATTAGTGGCAGAAGTGACCTGGCGAATTTGTAATGTTTGTGGTGTTATTTCTGTTCAATTTTCTGTATGACGTCGTTTATAACTTCAGTGTTTTGATGCTGTTGACAGATTGACGTCAAAATATTCAGGATTTTACTATAGCTTCATGACTCGGCCTGTAGCGGAGTAACCTTGGAAGAGCTGTTTGGTTAGATGAAAACAGTGACTATGGTCTCTGAATCTGGGCATTGGTATTGGCGATATTCTGCTTTTCCTCGGATGTTGGCTAATTTGGCAATTAAGGCATTTGCATTTGTTGCTTCATTTAATCCTTTGATGCTGTTCAGATAGAGAATTTGGTATTTGCTGTTTGATGCTGGTGGCGTGGCCTAGTTGGTAACGCGTTTCGGCTGAAACGAAGTTACTCTACGCCAGGCCCGGTTAGTACTGCGATGGGTGACTGCCTGCGGGCAGGTAAACCATCTCGGTGCGAAGCCTGCCAGCTAGGTCGACTCAG
>Ga0209367_1012925_pt1 | contig 10830 bp, 6 predicted proteins | sample WorMetLIZISLAND2_FD_187412 | JGI IMG/M metagenome (GOLD analysis project Ga0209367, IMG submission 187412) | Marine gutless worms symbiont microbial communities from Max Planck institute for Marine Microbiology, Germany - Olavius geniculatus... ... | reverse complement strand
GTGATGTGCTGCTAGATGGGGGTGATAACGTGGGTACAACTTTTGGGGGGCACCACCCGCTTAAAATTTGGGAGGGTAAAAATGTTCAAAAATCAGTGCGATTTACGACAACTTTCGAGTTTGACCACCAATATCTCTGAAATGAATAAAGTTATCAACAAGCGGTAAAAAGCATTATCAACCTCAATCTCTCCCGCGTGGAACAAAAAACAGGTGAACTTTGGTCCACTAACGCCAGAGATTATGCAGCTAATGTTTACCCACTCTAGGTCAACGGTGCACATTTTGCGTATGCTAATGCATTTTAGTGCGGGTCACGCGACTTTGCTACTGGGGGAATTTCACCCCTTAATTTTCCCCCCAATCGGCCTAGGGCGCCGGGCGGACTCATGTTGGCTTTGCCCCAAATTTCTAGTATTGTATATAAAGTACACTATCTTTTAACTATTTCATAATGAAACAACGGTGGTATGCTTTCCAGGTGGCCAAGAAAGTGTAGTATGCCATACAGACCCACACAGCCACTTCAAGGCCTGATATAACACACCAAATAGGAAACATATTCCAGACAGTATGCTACAGGTTGTGCATGATCAGTGGATCAGAGTGGCCACAATTTAAAGTAAAAAACAAGAACTTTTCAAGTACTTTCCAGTATCTTTTCCATACCACTTTCTGTTTGACATTTTATCACGTCACATCACAGACGGTAGCCATATGAGATGGTAAGCCGTCCCTGCAATGTTGTCATGTCTGTTTCTAAGCTTAAAGTAAAATTTACGGTAAAGAAAACATGTTAAGGCCAGTGTCTACAATTTATATAAACGCCAGGGGCGGTATGCATAACAACATCGTAACTTTACTTCCAAACTAAAATCGATTTACGTCAGACATAGCGCTAAGTCGGTATACATAACGATGACGTAGCACTAGTCAGACGCCTACGTCCGAACTAACTCTAGTCGCTCCAGTGACCTGTTGTAAATATTTAGTCGGTTGTTGTCAATGTAAACCAACGTCGCTAAAGAGCAGCTGTAATCACGTCATGTGTCGTATATAGTTTCTGGCGAGTCATTTACGCTATTAAAACTAATTCCAGAATTCAAAGTTGCCGAATAAAACGTTTAGCATTCGACAGATTTCATTTATTCGCATCGCGCATTCTTACTTAGCCCATGGAGCTGTAACTAGGCTCAAGCACGCCCGCGACTGCAGCAGACGACAACTATTCCTCGGCCAACTGGATATACAGCCAAAACACGTGGTTTTCTCACGCTATATCAAATAGCGGTCTTCACTGTCACTGGCCGGCCGAGGCAAAGTGCGTTTAGCCAGGAAATTCCAGAGTCAAACTTACCCGACGTCAACTAAGTCGCGACTAGCTACTAGCTAATCGCTCGCTACAACAGCGTTTTGCATGCCATCCAACGTAACTCTCTAGTTTGGAAGTAGTTAGTCACGACGTAGGCCTTACGTACAAACTAAGCTACAACGTTGTTATGCATGCTGCCCCAGGTAGTGGAAGCGTCTCTGTACGGTACAGAGCAATTCTGGGCAGTAGTGATGACTTGATACCAAGATTTCAATTTCAATACAATATCAATATGATATTTTACAAAATATCGCAATATTGATATTTTCAAATAATAAGTATGTAAATCACAAGCACAGAAACAAGACGTGAACATTGAGCAAGGCATTATGCTCCATTTTGATAATAAATATATGTCTCTGGATGAACATATAGTACGACTGTAATTAAATTACGACACCATTAAATCGCCGCATTTGCAAAAAATCTTTCTTTTCAATCATGCAGTGCAGTGAAATAACTAACAAAATATCGCGATAATAACAAAAGCATGGTGTTGCACACGCATGGTCCAATGTGGCACAGAAAATAATATTGACCATGCGCGCTGGGACGGCCTATCCATTGAAGTTGCGGTTAGGTCTAATTTCCATGCCTGTGTACGGTCTGAATTTCTGAAGCGGACTGTATGGCATCTTGGGTGGTATCACGTCATCTAAGGACACCCTGGATGGACATCCTTGAGTGGCAGGTTTTTTGTAGTAAAGGCCTAAAGGTTGACATGATTTGAAACTGAATATCAGCTGAACAAAATTTTTAGTTGTCGACACTGCTGTAGCCAAAACAGCCTCAAATATTTCTAAAGTTAGTTCTCTGCTCATAACTGAATAATAGCAGAAACATAACAAATAAGTGGAAATGCAACGCAAGGTGTTATCCGCCGTGAAAATTCACGGAAAATAAGTAAGTGTTTTCGCTATCTGCCGTGAACATTCCATCTAGACGGACTGTAGCCAGTAAACTAGAGGTCTGTCTACACGATTGTGGCCCGCCATAGCCAAGGGCCGTCGGGCCAACAGTTGTCGCCATAGCCAAAGCCGCCGTGTCCCTGCGGCACGGCGGCTTTCGCTATGGCGACAACCGCGACTGATGACCTCGGCCATAGCTTCACGAATCGCCAGTCCGCCAACTAGCTCCTCAGGTCATTGGCAATTTTTTTTGTAGGCACTAGCACCGCCGTCAAACTTATAACGTATATTGTACACTAATTTACGGTGTGCATTATTGTCACATAAATCTTTCGAAAATGCTAAACCTAACCCAATCGCTAACCCTAACACTAACCCTAACCCTAACCCTAAACCTTATGACAAACCTTTATCTGTATAAGCGAAAACCGTAATTTCAATAATAAGCACAAAATCGTACTATATTGCACATGAAATTGTCGGCGCAATTTGTCGCCCCCTGGTGAATGTAAATGTTGCATCATGACACGTCTCTCGACGTCAGTTTTTGTACAAACTTAGCTATGGCTGCCTGTTGTAAACGATGAAAGCATGCTGAATAAGCGATAAAATAACACAGTAATAATTTACAGTATTAACTGGAAAAAGAAAAAAGTATACAGTTGCAATTTTCGTAGATATGGATTTTCACGGCAGATAGCGAAAATGCTTACTTATTTTCCGTGAATTTTCCTGGCGGATATAATCTTCGAAATGCAACTCTTCATTTATACGCCGCTGCGATCTGCGCACGGTAAATACCACTTTGTGACCGCATATGGACCTGTCGTGGGCACGGTAAAAATAGTCATTGATAACAAAAATATCGCGATATATCGCAATATTTTGGAATAACGCGATATATCGAAAAAACTGACATCTTTTTGACGATACGATACGATATATTGATGGACGATGCTATGATCACGGCGGCCAATTGTCAATACAATCAATACAGTATTGGCTCTTGCTATTGGCTGGCGTGATCATAGGCAATCGGCGTCTTATGATCACGGCCGCCGTGATCATAGACACTTCGTATAATATGGAAAACGATGTTGAGGATAACCATTGTCATCTCTAACGAGCAAACACATCACAACGTAATGTGCTGCGTCGAAATATGGAAACATCTTGAAGTTGGTGGCATAACTGGCAAACTCTAACAACTTATTTTGATCCATGTTCTTGCGAAATTAACACTTATGCAGCTTTTTCTGTTCAAATTTCTGTGATACAAAGAATATGTATTATATATTTATATGCTCAGGATCTGTTGAAAAACCAAAATGCACCAAGTTACCAATTCCGTTACGGTACTAAAATTTCAGGTTTGCCCCAATTTAATTTCCCAAAGCCCCAAGACCGCTCTGCATAGATTCCGTGGGGGCTTTCTGCCCCAAACTTCTGTTAAAACGCGTGCGCCGCGCACGGGGCGACAGAAATGAACTATACTGTCCAATGGTGAGTGGCCTATTTGTGCTGCGCGGAAAAGTGCTGTGCCGTGCGCGATCGCGAATTTTTGAGATGTAGGGATGGATGCGCTTATCGTTAATTTGCTAAACTTTAAAGAAAACTATAGTAAACATTAATTTTTTAGTAAACGCTTAAGCGCAATATAGGCCTATGGGAGCTTCGGAGTTCCGGTCTCCACTAGAGTACCCCTCTTTGACGCCCGCCTATGCGAAAAATTCACTAAAAACCCTATTTTGGGGTTCAAGGTCGTTCAAGGTAATTGATGTTAATAAATTTAAACACCCCATCGCCGGTGCTTGTTATGATATACAGCATCATGTACCATATCTGCAACCGTTTTCACACAACACGAGGTAATATTGCAGAATAACCTTTTTCAGGGGGTACCTCTTTTTGACGCCTGCGTGCGCAGACCTCCTTGAAATAGGGGGCCGAGACTTGAGACTGTGAAAATCTGCGTTAAATGCTGAAAGTTTCGTACGCAGGTTGTCTCGGTCTATCTCTAGCCATTTCGGCGCAATTCGCTACTTAAATGTGTGTCGCAGCCCGGAGTCACGAAAAAAATCACGAAAACCCCTAATTGTGGGGGTTCAAGGTCGTTCAAGGTCATCGATGTTGATAAAAATAAAGAGCCCGCAACCAGTGCTTTGTCATGATAAGCAACATGTCCGTACCTATCTGCAACCGTTTTCACACTATACGAGCCACCCACTAGGCCTAGCGACAAAATACGTCCTTTTAGAAAGGTACCCCTCTTTGACGCCCTCGTTCGAGAGGAACTCCCTTACCCAGAGGCATGAAATTTCGTCACAATAAACTATGTTCTTGGGCAGCTTTATACAGTGAAGATTTCGTGATCCTATACCATTGCACGGTTTTGATAGTGCTGCCGAGTGTGACCGACGGTCCGACGGACACACGCACAGAAGCCAAGGCCGGAAGCCATATATGACTAATAGAGTAAGACGCGCGAAGCATGGCTGTCGCGCGTAAAAAAACGAAGTCACTTGAGCTCAGTTCTGTTCGAAGTTTTGTCGATCTGACGTACGCGCCTTATAAGGTTACACGATCCAGCAAACGTCCAGCATTAGCACGTGCATTTTGAATACATTTGCTCGAAGTTTGCTGGACGTTTGCTGGATCGTGTAAACACCCTATTAAGTTCGCGCTCTGCCTCTATACGCGCTCGGTCTGTGCGTTAGTGCGCCGCCGCCAGCGCTTTACCAAATCCTAAACACGAGACTGCCTGCAGGCTGAATGGGAGTGGAAACCCCAAATATCTCAACAGCATGACACCCTTAAGCGTGATCCCCCTTACCCCCACCCTCCAAAAAACTTCATTCGGGTTCCCTTCTCCCGGCCCTGCTAAAACGCCAACAGCTGAAACAGCTGCAACAAGCAAGTGAAACATGGCGGGAAAGGTCGAACGGCCAGGCAGTGCGACGCAGCTGATGGGATTTTGCGTTATCACGTGACTCGCTAGATGGCTTGCTGGCAGCAGTGATGAGCAAATCTCAAATCAAATATCACGTGCAAAATTTAAATGTTGGATAACGAATCTTGGAATTTCAATGTTTTGATCTCAAAGCCCGATTCCAATCTTACACGTCGAATATCGATTCTTCTGTGACGTTCGGTCCCAAATTTCGGTAAAAAATATCGAATCGAATCGCTATTTGAGTTTGCCCAGCACTGGCTTGCATGCATCGCGCACCGTGCGCTCACTACAGTCAGTCGTGGGAGTGGCGGCCATATTGCGTGTTTTTGGTTGTTCGCTGAAGCTTGTTCGCCAGGAAGGTTACACTTTCCGACTCCAGTTGGTCACGTAAATGCGCGCTGCCGTGCCGGTAATTTAGCACAAACGATCCGTGTCCGTTCCTTAGTGATCGGCGCACGTCGGTAGCTTACGTGAACGGGAGACTGCTGTAGGCCGTATCTCCTCTGATGTTTGTCTCGTCAGCGATATTCTGTGACCCGTTGTCTGTCTGGGCCCGTTTCATTGCTGCGCTAATTGTTTGTGCAGTGAAAGCGGTTAAGTGGACCACATTGACGTCACCAGTATCTCTGCCTGGTTGCTGGTTGGAGACACTTATAGTCTGCTAAAATTTTCTTTGACCACATTGTAAACCACCGGTTTTTTTCCCAAAAATGTATACCTATGTTCGATGTAACTTACATCTTGCTAAAAACTGCGGAAAATCACAACAGGATGCAGGCATTGATAGCCTAATAAATTCATCAATTCATCTTTGTTTTGTTTGTTATTGTTGTCATTTTGGTGTAGAATGCCAGGGGTATGTCTGTGAACAGAAGCTCAGAACCTGTCGGTGACTTAGTCCATCGGTGATTTAGTCACGGACAAAAGATAATTGTTAGATCTACCACAGTGACGGTAGCACTAATTGCTGAATTGGCCCACTGCTGGTTCAGGTTTTGGTTTGTTTTTGAGTTTAGGTTTAAAGTTTAGGTTTATTACTTAGAACTATCGCTTACTCAGTTACATCCATCGGCGCCGATTCAGGCCGATTCGCGGTTAAAGTTACCTGCGGGTGGCGCTTGTTCTTTAAACGGTTCCTTCATCATTCTGCTGCTTATTCAGCTAACGACTTTATTCGCTAGGTAGCAACGGACCTATTGTTCAATTTTACCCGATTCGCTTATTCGCTTTCAGATTTATTACTTAAAACTATCGCTTATTCAGTTACATCCATCGGCGCCGATTCAGGCCGATTCAGCAATTAGTGCTACGCCCACAGTGATGATGACATAAATGCTTGAAACTAGTGTCATAAACTGACACCATAATTTTTTGCCAATTTCTGCTCAGAATAAAGCAGTGTTCTAATTGATGCCACAAACTGGTGGTGGACAAATTTGTTACAGTTATGTTGACAGACATGTTACAGACGTTTGTGCCACATTTCTTCGGTTGATTTCTGGCACTGGTTTCTGGGCTTTTAGTCATGGACGTAGTAGAATTTTATCATAAGAATTGAGATGAATTAGTTTGTCACTGTTTTCTGGTGTTGTTTTTTTGTTTTTCAGGTGTCTGGATACTACTGTCATCGGTGAATGGCCATGGTCTCAGTGAGTGGCGATTACTGCCAAGCTCAACACGCATAGTGTGTGGATAGCATTAACCAAGAGTCCCCGATCATCGATACCGTCTTACAGCTCGGTCGGCACCCTGGTTGTCAACTCGCTCAGTTTGTTCTTTGTGTCAAATCTGGCTGTACGATCTCTGTGATCCGGCGCTGAGACGGGCGGGGTCGACGAGCCAGAAATCTTGACAATGTAGATGACGGATCACTTTGCAGCAGTCGGTGTTCTTGTGCCGGCTTTGAAACGGACGCTTACGTCATCAGTGAATTTGTCGTCAGTTTTCGCAGAGTTTAACTTCATCGCTCATTTTTTCTCCGTTCAGTGCCTCCGAGTTAGCAGCAGCAGCCTCGTCATCGTCCTCCCTGTACAGCGATTGAGTGTTCGTTTGTCCGTGTCAGTCTGGGTCATCGTCTCCGAAGCCGAAGCGATGACGTCTTCATCATCGTCAAATGCCATGAAGGTTCGCAAGCCAGAACCGGCAGAGATAGAGTACAAGAACATGAAGTTTCTCATCACATATCGGCCAACCGATGCCACCATGGATAGGTTTATTGAGGTAAGTCTGCTGCTGTGTTCTAAAAGTTATGATACTTTATCTTTTATTGTTTATTGGATTCTCTTTTTTCGGATGACAGCATGCCTGAGCAAGGGCACTAGCTGCTGCCTGTAGATGGTACTGTCAAACAGTACTTAATACGTTTACTTTCAGGCATTCTTTTAACCTAGGGTAACGATGTAATCATAGACCAGGTAAATGAAAGCTGAGCATGTATACTAGTGCATGTGTAAATGTATATTGTGTTTTTACAAATTTTAACACTTGTTCCGGGGTATTTTTGTAGTCTCTCTGCCATTTGTTGTGTTTGAGCTACGAATTTTTGATTGACAGTAACTGTATGATTGTTGGACTGTATTGAACTGTTGCTGGATCGTTCAAATATGCTGAATTAAGCCACTTGCATTTTGCAAAGTTATATTGGTAATATAATTGTGCAGTGTAATCATCTGGAGGAGAAAGTGACATGTCGTCTGTTGTAACACATCCTGAGTAATAGATTGAGCAAATGAATTTGGGATGTTGAATTGCATGGTAGTTGACTTTCCTGTGTGTTCTGGAAGCATTTTCTTTTTTCAAAATTCAACTGGGGTCACGTAGCAACAAATGAACCATTCTGTTGCTGCACAGATTGTCTGAATGATATACCATGTTCTAGGAAGCATATTTATGTGTCGTTCCTAAAGGGCCACAATATGGGTCTTGCCACACACTCCAGTTATCTGTCTTGGCTTGTGATGCTGCAAGCTATAAGTGGTCCTTATTGTCAGACAGCATGGTTGTGGGTGTTTGCATGTGCAAACCCCAAAGTTTAATGTACATTTTCCCTGGATGAGTAAGCAGTGTGCCATTTCTCAATTTTGCGGGTCAGGTTGGGGTTGCACAGCTTTTGTTTTGGTGAACATCTGCACAGTTGTTAGCACTGAACTGTTAGCTTTATATCTGTCACACATCTGGGGCACAGTGCACATATGCCGAAAATAGTGAGTCAGTTGCTGTAACTTCCTGGTTGAACATGTTCTGTGCAATGCAGAGTGGATTTCTGGCTGTTTTATTGCCATGATGACTGATTGTGCATTCTTGGACCATGTAATTGTGCAAACAGTAGAATGCTGTGTATACTGTGTACCAGTGTAATAAAGTGATGATTTTACTTAGCTATATCTCACATAGCATCACGACAGAATATTGCCCTGGTAATATATTTCAGGCTCAGCAATGTGCATATTAATTCTGTTGGGGCTCATAAGTTAGTGCAGTACATAAATAGCATGTGGATTAGTGACGTATCTTTTGCCACATACACACATATGCCTCTTCGTTATTGCCATTTTTCTGGTAAATCGAGGTCATTCAGTTTTTACATGTGACAGCAGCTACTGCTGTAGCACGTCTTAGCCATGGCAATTCTGTCCATCCGTCAGTCTGTCTGTCTGTCCGTCCATCACACGCGTGGATCAGTCAAAAATGGTGAAGCTAGGATCACCAAATCTTCAGCGTCGGCTGCCTGGAAGACTCTAGTTTTAACATCCGTAAAGTTTTTCAGTAATTTCGAAAAGGATCACCTCGATCAAGGGTGATAAATGACAGAGGGTAGGGAAAATTTGCGATTTTCAGCCATTACGGCTGCGCGAGATTGATCACACCTTCTGGCAAGTATAAATGAAATGCTATAGATCATAGATGTTAACAAGAAATTTGAGCTAATGCTCACGGGATGCACGAAAGCCTATAGCAGTTCCTGTTCGCAAACTGTCCGTCTTTTTCCAGCCATTTCGTCGCGACTTTTACGGGGGTACCGCTCTTTGATGCCCTCATGCGCAGGTTTCCTTGAACCTAGAAAATCGAGACTTGGACCGTCAAAATATGCCGAAAATTTAATACGCAGCTTGTCCATGTCTATCTCAATTGGTTTCGGCGCAATTCTCTCTTGCAATGTGTCTCGCAGCCCAAATCGCCAAAAAAATCCATAAAACCCTCTATTTTGCCGTTCAAGGTCATTCAAGGTCATTGAATTGGGCGCCAATCGAGAGCCAGTGTACGACTTCCTGTTAGTGATTAATAGGCCTTATCTCGCACCGTTACTGAGATACAGCGACTTACTGGCCATAAATCGCAAATTTTGCCCACTCCCTCCCATTTAGCGCTTTCGTTCGGGGTGACCCCCTTCAAATTTATGAAAAAGTTTTACGGTTCCTTAAACTGGAGTCTTCCAGGCAGCCGACAGTGAAGATTTGGTGATCCTAGCTTGGACCGTTTTTGCCTGATCCACCCGTGTGACAGACGGACAGAATTGCGATGGCTAAGACGTGCTGAAAGCAGTACGGTAGCTGCTTTCACGCGTAAAAACATTTATTTGCAAATAAAAAATGCAAAAGAACATGTTTTTTATACTTTTATAAAAAAACATTATAAAAACATTAAACTGCAAATGTTTTCATCGCTACTTTTTACTTTAGGCATTTTTTATGTAATCGTAATTATGGTACATACTGAATTTTGAACTAAACAATCAAATGTCAGAACAAATACCAAGTATACTAGTCATGCTAACAGTTTTTAAAGACATCTGTAGCAATTTATTGTAATGATTTAACAAGAACAAAAAACACGACATTAAAAAGCACAAAAAACATCTAAAAATTAAAAAAAACATAAAACATGTTTTTATACTTTTTTATAAAAAATGTTTTTTTTACATCTGTGCTATAGATAATAATAATAATTTGTAAATATTTGTAAAGAGCCATATGGCCGTAGCTTCAGAGGGGCTGATACTTAATGTCAGTTGCTGGGATTGGTGAGCTTAGATTTCGTTTGCACCAGGCCTTCAAACATACACCACTGTCATGTGTTTCCCTTTTGCATTAGTTGGGCTTTTCTTGTCTCCTAGACTTTCAGTTGAACATGTGGAATTTGAAGTTGAGCTTACAGGCCTGGGTGCTCTTTCTGATGCCCAAACAACGGCGTCAGTGCAGTCTGAAGTGTGTGGATTGAATAGTTAGCACCGGTGTGTATAAATCATCTATTTGTAGGCCGGCGAACACACGTCATATACCTGCCATTCTGTCTGTCTGGTATGGTATGTACACTGTCTCAAAAAAACCTGGACCCCTGCTACCTTCTGCAATAACTCCAACAGTCCTGGTTGAATAGCAATAGATTTTGACAAAAATAATCGATAGAGAATCAGCACTTAATAGCATGTGTTACTTTGCGAGAAATTTTAAGAACAGATTACCAGCTGAGGTTTTTCTGTGGCACCAACAGTAGAGGCAACTGCACTGCAGTACTCCAACGAACCAACAACGTCAGTTACGAAATCATTAAATGTTATAACGCCAACGTTTGAAGTTGAACGAATTGCTGATTAGCAA
>Ga0209367_1012924_pt1 | contig 10832 bp, 10 predicted proteins | sample WorMetLIZISLAND2_FD_187412 | JGI IMG/M metagenome (GOLD analysis project Ga0209367, IMG submission 187412) | Marine gutless worms symbiont microbial communities from Max Planck institute for Marine Microbiology, Germany - Olavius geniculatus... ... | reverse complement strand
CGGGGTGACCCCCTTCGAATTTACGAAAAAGCTTTACGGTTCCTGAAACTAGAGTCTTCCAGGCAGCCGATGGTGAAAATTTGGAGATCCTAGCTTGGACCGTTTTTGCCTGATCCACCCGTGTGACAGACAGACAGACGGACGGACGGACAGACAGACAGACGGACGGACGGACAGAATTGCGATGGCTAAGACGCGCTGAAAGCAGTAGCTTCGTACTAACCCAGCGAAGTTCAGTTTATTCTCGTTTAAGATCTATTTTCGTCGGAGGAATTAGTTCTGAACGATAAAATAACATTTGATCATGATCAAATGCAATATGGCATGTTACCTGTAAACTGTGAACATGGACTTCAGTTCCACCATCGTTACTGATGCAATAATGCAGCAGACCCTAGCACACAGACATCAATGACGATAACTTAACAAAATGACTACAAATTACCTAATATTACAGTTGTGCCCAAACGTCATTTAATCGGTACAGACTTATTATTTTGCGAGAAATAATATGAACAGGGTACCAGCTACATTTTTCAAATGCTACCCACACAGTTCCACAGTAGAGGCAAATACAGTACATGGTAATAAAACAGCAATGCCAGTCACGATATTTTAAGTCACTGAAAACTACAACACTAACAAAATGTTGATAACAATGTCACAGTCCAAAGTCACAGTAAATGTTCAAACTGTTGTCCCTTTAACTGGACGCAGGCATATTCTTCATGAGCAATGTATGTATGCGGACTTTGCAAAGCAACGTGACAAGTGGAGAAAAATTCCTGAAATCACCAAGAAAACTAATCTGTGTACTTTTTACAGTTTGTATGTATCATTACTGATGCAGTAACGTAGCAGTTTGAAAGATGTTAGACTACTAATTACACTACACGTACATGGACTGCATCATTGTCACTTTTTTACAATTTTGCTTTGAAAAAACAAAAAAAAACAGTACAGGCAGCTAAATTCTGCAGCTTTTGTGATCTTTCCGACAAAATACAACAACAGTTCAAAATTAATCCGTCAACTGAAGTTAACCTATGAAGAGTAACTGATCAAATTTTTCTCAGTAGAGCTGGTACTGGGTAAAAAATTTGGTCAGTTACTCTTCATAAGTTAAAAGTAACTAACCAAATTTTCTTTATCCAGTACCAGCCCTACTGTGTTATCTTTTTAATGATTTTAATTATTATTATTATTGTCACAGAACAAGTTGGCATGTAGCTACCTGGAGATAGATTGCAGGCTTGGTAAGACCAATGAGTGGCATGCCGTAGGGCTGAGCAGTTGCCACATCACAGACATCAATCTCAGAGCAGTCTGACGTAGCAATACAGAGTAGATTACGTGCACATGCCCGTGCTGCTGTCAACGCACAGACGTTGCCACGACCTCTCGTAGCAATTATGTCATGCTTCTTTCTCTTCATTGACTGAACACACATAAACAGATTGGTTGAATTTCACCAGGTAGTGTAAAAGCATAGACATCAATCTCCATGCAGTACATAGTAAACTACCAGCACAAGCCCAAGCTACTGTGACTGCATCCGCATTGCTATGCGACCTATAATGATGTCACGCTTTTTTGTCTTCATCGACTAAATACAAGAACTTCAATGTATTTCACACGGTAGTGTAGCAGCATGAACAGAGAAGATTCCGAGTAGTGATGGTTCGATATCAGGATTTCAATTTCGATATGATATTGATATGATATTTTACAAAATATCACGATATCGATATCAAAATTTTTAAGTAATAAGTATGTAAATCTTATACAAGCAAGACGAGCAAGACGTGAACATTCAGCAAGGCTCTATTCAGATAATAAAATATGTCTTTAGGTGAAATTATATTACGATTGTAGTTAAATTACGACACCACTAACTCATCCCATTTGTAATCTTTCTTTCCAGTCAGTGAATGGTAGTCATGCAGCGTAGTGAAGAATGTGTAGAAAATATTGCAACAGTATCAAAAATATTGCGATGTATCGTGATATTTTTGAATATCGCGATATATCGAAAAATTCGATATTTTTTCCAACGATACGATACAATACGATATGATATATTGATATCGAAAACGATATTTCAACATTTTCTATATATCAAATTATCACTAATTCTGAGCACAGGCTCATGCTGCTGTCAATGCAAGAAACCCTCCACGACCACAAGTAGCAATGGCATCACGCTTCTTTCTTTTCATCGACTGAATACAAACACAGACTGGCTGAATTTCACAAAGTAGTGTAAAAGCATTGACATAGATGTTCATGGTAATACCAAACAAATTGCTGTCAACCCACAGATCAACCAAATGACTGACTGAACAAACAATCCATTGACTGACTAACTGACCGATCAATCGATCAACATGCCAGTCGACCGAACAACCAAACGACTAACACAGTTTTGATGCAGGTACGTGGCCAGCAAACAGACTGATGAAGAGTCTATGCACCAGACACCAGTTTACATTGCGAGAGCTAGTGCATCCTGTGATGTGCCTCCTCCTTATGTCTCGGCTTCTTCTGATACTCACTCCACCTATGCACAGAGGGATGGCCAGGCTGAGTAGCCAAGTATGCAGTAACAGTAAACTTTAGCTTGCATTTCACGACTGCAACATCAATCATGAATTATCAGTTGCACTAAAACTGCCATAAGCCCGGTTTCAATCCAACATAACAAATGCAGCTGAAAGAATGATCGCTTCTTTCACTGCATTTGGACCATTGTGTCAGATGCTGCATACTATTCTTGCATTCATCGCATTTGTTTCATACATTCTTTCATTTGTTGCGTTGGATGGAAACCACCTGTCCAAAGCAATGGTTACACTGAGCAGTTCATACCGCCGTGGTGAAGCAGGCAACATGACCAGCAGACAGACCGACGTAAACTGTACGTGCAGCTTTAGTGATACAGTTGTAACTGGAACAGTCTATGCCAGGAAATACCAGCTTTACATCAGGAGACTGTACACATGTACGCAGTCGATGACTTAACATCTGTATAAACGTGCAATAATGAGCAAATCATAAACAGCATAATAAATAAAGCAAGGCCAGTAAAGACTGCAACTGGGACAGTCTATGCCAGGAAACACCACAAAAGTAAGCCTCCAACCTTTGTACCATATCTTCACCAAATATTGACTGATTTTCAAAATTCTTTCACTGGCACATTAAATCTGTATAGTAGAAAATTTGTAACAACAAGATTACTAAACATACTTAAACTGCATCGCTACCCTACTTTGTGAAATATTAGACACTAAGTATGACAAAACTCGCTGATGCCCCAAATTACATAAACAACAATTATGAGTACATTAACCACAGTTCAATTCAGGTTCATATGTGTAGTATATGAATAAAAAATATGTATAATATGCATGCATGATTTGAACGAGAAATATTATTAGATTGCGATGTACTCTTTGCATGCATTATTTTCTCCTGTATTATTCTAAGTGCATTTTCGTTTCTTTCGGCTTGTATTAAAGACCCGATATCTATTTGAGACCCATTTAATATTATACTGATAGTGACTGGCATTGAGGCTGTTATTGGAAATTCTCTCCCCAAAGTTCATAAAATATTGCCTAATTTTAGGAACTGAGGGGAAAAATTTCCAATAATAGTCGATGACGCTAGTTACCATTTGTCTTGTTTTAGCTGAACGCATGCATCTATCTGGCACCGTTATGGAGATATGGTGCCCCAAAGATAACTTCAATGATCACAACCTTGACCTTTTGGGGTCACTTGAAGATTACAGGTGCTCAAAATTGAAAAATTTGCCCCAAAATTTTTGCTAAAATGTTGGTTTTCGAATCCAAACTTTGCATTTTTGGACAACAATTTTAGGACAAAAAAATGATCTCACAATTTTCCGACAGCCCAAATTTTTTTTGGGGGGGGGAAGCAACTGCCCCCTGCCTCCCTGCCATGATGTTCTAATGCCCCAATATATCTGCATGTAGACTGTAGTACCGGATAGCTGGAGATTACTAGTTTGTGATTGGCTGTGATGGCATAGAGAGTGATCCTTTTGTCAGGGCCGGCGTGAGTCGCCAGCATGCACATTACTGGTCCATCGGACCAGGCAAAGTTGCCGTCATCTTCAGCACTCTCGGCTCTGCCAAACGTCTGCATCAAATGCACACACAGACTCTAGGGGTTAATGGTTAAATGCCATAGCTTTTCACAGGAAACCCATCTCAGAACTATAGAGCATCACCTGCCATATGGGATCGAGATTACACAGATCACACCTGCCAGCTGGCCATAACCCCAGCCAGACAGACTGGTACTCAGTTTACTTACTACTTAAGCTGAGTTGACCTTGGTGTTGGTTATACTTCAAGATGGTTTACCTGTCCACAGACAATTAGTAACCACCCGATAGCAAACCAACTGGAGACAGTGGAGAGTTGAACCCACAACTGGTGTGCAGAAACTAAAAGTTGGTTCTGTTTTGGTTTTTAAAAACTGAACCAAACTATCCAGAATTTAAAATTCTATTCACCCAGTTTTCTGTAGCATTTGCAATACTGCCCAACGAAAAATGTGGTAAAAGGCAGAATTGCTGATCTGTGCAGCCCATTGGTAAATCACAAATCTTTTTTTTGCATAATTTGAAATCAACTGCATGTTTTGGCTAGGGCTTCAACCTCCGAATCTCAGAATCCCAGAAGCTCAGGTACCTTTTGACCCAATGTGTCATTAGAACCTGCCAAATGGCAACTAATTCAGTAAACGATTTAAGCACATGCACAGAAAGACAGACCTGAGATCATGCTACAAAGAAATACCAGGAATAAGCTGAACTGCTTGTGCTGCAAGCCTAAAAATCGAACCAAAAATGAATCAGCCTTCAAAAACTCATTCCGCACATCCATACCGATTACACACAATATTGTCATGTGCCAGAAAAGCTCACTTGCAGTAAACTCTTCTAAAAAGAGTAACGAACAGAACACATGCTACGCAATGCATAAAATGCAAGAACAGGCAACAGTGCAATTACTGTGATTGGCAGCCGGTGTACACTCCAATCACTGCAAGCACAGACGACAGCATCACTCAGCACACTCATACAGCGAATTGATGATGAACCAGACAGAGAGTGCGACAGTAAGACTGATGATGAGTTTGACACTGCAGCCACAGTGCTGCAAAGTTCAACACACGAACAAAACTGGTGAAAGGGAGTACAATTCAGTGCATTCCTCCCTATTTTATTAGCATCAGAGTTCTGCAACTGGACACTGTTGCACTCAGCACTGCTGGCCTGTCACTCAATGGCCTCTGGTCAAAAGTCTTCTTATAAAAAAAGTTAGTGACTGACTGACCTAAGAAAACTAACGTGCTAAAAGTGTAATCTCTCAGCCACGAGCGTAGTTTAGAGCACAAAATCTCTCAGCTGCCAATGTTCTTTCTGCTTCTAGGCCTGGGTAATCAAACGTAACCTTCAGTTCAAGGATTGCATAGGATTGCTCTGGTGTACTGTTCAACTCTGATTAGCCGTGTTCTGCGGTGAATTAAAACACCTTCGAAGATGTATCGATGCAGGTGGCCAGATTGGGCTTTGACCTGCCAGCCATATTTCAGCCGGTCGAGACTATTGACGTTCAGTGCTGATGACCCAGTGACGAGCTGTTGGCAGATCGGCGATATGACGTCATGCCATCCAGGGAGGCCAGGGAAGGTTATTTTAAACCTGCCTGTAATGACGGCCGGTTCGTCGGTGACGCTATAGTACTGGTGGCAGAAGAGTGCATCCTCTTGCGCTGGGCCCGTCTGCACCGAACAGTCTTCCTGCATATCAATGAACTAAAACGATTCAGACGCTTACACTGGACTTTTTAGCGTTCGTTGTCATTTCCTGTTTAATCCACGGATGCAGCACACCAAGCGCATTAGAGATTACTTTGTAGGCCTAGTCTGCTATGATAATGTGGTAAATAAATGTTCTAATAATAATAATGATGATGATAACCTTATGACTGGCGCAAAGTGATTGTGACTCACTAAACTCAGTGGCCCTTGCTGCCCGCGACCTCTCTAACTAGGTAAATGTGGGTTAGTCGGGCGACTCCGCAACTTCATTCAGCACCCCAACCTCCCACGTGTCCTTAGCAGCATGCAATGCAGTCTGCGCTCTGAGTACAGCCTACATGATGCACGGACAGCAACTCGTAGGCCTACGTCGTACAGTGGTGGCATCTACAGTCACCGGCTAAACAAATGGTCACAGATTGTGCAGTGCATCATGCTGATATCTTCTAGTATTGCCGATACCGAAAACTACAGCACTGGACAGTGCAATACCGGTATCAATACCGGTGACATTTAAGCCAGTATTCCGGTATTCGGTATACCATTATTGAAGGCCCTACTTGCCAGGCCATTCCCCCAGCAGCAGGGTAGAGGACACCCCTCTCTGCACCCTAATCCCTCAGCACCTCAATTTTTTATCCTTCAATAGTGGTTTAATACACAACTATGACGAACCTGTGTTGCAGAGTGGCGGCCGGTGGTTCTGTCTGAGGATCCGGCTCAGAACATTGACGAAGATGAGACTTTGAACTCTTTGAAAACGTTGAGCCTGCAGTGTCAGATGTGATCACTGCCACTGTGTGGCCATCGCTGCCAGCACCACTTGCTGTAGACACATCCATTGTTATGGTTAAATAAAACGATATAACTCTTCATAGAAAAAACATCTCAAAGCTGCAGAGCGTCGCCAGCCATATGAAATCACAGTGTTACCTGCCACCCGAAACAGGTGACCATGCCAGACCCCAGCTCCAGCCAGACATGTCGGTATTTGATTTACCTGCACTAACACAATGGAAGGTTGAGTTGACCTTGGTGTTGGTTACCGGGTATGGTATACACCGAGATGGTTTACCTGTCGGCAGACAGTCACCCAAGTACTAACTTGATAGCAATCCGACTAGAGGTCAAACAACCTTGCATTCGTATACTGTTACAGAGTTCCAAGCCAACTTGAATGTCATTGTAGCTTAGACTACTAAAATCACAGAATAACATATAATCTATATACAGCTGTGAAGAGCAAGTAATTTGAGCAAAGCTCACGTGATGCACGATAGCAGCATTACTGCCTCCTCGTGTACAGAATGCAATAAAATAGTAATGCATCTTGAAGTAGTACACAAATTTGAGACTTCCGTGTGGAAGGCTCCTTGAATTTAGGAGATCAAAACTTAGATTGTTAATGATGTACGTTCTATACTAAAAGTTTCATATGTAGGTTGTCCAGGTCTAGGCCTATCTCCAGGCGCAATTCACTTTTGAAACATGCGCCGCAGCTGAAAGTTAATAAAAAACATTAAAACCCCTTATTTTGGTGGTTCAAGGTCACTCAAGGTCATCAATGTCAACACCATTTAAAAGTTCAGCACTAGTGCTTGTTATGATACGCATTACATCTGTGCCTATCTTCATCTGTTTTCATGTTAGACGAGTCAATACCAGTAAAATAACGACCTTTTCAGGAGGTACTTCTCTTTGATGCCCACCTGCACAGGCGTCCTCGAGCCTAAATGGCTGGTACTAAAACTGCTAAAATCTGTGAGGTTGTCCAGGTGTATCTCTAGCAATTTCATTGCAATTCATTCTTAAAATATGCACTGCAGCCAAAAATTGTGAAAAATTCGCTAAAACTTCTATTTTGGAAGCTCAAGGTCGTGCAAGGTCATCGATGTTGATAAATCTCAAAAGCCCATCACCAGTGCTTGTTACGATAAGCAGCATGTATGTACATATCTGCAACCGTTTTCACACTATACGAGCCAACAGCGGCAAAATGGCATCTTTTTAGGGGGTGCCCCTTTTTGATACCCTCGTTCGAGGGAAATCCCCTCACCCAGAAGCACAAAAATTTGTCACAATAAACTAGAATCTTTGGGGCATTCCACGGTGAAAATTTTGTAATCCTAGTGCACCATTTTGATACAATTGCAGAGTGTGACAGACGGACAGACAGACAGACGCCCAGGCCATGGCTAAGACGCACGAAGCATTCTGTTATCGCAGATAATAAAGGAAGCAATACTGAGAAATTGTGTTAGTTATTCCCCATCACACATCTGTGACGTGAACTCTGCATGGCAGCTAGCCAGTGACTGGAAAGACAAATCTGTCCCTCTCTAAACGTTTACCCTAATTTCCTAGCTCAAAAACTACAGACTGCTTACACGCCTCAGATTCAGTGAATGTGCCTCAGATTCAGTGAGTTTCTCGCTGACATTGTGCGCTTTATAAATTAAATTTATTGCTTTATAAATTAAATTGCTTGAACTTGCGACACATTCAACCTGTATAAAGCTCACAAACTTCAGTAACCTGAAGTGCAAGATTGTATATAGAATACATATTATATTATTACATATGACACTATTCACACTGGGGATGGACGATAAGCGTAGAAATTTTAATCATTACCAGGTCTATTTTCATCATCGGCCACTGGCTGTACAACACTGCTTTCAACATCATCACAGTCCATTGGCTCACTGGTTGCTATTGACTGACAACGAGTAGTTGACTTATCAGTGGCTTCAGCATCGTGCCCCAGACTAGATACCACAGAGTCTCCACTCCACTTCATGCCACATGCTTCACTACTCCGGCCTACAATGCACACAGCCACGTAAACAAATGTAAAAAACTTTCCCAAGCCACAGTAGATCAAATACGTGACTGATTCTGAATATCTTCATCCATTCCGGAGATATTCGGCGTCAAAGTCTGAAGTTGTCCAAAATCGCACCAAATTTTGCATGTTTTTGGCCCCTAACATTTTTTGGGGGGACTTTGCACAGACACACATGTGACAGGGAGAAAAATCCGATGACAACATTATCTCTGCTGTTCACTTGGATAAAAAAACAAAACACAGACAAAAGACAAGACTCAAAGCAACAATGTTACTAACCATGAAGCGGGTAGAACCTGTTGTGTCGTAACTGGTTCTGCTCTTGGAGCAACTACAAACAAACAGTAAATAGCACTATATGGCTAGATTAGGCAAATCAGATAAGTGTAATCATTGACTGACTTACAGTGAATAAATGCTTGAGCCTTATACTGTAAAAAAACTTGTTTTGATTCACATTTGAGTGCTGCAGCCTTGACAGAAAAAGAGTGACACCCTTTTCAATATAATGCCATGCCATATAAACCATGAGTGTGGCTCGGTAGTCTAATGGTAACGTGCCGGACTTGTAATCCTGAGGTCACTCAGGGGTGCAGGTTCGAATACGCACCGGGACACTGCCGGGTAACGACCTTAGGCAAGTTGTTCACACACATGTGCCTCTGTCACCAAGCAGTATAATTTGGTACCGGTCAAAGGGCGGTGATGACCCACGGCTGGGAAGGTCTGGAGTCACACTGGCCATGCGTCACGGACTCAAGTGGTTTATCCACCTACGGGCTCAACGGCCGTGAGTGGGAGATGAGCACCCCGCCTACGCCCCAACTGGGGCATGGTTCCCTTTACTTTTACATATAAACCATGGCTTGGTGGTCTAATAGTAACACATGGGACTAGTGATTGTGATGTTGCTGGTTCAACTCCTAGCTGGTCCACTGCCAGGTAACAATCACAGCACCTCTGAAGCTCTGCATACGATGCTATATAAATAATAATAATAATAATAACAGGCAAGTTGTTTACGCACATGTCACCAAGCACAGGCAGTATAATTTGGTGCTGGCCTCACCTGCAAATTTTGAAAAAACAAGTGTCTGTTGGGGTCAGCAATGGCACCATTAGATAGGGCATTCATTTGGTAACTTCCTATAGGCTGTCAATAATAACCATGCCATTAACTGAAGCGGTTTGGCAGCTATTCACAATGCAAGTATTTGAGGGTACAGTCAGTACCCCTAAGGGAATAAGGGTTGCAAAGACCTTTACTAAATAGAGTTTGGACTGGTACCACAGGGTAGTGGTCAGGCAACCCTATTGCTTTTTAAGACAGTATTCCAGTACAATGTACTGTTTAGCCACAATACATAGAGAGTGCGGCAAAAAAAGTAGTTCCCCCAAAGTTTTTTGCCGTTTTCTCAGCAACTGCTCGGAATTTTAACATAGAATTTTACAGGTTCATTTACAGAAACGTTCTACATCTAACTGCTAAGTGAAATATGATTCTGTTGAAAAACGACGAAATTATAGACTTATAAACATGACCGCCTACCGATTTTTCAGCATTAAAAAATCTTTAAGCTAAAATGCTATTTAATTTTCAAAAACCGGTTACCACGTTACTGCTGATGACGTCACAGTGACGCTATGACAAACAGTAATTTATTTTGTTTATAAATTATCACTAAATTGTCGTTCTTTTCAAGCAATCGCCGGCTGCCCACCGGATTCATCTTCCAGCAGGACAGCGCACAGCACACACACCGCGCAGCGCAGGGAACTGACTGCGGGCCAACTGTCCAGATTTCATCAGAAAAGACAAATGGCCTCTAAATTCGCCGAATGCAAACTTGGTGGACTATCACGTGTGGGGTGCAATGTTGGAGCTTACCGCAAGCTTAAAACAAAGTCAAAAACAATCGCGGAAGTCAAGGAATCGCTTCAGGTTATCTGGAGCAACCTACCACAAGGACCGATCGACAAGACTGTGAAAGACTTCTCAAATTAAGCGACTGAAGGCTTGTGTTGGAGCTTGGAGCTGTTGGTGGACACTTCGAACATTCACAGTGACAATGGAATTTTGGCATCTGATCATTAGTTAACTGTGTTGTTTGACTTGTTTCAACGA
>Ga0209367_1012923_pt1 | contig 10832 bp, 10 predicted proteins | sample WorMetLIZISLAND2_FD_187412 | JGI IMG/M metagenome (GOLD analysis project Ga0209367, IMG submission 187412) | Marine gutless worms symbiont microbial communities from Max Planck institute for Marine Microbiology, Germany - Olavius geniculatus... ... | reverse complement strand
CTGTACCAAGCTCCCCACCTTCCGTAACCCATATAAATGAGTTACTACTCATTTTACCATCCCACGGAGGGTAGAAGGCTGAGTCGACCTAGCTGGCAGGCTTTGCACCGAGATGGTTTACCTGCCCGCAGGCAGTCACCCATCACAGTACTAACTGGGCCCGGCGTAGAGTAACTTCGTTTCAGTCGAAGCGCGCTACCAACTTACGCCACGCCACCAACCGGTGTGTCATGTAGTATGACTGAATGACAACAAATGGGCCGTATGGTCCATACTGTTTGTGGGTGTTTACAATGGTAGTTGGTGTTTGTATGTAGCAATTTTTCTTTTATTTTTAGTGTTTGTTGCAGCTGTGGCTTGGATTTTGTTTGTTAGCAGAAACAGGAAGCCGCGAAGAGGAAAGACAACGTTGATAAAGCTAAAGGTCAGTAGACGATGTTTTCTTTGCCCATTTTTAAAAAAGGAGACAAAGCCAAGCCAGAGAATTATTGACCGGTATCACTGACTTCTGTGTTGTGTAAGACTATGGAGAGTATCATTCGGGATGAAGTTGTCAAGTATCTACAGAATGAAGGACTGGTGTCTGAGAGCCAGCATGGGTTTATGCATGGAAGATCATGCCTGACCAATTTACTGGAAACGTTTGAAGCATGGATGAGGCTTCTGGAAGAAGGTTTTGGTCTGGATGTAATTTATTTGGACTATCAGAAGGCATTCGATACTGTACCGCACCAGAGATCAATATGGAAATTAAACAGTGCAGGCATCACGGGTAAGCTTCTAACATGGCTGGAGGACTTTTTATCGGAAAGAAAGATGACAGTATAAGTAAATGGTTCCTTCTCCAATTGGTGTGAGGTGCTGAGTGGAGTGTCGCAAGGTTCTGTTTTGGGACCATTGCTTTTCTTGGTTTATGTGAATGACTTACCTGATTGGATAAAGACGAACATTAAAATGTTTGCTGACGACACTAAATTATGGTCAGTGATTGGTAAGGTGGAGGACTCCAGTTGCTTACAGGAGGACTTACTCAAACTGAAGGAGTGGTCTGATAAATGGCTACTCAGGTTCCATCCGGAAAAATGTAAAGTAATGCACATTGGACACAATCACAGTACCCAATACCATATTGAGCAGGATAATCAAACCTATGACTTGGATTCAGTTGATGAAGAAAAGGACTTGGGAGTCATCACAACACATGATTTGAAATTTTCGAAGTAATGTAACGAGGCAGCGAAAAAGGCGATGAGAGTTCTCGGATTGGTTAAGAGGCACTTTTGTAACCCGGATATAGCAACCTTCAGATTACTATACAAGTCATTTATATGACCGCACCTGGAATACAGTGTTCAAGCACGGTCACCGTACCTTCGAAGGGAAATTGACTGTTTGGAAAAAGTCCAGCGGCGTGCCACCAAACTGGTCCAAGGCTTCCAGAATATGTGCTATGAAGAGCGATTGCGACGATTGGGCCTTGCTACTTTGGAAAAGAGACGCATCAGAGGGGATCTAATAGAGACATTCAAAATCGTAACAAACAGGGAAAACATCGACAGTAGACAGTTCTTCACAGTGAGAGAAAGCTTGCATGAATTGCGCGGTCACAGGTACACACTGTACAAGCCTCGATGTCATCTGAGTGTCCGTCAGCATTTCTTCAGTCACAGGGTCATCAACAGTTGGAACAGTCTGCCAGATGACGTTGTCAGTGCTAGATCGGTGAACAGTTTTAAGTCGATGGTCGACAAGTGTTCAGATTGGGGCATTTAAAGCTCTGTGCTTCTCAGCCCGTCATCTTCAAGTTCAAGTTCAAGTTCTAGTAACAGTATTTTTGTATATTAGTTCTTTTGTTCATAAGTGCATTGGATGACAGGTATTTTACACTTTCTAAGTAAATTTCTTTGTTCGTTTATTCAATATACATGTTGTTTCATAAAACAACCCTTTTTTCTTTCTTTCATAATTCACTGAAATGATGATCAATTTACATGACATTTTTACCAAAATATGGCAGCTGATTAAATATTCTTTGCTAGTCATGTCGTAACGTTGACATAATGTGTCATGGGTACAAACTTGCTAGTCTCAACTGGTGCTGTCACTTGCTACCCTGCTTTGATTGTAAACTTAATCTGGTTCGCTGATGAAAAATGTTCATTGTGTCAGCACTAAGCAACATGAGGACATAAAATCAAGCGTCTTGCGATCCAAAAACTCAACCTTCTCGCAAGCTTGGTGTGCTAGTGCTCATGTAGTGTCTTGCTCGAACATGTGAAAGTCCAACTGTCCTCACAGACATGTAAATGCGATCGCTTTGCACGTTTTTTGTGGCTGCATCTGTAAAACTTCAAGAATTTGTCATCAATGAAACCAGGTTTTTCACCATCGGAGCGGGATAGCAACTGACCGCACTAGTTGAGACTTGCAAGCTTGTACCCATGACACATTATGTCATCAGCGTTACATCACGACTAGCAATGAATATTCAATCAGCTGCCATATTTTGTTCAAATATTTTGAATTAGTATTCTTTCAGCCGTAACTGGTAAAATTTTTATGAAAATTGGTCATCATTTGAGTGAATTATGCAAAAAAGAAAAGCATTTGTTTTTTTATAAAACACTATATATTTTGGTAGGGGAAACTGCACGAGAATAGCTAATGTGATTATAGTTTTTAACTTATTTTTGTAACTAGAAATACGTTCTGTGGAATGAGGTATCTGGCCCATTGCCACGGTATATAGCCTAGCAGCTGCGTTTCAGCGTTTGACGCTCTTGTGAGCCTGCAGCCAATTTTGTCTTTGAATAAAAATGGTTGGTTGCCATGACCTCACGGGTCTTCAGGGGAGAAATTTACATGACACCATTGCATAGCCTGGGCCTGAAAATAGGGGGTAGGTGAAAACAGCGTGCAATTATCTTTTTGCAGGAGTCGAGTTATAGTCAATTTTGTCCCAAAATTCGTTGCCATGGCAACAGTAGTCTGCAGGGGAAATGACACATCAGATAGCCCGGGCCCCAAAATAGGGGGTAGGTGCAAACAGCACGCAATTATCTTTTATGGAGACCGAGTTATACCGCTTTGAAATCTCCATTGGCTGTAATGCAAAATTTTGCAGTGGTTGCTATGGCAACACGGGTCGATAGAGAATAAATTTAAATAACACCATTAGATTGCCCAACCCTGAAAATAGGGGGTAGGTGAAAACAGTGTGCAATTATCTTTTTGCTGGAGCTGAGTTATAGTCAATTTTGTCCCAAAATTCGTTGCCATAGCAATGGGGGTCAGCAGGGGAGAAATTTAAATGATACCTTCGGATAGCCCGGGCCTGAAAATAGGGGGGTATGTGCAAACAGCACGCAGTTGTCTTTTATGGGGACCGAGTTATACTGCTTTGAAATCTCCATTGGCTGTAATGCAAAATTTTGCAACTTTTAAGTGGTTGCTATGGCAACAGGGGTCGATAGAGGGTAGATTTAAATAACACCAATACATTGCCTGACCCGAAAATAGGGAGTAGGTAAACACAACGCACAATTGTCTTTTACGGGGACCAAGTTATACCACTTTGAAGTCTCCATAGGCCATAATGCAAATTTTTTTTAAAATTGGGGTAGAAAAGGGGAAGGAGTTCTCAGATTTTTATCCCAAACAAACTCGATCTTACTTTCTGGGCCGCGAGTCACTGGGCAAAATTTCATCAGAATTAAATCAAAATTGCGGTTGTAGGAGTGTTTACAGACACACTGACAGAATGACAGACAGACGCAAGTGATTTTATAATATGTCCCTTGCTATGCTATAGCAATGGGACAGATAATAACTATGGATTTGATGTAAACTTCCATCACCTTACCAACTACTGGCGTTGCAAATTGTGGCTGAACCAGCAATGATTACTGTTGACAGCCTGTAGGAACATACTAACACCCTATGACCAACCATGGCCAACCCCTTACGAGCTATCATTAAGCCACAATAAAAAATGTCATAGCCAAGATGACAGACAGCTGACACATTGTACCACTGTGAGTACAACCATTAGCATGGTTGTTTACAAATTTTCTTGTACATTATAGAACTGCAATTAAACTACAGTTTTGGCACTTAGCAGTGCAGTTATTGTTATCTTCTCTGAAAATAGTCCTCGAGAATAATGTTCTGCCAAAATTTAAATGTTGTTGTTTAAAGTGAATCGCTGGCATCGATTGCTTTAGGGCAATCAGTTGCCTGTAAAAATTATGTTCTGGCCATTCACTGAAGTTCACTTTTGGGAGACTAGCCTGATCGAGAATACCTCATGAAAAATTGGAAGTTGATTTATTAAGCAGAAGTCTACCAAAATCTGATGTTGTTGAGTGTGCGGTGTCAGTTTTGAAATTTGATTCAGTGTAACTATTAGCTTGAGACTGTGTTTATTGCTGGAATGTTATTCTGATACAAATGTGTGCTGTACTGATGCACAGGCGAGATGGTTGCTCCGGTTAATGTGAAGACTTCTCCCCAGGAATCGTTCAATCATGGCACGCGTATTTTCTGGCATTCCGGCAGCGGTCGCCAGCATGCTTGCAATGTTGGTGCCTTTTCCATGCATAGAGATACTACAACATCTCATAGCGATGTATCACATCCACGGAGTGAGACAGCTTCTTCACAGCAGGAAGCCATCGATCCGTTTATGTCCGACAGTGTGCTGAGCCAGTTTGGCTCTCACACCCTCGTTCGAGGTGAACAGGTCAAACTGCAAACAGAAAACAGCATGGATCGACCGGTAACTGTTCCTGCGAACATCAGCGATCCGACGAAACTGTCCCATCAAGAAACAGATCTGGCCGATAGTATGCTCGACTGGCCGGTTTTTGATTCTGAGAACGAGGTCATGCCAGGGAAGTACAAAGCGGAGAGCGAAGAAAGCACCACGTTCACACTGGACCTGAATCAATGTAACAGCAGCACAGGTGCCGCCAGTTATTTCCGGACTGACGAGCCATCAGGTTTTTTCAGCAGGAAACCGTCGCGGGATGCAGCAGCAGCAGCTTCTGCGAATGGCTATCGACGATCTTCTATCACATCAGACCGCGAGCTGTCCGTTAATGGAGGAAGAAATCTGCAGCAGTGGTCTGATGCAGCTGCGAATGATTTGTCGCGGCATGATGCTGATCGGTGGGACAGTCAGACTCAGTGGCGACAGCTTTCCGAGGCAGAAAGCAGTATGGCTGACAACTCATTCCGGCACCACGGTTCCGTTACTAAGTCAGAGAAACTGCATGGCTGGTCATCAACTGGCACAAGTCATCGTTGCGGTAATCTCTTACCACACGTTTTTTTTGTAATAAGTACTTTGTATTGTAATAATTATTCTAGTTCTTGCTCAACTGGCTTAACTTTAAGTTAGTTTAGTTTTGGACAGTGGAGAATTAAATCAGGCCAGTGAAGTGTGAATAGTCTAGTGCCGGTGGCTGTCTAATGCAGTCATCATTGCTTCTCAGTTGACTAGCCCAGCATTTGAGGTGATATAGTTCCTTAATTTTGGCCCTGTGCCACACAGTCAGCACAGTGCTTTTAAATGCTAAATTTAGCAGCTTGAAAGTGACTCTTGCATGTACTGCTGTTGCATTTATTTTACTTGATACTTTCTTGCATTGATGCTGATTGTAGTTCTGTCATGCAGCTGCCTTAATAGGTCACCGTATTGTGTTTGCTCAGTCATATGACTTTGTTCGTCTGTGTGTCTAACTTGTGCAGGTTTTTAACTCGGAAACAAAAAGCCATAAAAAGCCAAATTATTGTGAATTCTTCCCCCGGTTTAACTAATCAGTAACATGTATGTTACTTTTCGGCTCAAAAAGTCCAAAGCTTGAGGTTACCGGATGTTAGCAATGGCAACGAAATTATGTATCTTGCATAAACCCATCGACATCTGTGACATAATTTACTGTAAACGCTTAACATCAGGCAACATTGATTACGCGATGAAGTATTATCAATTAAAATTTGAAATATGTAATTAAGTGCATAGCAAAGTCATGTCGGCAATGGGCTGTTGCAATTGCTTGTGTCTTAGCTTGTTGGTAAGAGTCGCAGACAAGTAACAATTTTTATTATTCACACAAATCGAGAGTACTGATTTCTGCAGCTTCAGCATGACTTTTATGCATATCATTGCTGCATTCACTCTAATTTGTTGTTGCATCGATGCTGATTGTGTATTTATGAATTTATGTAAGTTATTAAGTTAACCATTCAACCTATGAGTCTATTTAAAGATGCCGATTGTGGTTTGGTTTGTTGCATTGTTCGCTAGGTGTCAGACAGTCACAAGTGACGTCATCCACGCGTCCTTTTTCATTTCCTGCTGCTGCTGGTGCTGGGGAGATGGCTGCAGGTCGCAATGTATGGCATGAACGTCAAGAGTTCTATAGCAGTGCCGTACCGAGGGACAGTGAAGAAGAGGAAAAGATGCTTCAAGCTGCCTTGGAGCTGAGCAAACTGGAATACCGCAAGAACTCTCTGCACCAGAACTTAACGTTAGTATTACTGGCTTTGTAGTAGTTTTATCGTTTTACAGATATATATGTTCAGTTTTTTATGCCTCTGCGACTGTAGTGGCCAGAGGCATTATGTTTCCAGAATGTTCATGCATCTGTCGGATCAAGTATGCCCCAAAATGCACTTTTGGGCCGAGTTAGCAAGATATCTTGGGTATTTGTTGACGGAATTTGGCCAAACTTTCACTGCTAACGGACTTTGGTGCAAGGATGAATGCTTCAAGTTTTGGGATCAAAAGGTCAAGGGGCAAGGTCGCGATGAGGTCAAATATGCGCCATAATGCACTTTTTGGCCTTGCAGTTCTCTCATGTTTTCGGAGGCATAATAGTTGACGGAGTCGTAACCACCATCTGATGTTTATCTGGTTTAACTGACTGCTGTTTGAGTTGGCATAAATTTTTAACTTAAGATGGAGTGCTTACTTACAACCACGAATGCAACTTAAATTTGGACAAGAAATGTTTTTGTAAATTTGTACACTGTGCCACTGGCCTGGAACAGTCCACGATCGTCACTTTCACAACTGTCCAACGCTGACTCTTAGGTGGAATCTCGACAAACGTTCTGTGGGTTGCCTGTAAATGGTGCACACAGTATCAATTTAGTTGCTTATTTATTACTGTTTCATCGTGTTTTCTCACTACTTTAGGCTTTCTGAAACAAGTAAAAAATTCACTATATTTGTTTTAGTTTTTACTTTGTTTTTTTATGGTAAACCACTGGTTATTTGTGTATGTGGTTATCTTTGTGATAAATTGATTGATTAGTGCCATTGCTACAGCAGTTTTTTGTTGGCCAGAGCATTGGCAAAGCAAAACAGGTGCCCAGGCTTTAACAACACCATTCAGGTTGTGAATTTGGTGGAATTTATTTTAATGTACAGAATTACTGTAGTGTGCATTCACACAACTGACGACAGGTCACAGCGATTGGCATAGCATTTTGTTTTTGATCTGCCAGGAGATGGTGTATAATTGACAAAGTGCATGTGCTGTGTGGCTGCCTAAGCTTCATGTTGTATTGATTTAATTCTACAAGCAGTGTAGCCGTGAAGAGTTAAACATCCAGTTTAAGCCCCTTTCACACCACGCAATCAGGAAAGTTTTTGTGCTGGTTGCATAGGGCATCAAACCCTCAACACGGTCTACCCAAAGTCCAGGACCGAATGCTGAATTCACACATTGTGCCACCACCCCGATGTCAGCAAGCTACGGCAACTGGTGCAACCAGACGGTGCGAAGCTGGCGGTGAAAACTTGCCATCGATGATGCATACTTGCAGCATGTCAGCAGAGTACAACTCAACCCAACGTGTACACAGTGAGAGAGGGCTGGATTTGCACTCATCATTTCCATGCCAGGATGCTACGGCAGCTGGTGTGATAAGATGGGATGAAATCGATACCAGCTTTGGTGAGTACTAGCTGCATTTACATAGACTCGAATATGGGTACTCGTATATATGGGTTGCAGCAAACACTGGTTTGCATATATTTCAATGGCCACCGTTTAGTTCACATAGACACAAGTCTAGTAGGAGTACAGGTTACCTGTGACTTTCAGTCGTACAAGTAGTTTCTGTGCAGGTTGTATTTTTGTCCAGCTCGCATGAAGTAAACGAGACATCGTAAGTAGCGTTTTTTAAAATTTGCACAAGTTGTGACGCATACTTGACATCAGGGGCGGTATGCATAACAACGTCTTAGATTAGTTTGGACGTAAGGCCTACGTCACGACTAACTACTTCCAAACTAGCAAGTTACATCCAGCAGTATGCAAAATGCTGTCATAGTGAGCGACTAACTACTACCGATGTAGTTGACATTGGGCAGTTTGACTCTGGAATTTCCTGGCTAAACGCACTCTGTCTTGGCCGGCCTGCAGCTAAAAATAGATATGGCCTGACTTGTCATCTGCTGCAGTCTCGGGCGTGCTCAAGCCTAGTTACAGCTCCAGAACTTGCGTTGTTAATGAATTGTTCACTAGTAGGACTGCACCATTGATATGGTTACCATTGTAGTGGATTGTTGTTGTTTTGTTTGTTTGCAAAGCATTTACTTAATTTGATTTGACTTAAGATTGTTGGCAGATGCAGATTGAGTTATGCTTGTGCAAGTGAGTAGTAAATAGTCGGCATTTGTTGTGTGTCGTATGTCAAAACAGAAGTTCGAACTGTACGCTGTAGGTGTGCAGGTGATAGCATTTAGTTGATGGTGGTATTACCTGGCAACAAATGAATAAATAAAATAATAAATATAAATTATTATTATAAATAATAAATAGTCGGCATTTGTAGTGTTTTCAAAACAGAAGTTTGAACTGTAGGCTCAGTTGGTTCAGTCTTGAGGTGTCATCAGAAGGTGTTGGAACTGGGTTCTGCTCAAATGGTAATTGGTAAACTGCTCCAAATATGAGGTGCAGTTGAGCTGAACGCACGGCCGGCGAACACTGTGTTGTCTGTTGGCTGGGACAGCAGTTGGTGGTCGGATGATCGGAGTTGACATGATGGTGTGTAGTCACTTAGCAGGACTGACAGTTGTTTTGGGTGTGACCGTGAACGCTCCACTCATTCAGATGGAGCTTGTATGAGCCGTAAACTAAAACCTTGACTCAGACTTGCATTCGTGTTTATGTGAACATAGTTGTAGGATCGGACACTGCAGCAGCTGGACCTGTGACGACACAAGATGAAGCTGATGATCCCCTAATCTCTTTATCTTGCGTGACGCAGTACAACAGGTCACGGTGTAACTCAGCTCAGCGTGCTAGTGCACACAAAGACTCGGTGCTGGAATCTCTTTCACATCAAGATGCAGCGGCTGAACACACGCGCTTAGTCAATGACACGCAGGTGAGTTATAGGCTTCATATGAATGAATGAGAGATTGTATTTTGAAATCAAACACACACCACTGAAGAAACCTCTTTCACGCCTACTAAGTTATATAAATTCATTGAAATACTGCACCATTTTACGTGTTGCAGACCCATCCATGTGGTAACCAGGCCTGGCGTAGGACAACCTCGTATTTTTTTTAGTAGTGATTGTTTAGTTTATTAGTTACGGCATTGATGTTGATGAACGAAGTTGTTCAACGCGAAGCCCGGTCAGTACTTGGATGGGTGATTGTCTTCAACAGGTAATATGTCTCATTATTTGAACACCCACCCAGGTCAAGTCTTCTTGCCATACCTCCTGAGTAGATAAGTCATGAACTAGTCTGTTTAGACGATGTTGGAGTCTGTGTTAGGTGGCATGGAACACTGTGTGATCCCCTATGGCAGGTGATGCTCTGTGGCTCTGAGATGATTTACCTTTAACCATTTTAGTGGCATATCAGCACACACAAGGTCATTTCGTGTTGTAACAGTATTGATAGTTAGTAAGTTTATTAGTAGTAACTAATTGCATAAACAAAACTGGTATTGGTATGGAAAATCTAGGCTATTGACTTAGCTATACTAATGAAAGATGGAAGACAAAAACTTCTAGCATGAAGAAGTTCAGGTACTAAAAGCAGTGTTGAGACCGTTGATGCTTTGTAACAGGTACAGATTAGCCAGTCCAGCGACTATGCGAGCAGGACCACTGTGAACAGCAGCCATGAGACTGAGAGAGATGGCAGTACAGCTGACTGGACTCTGCCGTTGTCCACATATGTCTCAGATTGTTCCGTGTCTCATGTCAGTGCGGCTGAGAAGAGAGATGAGTCGCCGATTCCGCTACAGCCAGCACCAGATGTTGCAGCTCAGTTTGTCCTGGTAATTTCTTCATGGTTGTATCATTCGACACCTAAGATAATGCATTTGGTATACCAGTTTGTACCCATGCCACACATCTATTTTCTTATGTTGAGGGTATTTAGTTTATGCGCACGCGTGTACTAGACCTACCGCTGTCTGACTGTTTTGTTGGAACAACGTGGCATTTGTTGTTATAACAGGTTTTAACAGTTATAACTTGTTATCACTTTTTGTCTGTCCAATGCAATGCATACCGGTAGCATTGCAGTCCGTGCATCCTACATTTCTTAAGCTATCTTCCTTCCACCTTCCCTTTCCCTTCCCCTTTCCTTCCCCTTCTCCTTCCCTTTTTCCTTTCTCTTTACCTTTCCCTTCCCTTTCCCCTTTCCCCTTCTCCATTTTCCTTTCCCTTCCCCTTCTCCATCCCCTTTTCCATCCCCTTCCTCTTTCCCTTGCCCTTTCCTCATTTTTCCTTCCCCTTTCTCTTTTTCTTCCCGTATCCCTTCCCCTTTTCTTTCCCATTCCCCTTTTCTT
>Ga0209367_1012921_pt1 | contig 10832 bp, 6 predicted proteins | sample WorMetLIZISLAND2_FD_187412 | JGI IMG/M metagenome (GOLD analysis project Ga0209367, IMG submission 187412) | Marine gutless worms symbiont microbial communities from Max Planck institute for Marine Microbiology, Germany - Olavius geniculatus... ... | reverse complement strand
AGGCCTCATCCCGTGGTCGCCAACAGCGTTGGCGATCTTCCAACAAATATTTAGTCCGTATGGCGCGCATAAAATGCTTAACATGGCCGCGCGGATGCTGTGTGTGGGCAAGCAAGTAAATAAGTAGCTAGAGCTGGGCAGTGGCCAAAATTGTGGCATGGCGCCCCTCTATCTACTCAGGGGCTCTGCCCCTGGACCCCGCTTGGGGCTCTGCCCCCATATCCCAACCCCCGTTATAGGCTCACGCTACCGCGCTCGCCATGGGGCCCTACGTGTTTCTCAGATTTTGTCGACTAGAACCGCGCCACTGGCTCTGTCGTGCACAGTTTAGGCCTACTCTGTGGCCAAAGTTTGGTCTAAATCTCTAATTCAACACCGAATTTTTCGTAGGACGTTGTACTTGAAGTAAAAGTAAATTTTAAAAAATACCCCATAAATGACAAAAAATTCCTAATGCGCTGGGTCCAAGACTTTTGCCTAAACTTTAATATTTTAGTCTTAAGATAGGCCAAGTCGATCTTATATGGCAAAACCTCAACCAGTGTATTTTCCCAATACTCCGCACGGTCTCGTTTGTTATCTTATACACATTTTCGCATAAACTATTGCAGAAATATGAACAATGTTGACATTCATTAAGTTGATTTATATTTTTTTTGATAACGCGCTACAGCTATGCTCTAGGCGTTTTTGGCAGGGTTATTGTCTGTCCGTCTGTCCGTCCGTCGTCGTCGTCTGTTACGGATGTATTGTGGCTAAACGGTGCAAAATAGGGTTTAGTTTGTTATTAATCACTAATAGAAAACCGCATATATTGGCTTCCAAATGACATGAAAATCATTGACTTATGACCTCGAAGGGTCGTAACGTATACTATGGCATGCCAATCGTGCGGTATCGTGGCTAAACGGTAAACGGCGCTGGTGTCATCGAGGCAACTTCCTATAGGTTGTTTGTAGTAACCATGTCTCCGTCTGCAGCGGTTTGGATGCAACTTTCATGCTATAAGTGACTGTATCTCGGAAACGGTGAGAGATAGAGCATATAGGCTGCTATGCATTAGACCTACTAATAGGAAATCGCATAGAGATACGCTCTTTCAGATAAGATGAAAATCGTCGACCTTGGACGACCTATGCAACAGAAACTGTATAGGCTGTAGCGCGTCTTCCCTAACAACAGCTGAAATTTCTTGTCATAATTATACATGTTAGACAATAATAGAAATGCTATAATTATAGGGCTCATGCACATGTCTATATTCCAATTCCAAATATTCGTTGTATGGGTCTAAAATACGTTCAAACAATAGCATACCCGTGAAGAGTCTGAAGTTCTCTAGTCTATTTGTTGACACCAGTATTTTGGTTTTGCTACTTGCGTTGCTCTTGGTTATATGCCTTTAAGTTCTGCTGGGGAACTGCAACAAACAAGTAATCGGAGCAAAGCTCACGTGACGCGCGACAGCATCGGTGCTGCCACGTGGAAAGTCAATGTACAACGTGTAATAAAATAACAATAATGCGACAGGTTTTTGGCCTTTTTTTGACGCCCTCGATTTAGGGGAATCTGAGAATCTTCTCACCCAACGACGCGAAATTTTGTGACAAAAAAAATGGAGTCATTGCAGAAGCCCATAATAAAAATTTCCTGAGCCTAGCTGTCGCCGTTCTGACACAACATCAAACTGTAGCAGACGAAGTACCGAATAGACAGACGGACGCCTCTACAGTAGCTAAAACGTGCGCTTAGTAGGCCTACTACCTGCTGTCTCGCGTAAAAAAAATATACCACCATACGGTATAGGCGGACTAGTGAGGTCGACTCTTACCACGGTTCTGAAACATTCGTACCCACACGATGAAGCAAACATGAAACGAACTTAGAGCACAGACGTCGTCCACGTGTATGTTGAATACGTTTGCTTCACTTTTGCTCCATCCTATAAGCCCTAAATGGGGTAGGCCCCCTATTATACGTCACATTTTACGTGGCACAAAACTAAGCAAAATAATTATCACAATCTTGTCCGGTCAAATTTAAATATTTTCCGCTAGTTTAGTGTAGTTAGTTGCCAGCCCACATTCTCAACGGCGAAGGAAACTGTAAAAAATTTCCCACATTCTCGTGATCTTGACCTGGTAACGTGGATCGCGTCATATCGTTTATTATGGCATCGTCATGTAGGCTAGCACTTAGTCGAAGGTTGCAACCTACATACAAACTTTTATTCGTATCTGAAGAAATTTTTGTGCACGGATGGACTGAAAGGGCAGACGGCAGACAGGTTTTTGGCTAACCGTTAGATCGAGCTTTGGGTACAATGTCTTGTCGACTGCCTACAACACGTTCTGTGGTTAAACCGTACGTGTAGTAATGGCCGCAATTTTGAATGCAAAGTTTCTGCTTGCATCCACCACCAACGTGCGCCGAATTACCGTACTGCATCCCAACGTTCATTGTAGCGTATTCAATATAGCAGCGTCACCATAGCGCGTATTTGACCGTAATCACTCGGAGATCGCTTTCCTACCGCGACCGGAAGTCGGACGCTGGCCTTCGGATATAGACGGTTCGGTCGGCCACCCGAGCGACAGCTGCAGGTCTTCTTGTATTAGATCGACTTCGAATACTAAGCACTGGACATTTTTATAAGCACACCATTACTATGACTGTTGTGCCCCACAATTTTCCTTACCCTTCAGTTTAACCCTCTGAATAGAAGCATAATATTTAGTAATAGCATAATATTTAGCATTATTCGTTTACCGGTGGGAGGAGGCAGTTCCCATGAACACCTCAACAGAAGCCAAGCCTGTACGCATCCACTGGCGATAATCAGTATAACGCACGTCAGGATCAAAATCGATAAAACCCACATAACTAATTTATTAGTGCTTATAGCGCGACTTCCCATTTTTCAATGATGACGTCAAGTAAACTACAGTACGTCATAATAATCGTGAAAAGAGACAGTCGTGTTAAGTTTTAACATTTCTACCACAATCGGACGGGACACAAAACCACGACGTGATGCAGCTCGATATACGTGCACGCAGAAAACTCACTGTATACTTTGACAGTAGGCCTACAGTTTTTACACTCGCGGTTAAAAACTTTTGCATGACGTCACAAACAAGTAATTTGAGTAAAGCTCATGAGACGCGCGAGAGTCTATCAACAGCCATTTCTACGCAATACTCTTTATGTGTGCCTCGCAGCCAAAAATCGCACGCAAAAAACACTAAAAAACCTATTTTGGGGTTCAAGGGCATTCAAGGTCAGTGACGTTGACATCATTAAAAGGCGTGTTACTAGTGCTTTTTAGGGGGTACCCTTCTTTGACGCCCGCGTGCACCGCCCTCCTTGAACCTAAAGAGTCGGAACTTGCAGCAATAAAATCTACGCTCAATGCTGAAAATTTCATGTGCAGATGTCTTGGTCTATCTTCAGCCATTTCGGCGCACTTCATTCTTAAAATGTGTGCCACAGCCCGAAATTGCGAAAAAAAAGTCAGCGAAACATCTTATTTTGGAGGTTCAAGGTAATTTAGGTCCCGTTATTCCATGCACATTTGACGGCCGATTAAATTGATCTCCGATCAACTTGTTTGGAGGCCATCTCAATGGCCGTTTTTTCATTCCAATTGCTGGGAAAGGCCGACCATGTCGTCTGAGTCTAAAGGCCAGCGTCCGACTACCGGTCGCGGAGAAAAAGCGATATAGGTGACAACAGTTTTTTACACGCTACGTTAGCGCTGCTATCAAACGTTACAATCAGCGCTAGGATACGCTAGGTGATGGACGCAGGCGAAAATTTTTCTTCGATAATTGCGGCCAAACCGCTGGAAATAGCGACAAAGTTACTATTGACAGCCTATAGCAATTCGTCATCGCCTTATCTAAAAATAGTACAATACCACTGATGACCTTCTACGACGTACTGTTTTGTCACAATAGATTCGTTACAAACAGAGAGACGACAAACACAGTTTTGTACCATAGGCTCCATAGAAGCGACCGTATAAATAGGTTACGGTTGGCCAAAGATTGTACAGTTTGATCAGGCCGTAGGCTTATAATTATCTAGCAGTACGACAGTGAAGACTTAGTGTCAAAAATAAACGGCGTCGATGTCATTTCTTTGACTTCATTTTTGCAGGCTTTGCACCGGCGGCGGCATCAGATTTCTTCCCAGCAGCCTTCGAGCTTTTCGACGTTCTGGTCGACGCAGCGTCAGCGGCGCTCTGCGAGGACCTCTTCCGGCCAGATTTCCCCGACACAGACGAAGTACGTTTTGACGTCGTCTTGGAGGTAGCCCCTGAAGGCGCAGTGATCATCGTTGCACCGGCTTTCTTCTGTTTCTGCTCGGCCGTTGCTGACAGCTGCCCTCGCTGCTTGTCAGGTTTTAATTTCGTGTCCTCCGCCGCGCCCTTTGCTATACGCACACGACCAACGATCATCAAATTTGCAGACCTTGTTATTCGACGAAACTCTAATCGGTATTAATCGCAAAATAGCAGCGCACTTATAGGCCTGTTCGAACTATGAATCTGCCCAAATGACTTTCTCAGCTTATCGTACATGGCACGATGTTATCAACCTTCAGCTTTCTGCTAGCCTCTGGGCTTTTCCAGATATTGCCAATATTTTTGCTTGAAAATGACACAAAAGGCAGTAGGGCCTACATCTCTGTTTTGCCCAAAGTCGCTCATGTCTGTTGTTGCAGTATGCATTTCCCCACAGCGCGGGTGACGCCTAATGAACTTCAGCGCTGTCTTTGGCCGACCGTTACGTCGAGCCTTGGGTACGACATGTTGTCTGTCTGTCGTTTGTTTGTAACGCATAGGCTATATTATGGCTAAACCGCACGCAGGTTCTGTTGCATGAAGCGAAGATCACTGCAGGCTGTCAACGGTAACCATGCCTGTATTTGCAGCGGGTTGGTTAAATGCAAAGTTGCTGCCTGCAGCCATCACCCATGTGCGCCGAGTTACCGTATCGTATCCTAGCGTTTATTGTACGTTCGATATAGCAGCGTCATCATAGCGTGTATGAGACTGTAGTCACTCGGGAAAATCGCTTTTTTCCGCGACCAGAAGTCGGACGCTGGCCTTCGGATGTATAGCGTTACGGTCGGCCAACCCTAGCGACAGCTAAACTCTTGTTAGCCTGTGGCACACAAAAGTAGGCCCTACACTACAGATCAGTTTAGGCATACTCAGATATTTACGTCGTATCGGATAAAGCGTTCTTCGCATCATGACAAACTGCGCTATAACCATCGTCGTCGTGAAGATGAGACAGATCAGCGCTATTGCTTCAAGAAATAACATTATGAGCTATTTAGGCTATTATTTGCCTATTGTCTTGTCCACTCAGCAAACTGAACTCGTAGCCTATCTGCCATACGTCGTGGGTCATATGCCACGTCACGCTATTGTCGCCGTCATCATCACATTCATTTCAATGCAATTCTAATTACCTCCGACAATAGAACGAAGTGAATTGGAGGAGATTATGAGATTGATCGATCTGTCCGTCGTTGTGTGCGTGTGTGTCTGTGTGCACAAACTGGCGGAGATAATGCACTGTCACGAGCGCCTTCTAGTTCAATTCTGTTCTAATTCTATTCTATTCTATTCTACACCGTGTCCGGAAAAAAACATCCCGGACATTTTCGATTGTAACTTGGAGAAGAATTATCAGATTTCAATAATTTTTGATACCAATATTTCTGACACAACTGGCCGTCAAATGACTGTCCAATTTTCCACCGCACCTATTGTCTGCTTCTGAACTACTTGGTTAAACAAAACGAAGTATTGCATTTTTATCCCATTTCCTCTGTTCAGGTTTTCCCAGGTAGTGCAGAAGCAGACATTCGGTGAGGTGGGAACTAGAACGGTCATTTGATGGCAAATGGTGTCACAAATGTTTGCACCACAAATTATTAAAATCTGTCAATCGTTTTTCAAGTCACAATCGATAATGTTGGGTATGCTTTTTGACGTATTTTTTGTTCATTTCAACTCATATTTCGTCGGTTCTGCTTTCCCCAGGTAGTGCAGAAGCAGACATTGAGTGAGGTGGAATACTGAACGATCATTTGATGGCCAGTTATGCCAGAAATATTCCTACCAAAAATGAAAATTGGACATCCCGCTTTCAAGTGACAATATCGATAATGTTTGGAATGTTTTTTTTCCGGACACGGTGATGAAGCGTTGCATGGTCGCATTTTCCAGTGTGTCGTTGTGCAGTAGTAATTTACCCTTAAACAAGTAATCTGCAACACTGTAAAGCTCACACGACGCGCGACTGCATCGGTTCTGTCAACTGGAAAATCAGTGTAAGCCTACAACGTCCAATCATCGAATGAAATAATGATGCGTTTTATTTGATGGACCCATAGAAAGGATTTCTTGAATGTAGAAAGTCAAACCTTAGACTGCTAAAATCTACAATTCTACATGATTAATGAAAATTTCATACACAGTTTGTCTGGGTCTATCTCCAGTCCGTTGGCTCATACGCTCTTGAATTGTGCATCAAAACCTGCCTAAAATCGCCCAAAAATCATCAAAAATGCCTTTTTTACAGTTCAAGGTCAGTGAAAGTCATCAATGCGGTTCAGCCAGTTGATAGATCTACTTTTTGTTGATAAAAAGACAACAATTTACTGTGTTCAAGTATCAGATTGTTCAATTCTCTGAAACAAAGGTTAAAATATCATGTTTTAATGTGAATTTGGTACTAATTGCAAAATTCTTTAATTTGCAGTTTTGCACATCCATACTAACAATATGCACTGAGAACAAAATGTCAATCACAACATAACTGGTTTGTTTAAGACAAATCATCATAGCAGTTTGGCTAAAGCAACATTCGAACGAGTATTTAACTTATGGCCAGTGACTATCACCACGTTAAATCGACACTGAGGCCTATCTCTACGCATCAAATTCATGCAGACCAACCATCAGCAATGAACTGGTGTTCCGATAAAAGTGAGCACTTGTGTTTTTTTTCAATAGCTCAGTCAAATAACAAATTCAAACAAAATTTGTAGCAATTACAGGACCAGGAATACTAATTTGAAATAAATAACTGAACATTATCTGGCAGCTAGTGAAATATTCTTTGCAGCATTACACTGCCCCGCAATGTAATAATACGATACCGGTTATAGCAAATAACAAAAAAGCAGTTATGAGATGCTAGAAATAACTTACATAATAACCAGCGGCAGCTCATACTATGACTTAGGAATGAACCTAGAAATAACCTAAAACACCTACAAAGATGACACGAAAAATTCCTAAGAAGTTTTGTAAATTAGAATAAGACTGTTTCAATAATAGTTCTGTTCATGTTTTTTACAGTTCTACCTCAAAATTCACCCAAATGCATTTGGCAGTAGGGCTCTGCATGGACCTGAAACGGACAAGAAAATATGATTCCCCTTTACTCCTCTCCCCATCGTAAAAATGTGCATATGCCACTGAAGTACTGAGGCAGCATGCAGTAAATGAAAATATCAAATGAATTCACAGACAATGAAAGCACACAACCGAAAAAAAACAAGAGAACTCGTGATTCAGCGTAAATGAGCTGGACAATGAATCAGTAAAGAAAGGCGTGTACGAAGCAACAGAAACAGACTGAATTAAAATCTTTCAGTTCATTTCGTCCGCTGCGTACACGCCTTAACGGTGTTGCTACGTCGTTCTCTTCTGATCACCGAGGTCCTCAACATTGTCCTCATCGATCTAAACAACAGATACAAACACAGAGTCAGTGACATACAGACATAGTATCCTTGGCCCTATCTTGCACTCTTAGAATGTGAAAATGACTTCTTAGCTAAAAATCACAAATTTTCCCTACCACCCTCTCATTTAGCGCCCTCGTTCGGGGTGACCCCCTTCGAATTTATGGAAAAGCTTTACGGTTCCTGAAACTAGAGTCTTTCAGGCAGTTGATGGTGAAAATTTAATGACTCTAGCTTGCACCGTTTTTGACTGATCCACCCGTGTGCTGCACATAAGATAAATGGACAAACATGGAATTGTGATGGCATATACATGCTATTAGTTCCATCATTCCACTGACATGCAGTCGAATGATGGAACACCAAAAGAGTGACATAGGAGGAATAAAACAAACAGACAGGTGAATACTAGAATGGCAAAACATTGTCTGTCATCGATGACATTGCAACAAAATCGAGGAAAAACGTTTTCCCATTGCTTTTAACATTGTTTTGCAGTTTGGTAATTTTGTAATGATATAAATAGTTAACAGTCCAACATTTTGCACTGTGAAAAACTTTGTAGATTATGATATACAAGAAGTCAGCATACATAAACAGACACACATTTTGCATGGCTGCAAGCAGCGATGTAGTCACGTGAGTGAGGATAGTTATATACTCTTTGCTATTTCAGTACCCAGTATAATTGCTGGAAACCTTCTGTGGATGGCTGATGGGCCCACATAGCAGCTTAAGCCTACAGGGCAGCACTAGCTCCTCTGTCCCATTTTGGAATTTTGGAACATAGAACAGAACGTAACATAAAACAAGAAGCCCAGCTGTAGCTATGGTAGCTGACCGTTCCTGCCTGCACCTGTAGGCCAGCAAATGTCAACATAGTTTCTTACTTACTGACATGACTTGGGAACATAAACTTGCAACCACTCACCAAAATATACTAGTAAGCAAATCACAATGCAAGTATTTGGGTGCAGTTAGTACCCCTGTTGGGAAACGAGGTATACTACAACACTATTTGCTTCTTTAGGCAGTTTTCCGGCAAAGCCTACCATTTAGCCACAATACATGTGTTACAGACAACAGATGGGAAGATAACACAAACAACCATATACCATGAATGCAACCATTAGTATGGTCAGTGAATACACAGCAAGTCAACTGACAAGTTACCTGCGGCCATTTCTCGGTGAGGACATCAAAGAGTTCGTCCTTGACGTCACCTTGAATCACAATTTCATCGTCTCCGGTCACCGAGCTGCCGCAGGCAAAACGACTGCCAAAGTACTTGCTTGCAACCTTCAGATCAATCTCTGTACACCGCAACATTGCATTCACAACTACAGCCAGGCTCATCAGACAATGGGTACATACCAAAAACCCACCTAAAAAACCAACTCCCATACTTACCCTAAACTTAATCATATTTCAGTTTCTTGATCTACTAATATTAAACTGCTGCATTAAGGTCAAGTTTTTAGCCAACCATACTTAAGTAATGGTCGAAATTATGGTATGGTCGTGGCCTGTTGTCTGTCATTACGGATGTATTGGAGCTAAATTGTATTGTAGCAAAATTTCAGTGATCTAATGCATGGGAAACATTTTCAAATTGAGGGTTAAAGGAGGGGGTAAGAAAAACGTGCATTTTCAATGGAAAACTGGCCATATCTCGAAAACGGTGAGAGATAGGGCCTAGGTTGCTATTGATCACTAATAGGAAATGGCATAATGTTAGAACATCAAACTTATGAGAATGTGCAAATTCTCGGATATTTATTTTATGTGCACATTATCTAGCAGTGGTCATTCCAATAGCTTAAACCTCATGAAAACCCAAAGAAACAATCAAACTGGACATTGTAAAAAAGCCCGATTTAGCCAATAAACCTCCACAAAATCCACCAGGTTAAAAATGTTTTATTTCAACTCTGGCAACCCTGCTCACCACAGGTTGCCAGTCCAGTGATGACCGTCACAAATTTCCGCTTGCCACGGCAGGCCCGTGAAAGACAAATGCGTTTTTCGACATCGTGTTTCTGTTTAACTTTGACGACACTTCGACCGCCACGGGTCTGACGCTTCTTCTTTTCACCATCAGCACTTGTGTGTCCTTCCCCATCATTCTCTGTACACCAGCGGACAACAAGGTGTAAAGAGTACAAAGGGTATAGCATCAACATGCCATCAAACCCATCTCAGAGCTACAAAGCAACACCTGCCATGCGAGATCACACAGTGTTGCCCGAAACCCGACACAGATGAAAGCACTCGCCCTAACCCCAGCCAGACAGGCTGGTATTCGATTTGCCTACCCTAGAGGAAGAGAAGGCTGAGTTGACCAACAGCACTTGCATCTCCTTCGCCGTCATTCTCTGCACACTACCAGACCATAAGATTGAAAGTGTGAAGAGTATAGCTACACCCATCTCAGAGTTACAGAGCATGACCTGCCATATGGGATCACTCAGTGTTACCTGGCACCCAAGACAGATGAATACGACAGCCTCAGCCCCAGTTAGAAAGGCCAGTACACGATTTAAAAAAGAAAGATTGGAAGGCTGAGTTGACCCTGGTGCTGGTTATATACCGAGATAGTTTACCCGTCTGCAGACTGTCACCCATCCAGGTTGTAACCATGTGACAGCGACTCAACTGGGAAATAAACCAATGACCTCATGATCAACATCCTAACTGTTACACTACGAGTTGTTCATCATCATTGTCATCATCATCATCATCATCAGCAGCAGCATCGGCATAGGTTAGTCCCCATCAACATCATCAAAAGTTATTGAAAAATTTTTTTGATTAACTTTGTTGAAGCAACAACCGACATTATCAACTACCGGTAAGCTGAAACGCCATCATCCACGGCACTCTTATATGAGAAACAATTTAAAAATTCAAACTTTACCATTACACAGTCAGCAAAGTTCTTTTGACATTGTGTAATGGTGATGTTTGAATTTGTAAATTGTGATTTGTGCTGTTTTATATCTACAACCACGATGTCACCCTTACACTGTATATAAACTGAACAGTTTTTTTACATAAAT
>Ga0209367_1012920_pt1 | contig 10833 bp, 7 predicted proteins | sample WorMetLIZISLAND2_FD_187412 | JGI IMG/M metagenome (GOLD analysis project Ga0209367, IMG submission 187412) | Marine gutless worms symbiont microbial communities from Max Planck institute for Marine Microbiology, Germany - Olavius geniculatus... ... | reverse complement strand
AACAAGGTTAGCTTAATACGCCTCTTATTGGTCGCGAGGCGTGGCTGCGTACAACGGGTAAAAGGCGGATAAAATCCGCATCGAAATCCGCCTTTTACCTGTTGCCACATTCGCACATCCGCTTTTTTTACCATTTAACTCCAGTTGAAATGCTCGGTGTTGTCGTCCATGAACGGAAGAATACGTCGCGAAACGGCTATCTTCCGTCCGTAAAGACGGAAGACGGTGTGCGACCAGGCGCTATTTTCCGTCCATACGGACGAAAGAATGGCCGGCGAAAGCGCTATCTCCCGTCCATATGAACGAAAGACTGCGTATCTAGGCACTATTTTCCGTCCGCAGAGACGTAGGCATGATAAACTAAGCCAATGTGTGTATCTCATTATAACGGAAAGGCTTTACAACTTTACAACCTAAGCTGCTGCCTATTGATTTTGCGATCATGACTAGGAAGTAAACTAAGGTACATTTTTTTACTTCTGTATTTTTTTAAGGCAGTAACCTACACCTTGTATGTCTGTTTCTTGCATTTCTTTTCCTTTCACTGAATCAAATAAATGATGTAACTCACTGCAGTGTGTGTTGTTTCTCAAACTAGCATATGCACACACCTACTATTAGCTATAAAGCAAAAGGTAAGTTAGTTTGAGTAAGACACAACTAGCAAACAAATTTCTCTGCAGCTGCAGTGTCACTCAATTATTTTTTGCACAAGAAGAAACACACAATAACACTTTGCAATGACACAGTCAGTACCAACCACAGTAAAAAATACACACCAGAATGAGTCTAAGCAAAGTACATTAACTAGTAAACATACATAAATGCAAATAGTACACACTGTCAACTCTGCCATATATACCACAAACGAGACTTTGCAGACAAAAATTAGTGCCTAGATACGCAGTCTTCCGTCCATACGGATGGAAGATAGTGCTTTCACCGGCCATTCTTTCGTCCGTGTGGATGGAAAATAGCGCGTGGTCGCACACAGTCTTCCGTCCTTAGGGACGGAAGATAGCTGTATTCTTCCGTCCGAACGGAGGGAAGATAACATTAATGAGTTGAAATTGTACACTTCTAGTCTGAGTGCAGAGTTGTGCTGCACAACGTTTTGTTGTTGTTTATTTGTGTGTTTGTTTTTATAGCAATTAGAAATAAGTCACCATTTTGAATTATGGTTTATTGATTGAACATTTGAATTTATTTGATTTTGCTGCAAAATTAGGATGCTGTAGGTGGTGTCACAAAAGACTGCACTGACTACACCGGCACCGTATGGGATTAGTACGGAAGGTTAGGGGTTTAAGATTAGCGATCTGATCTAATTTGATCACATATTTAGTGCCGGTGCTGTTTTTGTGACACCCTGCTGTAAAGGAAAAATGATTTTCGCTACCAGTTGTACCAACTTTGAAGCAGTCCAAAGCTGAACTTCTGCTGCACAAAATCTGAATGAAGTTTGATGCAGGCCATGCATTGTGGAGATAATTTGTAATTTGATTATTTGTTGATTTATCGTTATATATTTGAATGATTATCATAATGTTACCTATGTAATGTAAGAGGTTTTCTGTTTAAGGTTGATGCCTGGCTGCAGAAGGTGTTTGCAGGGCAGTCAGTGCCAGCCTATGAGGTCAATCAGCAGACGCTGGATCTGCTGACCCAGTTAAAGCAAGCAAACGAGCGCCAGGACAAGTACAATGAGCTAATTGTACAGGACATGCAGCTCAAGGCGGATGAATATAAAGTTGAAGGTATTCTTATGTGTATAAAGTACAGTTACAAATGTTTTCATCATTTGTGCTTTTTTTTGTTGATGCATCATATATGAATTTATTCTTGTGTAGCACTACAATGTATTAGTAGTTCATCTGCTGGCTTGGTTGCAGTGTTTGGCTTAAATAAACAGCACGCTTTTACTAGAGTTTCACAGTGGCTTGCTAACCGACTTAAAATGCTACAAAGTAGATGTCTGCCAAACTATGAGCCATTGTTTTTTCTTGTAAAACAAAAGCTAAAACAAAGTTTCTGGAGTGGCACTAGACCAATTCGGTAGGAAGCATAAAGATTCCTTTGAAGGCTATCAAATTATAATGCTGGACCACCAGGAAGATTCGCCTGAATAAGTGTGTGGTTTTGCGACAGTTTCCCGAGACAACTGTCAATCTGCAGCCGATCTTGGTGAGGAATGAAATTTTAGTTTATCGGTACAAGTGTTTCCAAAGCCAGTTATTGAAAGGTGTGTGAAGGTGGCTTACGGCAAAACTGCTAATAGAAGCCCTTGGCTTCTATTAGAACATTTGACATAGACCCTTAGCTTGTGTTGGAGACCCGGCGTTTATTTGAGACCTGGCTTCTATTGAAACATTGTCAACCTGGCATACCAGGGTAATACACTTTTTCTATGGTTAGTGTGCACAATACTATTATTACAATTATTTTTATTGCAGTTTAGAGTGAGTGTATAAGACTACTGCACAAACAACTAATCACTACTACTGCTACAACTGCTAGTACACTTACAACAACAACGACTTGGATGTCCAGCTTGTACTGGAGACCCAGCTTATATTAGGGACCTACCTTTTGTTTGAGACCCGGCTTCTATCTAAACATCAGTCTCAGACCCCTGCCTTGTATTAGAGACCTGCCTACTATATGAGACCTGGCTTGTATTAGTAGTTTTACGGTATTATCCTGTGAATGTAAAGTGTTGCTTTATGTTTGGACAGCGGAGCGACTTGGCAGACTGCTGACAAGGTTCGGTCTGACGACGTCGTGTTTATCTCAGAGCGGAACATTGAGTCTAAAGACACTTGTTGATGTTTCACTGACCCTGGGCATTCAGCATGCATCTGATACCGCGTATGTGTTTATCATATCACATCATGTCATATTGATTTGCTTCGTCGGCTGCTTTGATGTTAGCTGCACCATGCCAGCAGCATTGGTGTTCTGCATTTTATCGTATTCTTAATGTGTATACAAGTTTGCTATGGAGTGGCTGCGGAAGCTGAAAAGTGAGCAGTGAGCTTGGGCAGATATTCTGCTCTGGCTTGTTTCAAAGCTGATTGACTGTTGCGTTAAGCAGTTAAGCAGCAAACTGTGCATATAAGTTTAAACTTAACCTGATTATCATGGTTGATTTAATTACCTCCGCCAAGGAGGTAATGTTTTTGCCGGTTTTTGTTTGTCTGTGAGTCAGCAAGATAACTAAAAAAGTTATGGATGGATCTTTCTGAAATTTTGAGCGTATGTCGGGCATGGCATAAACTACCAGTGATTCCATTTTGGGCGTGATCCGGCAGGAATCCTGGATTCTGGATCACTTTGAAACTTTGCCTTGGCGGAGGTACCTGCTGGCTATGACTGCTTTCTAGTTAACTCTTTTGATTATCTATTCAGGTAAAAGGTTAGTGAATATTTTGCTTCCAGAGTAGTCAGTTAATGGTTAAGAGTCAGCCTAGGCACTTCCGTCTTGTTGCCTGGTCAGCCAACCAGTCTATGCTGAAAGCTGTTCTTTTTTCTGGAAATAAATAGCAACATGCGATGTGTATGTTGTTGCAGACTGCTGCTTGCAATGGGAAGTCTTGCGGAAGAGGGTTATCAAGTGAAAGAGGCAAGACGTTCTCAGAGACAGATTCGCAACCAGTTGCTGGAGAAGACTCAGTTGCAGCTGCAGCACAACGCCAAATTGTCTCGGTACCATGAGTGCTTATGGATTTTTATACTTTTGGTTAGGGGTTATGTAGGGTACCATTGCTGTTGCCCAGCCAACAGCATAATATCATTGAATTATAAAGATGAAGATGTCAAAGTGGCACTGATGTCAAAATTATAGAATAAGCTCTTCTGTTGTCTATTTTGGCAGTTTCTTGTTAATGTTTGCTAAATGCTCCTACCCTTGCCTACTTGCTTCAGAAGTTCAGATTTTAGATCTTATTTTTTAAAATTTTATTTTATATATTGTGTTGTAGGCCTATACAATGCATCTGTAATGCTTGCCACTACAGCATGGAAATTTTATCTATAATTCAAGTGCTTTGATGTTGGTTTGGTCATAGGACGAAGAGCATCTAGCCTGTAAATAATGTATGCGCTAGCATTCTAACAGTTCTGAAACATAGAGAGTGAGTCTGGCCAACCATGAATAATAGTTGAAGAAAACAGCCAGTTGAATTGTACTTAAACACTGAGGATTTCAGGTTTACAGTCTCTCTATTTATTCATTTGTACACTTTTCTGGTTACTGTTATTAATTGGCAGTAAGCTTGCTGTTATAATGTTGCCAGTGGAATTGTGGTCGGAGGGGAAGGGGAGGCAGTTGCCCCCCTGAATTTTGGGCTGTTGGAAAAATTTCAGAAAATATTCTCCTTGTTGGAAAATTGTTACCCAACTATGCAAAATGTGGTGCTGAAAAATCCCCATTTGGGGGAAATTTGGGGAAAAATTGAAATTTTGAGCACCCTGTCTGAAATTTGCTGCTGTCTGTTGGAATTCTGTTGAATTTTTGCAGAAAATTGCAATTTCCTGCCCTGCATACTTTTTTTAACCCGTGACATCACTGAATGTTGCGTGTAATATGCTACGTGTAATTGTTATTTAGATGCAGTGTTTTTCAAACCATGTCTTTCTTAATACGGTGTTCCGCAGGCTGGGTTTCCCTTCTTTTTGTTGTGTGCTAGGACTCTTGCCAGCGTGGAACAGTCGGCCCAGCAGCTCGAGCCGGAAATGACAAAGAAAGCGGCGAACAGCAACTTTCTGCAGAAGAAAGCTCGGGATTATCGGTCCACTGTGAAACAGCTGACGGTGGGTGAATGTTGCGGCCCTGTGATGAGTTTGCCATAGAATGTGCCGAGAAAACCTGAAAACATTCTACTTATTGTTGTAGTTGCATGTACTAATTTGTACTTAACATTTGTCATTGTTGCTGGCATATTTTACTATGAAGTTGCATTTAAATTGTTTGGATTTTGAGCAGTTTTTGAGCTGTTGACAGTTAAAGGCCAAGTCGCATCAGTTTATGTAACTGTTATAAAGCGCCTCCTCTTCCTCTTGCTAGTATTATCTTTATACTGTTAAAATAAAGTTTGAAGTGGACAAATGTAACGAAACTGTGATGTCACAAACAACTAATAGCGTCAGTGTAGCGTCTGACAGATGTTGAACGCTAGCAGCGTTGATGGAGCATATTACCGGGCAAAAATACTTTGCTTGCATTTCGAGATGTTGCTGTCACTGTCGTACCAGAAGTAGGCCGACTGTATGCCCCTTCCATTGCACCAATCGCTGACAAATTCTGACTTTTGCTTCCAGAATGCAAGCGAGTTCCCCTGTCTGAGCGCGCACTGCATCGATGCTGTGGCCAGCTCATGGCGTGAAACTTTCTCGCATGCTGCAATACACACTATAAACAAAGTGTAGTAGGTGACGTCATCATTTCGTTCGCACAACATTATTTTTATTGAAATTTATGTACAGCGATGTTTTTATTTCAGCTGATTAGCACATTATTAATTAGCATTACATTCTTGCATATTTAGCCAATATCATCATTTTTTCGCGTGACTTGGCCTTTAATGTCTATTGTTGGGTGTCTCGTGCTTGAAGTAAGTCATATATATTAGTGGATAGTCAGTAAAGTGCTGTGCAAGTGTTTGCATTTTGTTATATACTACCTATTAGTGAAATGATTGTCCTGTTTGTGCAGAAAGAGTTGTCATCAGCGAATGTGGAGCCATCTGTTCATCATGATACGCTCGTGAAGAAATCTGAAGTAAGTTTGCATGACGATGGAATAGCAACATTTTGTTGGCTGTTCTCTTAACATATCACATAGCAAACCATTTGATACTTTCTGATGTTTTTTCGGTGAAGTGGGTACATACCGTCTGAACTATGTCACAATTTTGGTTAGTTCGATTTAAATTTTGTATTTTTGCCTTGCCTAGTTTTAGCATGATGTGATTATCAGATTAATTTTCGTGATCGTTAAAGTCAAGTTTTTATGGATGTGAAATTGACTGCTGTACCAGAATTTCCAGTGTGAGAAAAATGCTGACTGCATTTATTACTGTGAGAAGGGTGCTGTTAGAAGTTCCATAATTGGAAACCTTTGGGACTGGGTATTGGTTTCTACTGTCTGAGGCTCTAAGTGTTTCATTGATGTGTGAGAATTTGGGTTGGTGGCGTTGCGTAGCGGTAATGCATTTCGTCCAACCAACGAAGTTACTCTATGCCACGCTGGGTTAGTACTTGATGGCAGGCGGGCAGGTAAACCATCTCGGTATGTAACCAGCCACCTAGGTCAACTCAGCCTTTTATCCCTCCAGGGTAGGCAAATCAAGTACCGGCCTATCTGTCTGGGGTTAAGGCAGGGCACATTCACCTGTGTCGGGTGGCAGGTAACACTGTGTGATCCCATATGGCAGGTGACACTCCGTAGCTGTGAGATGGGCTTCCCATAAAGAGCTATATCAACATCTTTAAGCTTTAATTTGCACACTGTTGAGTTGCACTCCACACATATGAGTATTTCAGACAATAAAGTGACATATCATTATTACTGTGTTTGCAGAACTTACAAGAGTTGAAAAAACAGCTTCACACAATACGCTCAAAGCTTGACTCTTATCACGCCCTGCCACCTGTAAGTTTCGTGATTAATTTTAGCTGCAGCTTTACAGCTGTTATGTTTAGCTTTTTTGCAAGTTTTTCTCACACTGTCTACATTAATCGTTGTCAAACTTTGGTAGCAGAAGCAGATTTTTCTTTTTTTTATTTGGACGCTAATAATATATAATTTGCTTACTGGAAAGCAAGTTTCAGAATTTTCAATCAATATGCCTCATCTTTATTTAAAAATACTGTGTAATGTCAATTTGTAAAATTGCTAAAAATTTATCTCGGAAAATATTTCATCATGTCATCATAGAGCATCATGCAAGGTTGCTTTTCTGTATATATTATTCTTGTATGCCTGTAGTAATATGTTGTTAATTGATGATAACTGAAACATTGGCCTGATAACATGGGCTCAGACACTGCTGCTGTTTAACTTAGTTTAGTACAGTTTATTCATTCTGTTCAGAGTACGGTACGTTGCAAGTGCAGATTAGTAGAAGAAATGCAAAGGATGAATGGAAAACGACTAAGCGGCACTAAATTGCAGATACAGTAGCCCTGTGGTTAGACATAGTCATCAACAGTGATGCACAAAGTTAGCACCGGTGGTAGTAATGGAAGAATGAACTAAGATCAAATCAACATTTATGATAAAAACTGCATTTAAAGCCGCTGATGCTAGTAAAACTAACAGTGTCATGCAGTAAATAATTCCGCACATTAACAGCTCGTTAACGAAGAAAATGCTGTGTGACATTTGTTAAGTCACTTTGAGCATCAAATATTTTTCGGCTTACAGTCTTCGATGGTTGCGCTTGGCAGGATTTATCGTTGGCTCGAGTAAAGGTTGAAGAAGTGAAAGAAGAACTGGTAGGTCATGCTGTTTGTAAAAATGCTTTTCTGAGATAACTGTTGTTCTGTGGTAATTGTTCATTCATCGGTGATTTCATGGTAGTCGGTTGTTTGTCAGTTATTGACTTCAGAAAATTTACCCGGACGTCATCGTGTAATGTGAATGGTTTGCTATCAACTCTGAATTAGCTCTGATGTGAAAACAACTCTGACTGATTGGTTTGTTCATTGGTTTGATTTCTTCGGTTGATTCTGCACTGGAACTCTACACCAGTGGCCTTATCTTACCTTGCGTTACCTCCAGGATGGGCAGGCTGCTACACCTGCCCAGCGTTGAGGCCGAATCATTTCGGCCCAACGTACATCTCCAACTGTAACCATAAGGTTACAGGAAATGTCTATGAAGCCTGGATGTCTATAAAGCTGTAGATAAATGACTGTGAAGCCGAAATCGGTGTGAAAGTTGAAGATTAACCAGTGCATGAGCGCTGGTAATGTGTAGCATGACTGCTTTAACAGTTTCTGGTATGTACTTTGTTGGCTCCTGTTCGCAGCAGACTAAAAACCGAACTTTTTGCTTGATCTTACAGCAATGACTAAAAGCATCTCATTGCACTGACTACTAGGGCCTATTACCTGACTTCACTGTTTAGACTTATTGTTATGTGTCCTTGTAGTCTTAGGACTTAACGCCATGCTAAAGTTTATTTGTCCTTTATCATCATCGTCATCATCATCATCATTTTACGGATTTTGAAAATCTTTCAGGTCATCGGAGCACTAAGCCCCCCACCACCACAACAAGGTGGCCGACCATGGTGGGGACCCCAGCAGCGTGCTTTGTCCATTTTTTCTGAGCTGTGTCTTCATTGTTGTGCATCAGTAAGGGCATCTTTTCTGGCAGAAACTTCAGTCCATCAGTTGTTTTTGTTGCTCTGGTGATTGTAGTCATGTGCACTGTGAATTGTAGGCAAAGCTTGAAGCTGAGTTTGACCAGCACATTGACTTGATGCACATGTGATTCTGAACACTGGCACTGTTATATAGGCACTTGGTATGTGCAGTTCTCTAGGTAATTTTGTAATTTGATGTTTTTCTCATAATATTAATGGTAATATTTGAGGCCTAATATACGAAGGTCATCCCAAAAGTTTCCGGCCTTGACATATTAGACAATAATATTTTCTACAATCTATACGTCAGTGAAACGTACATTCTTCACGAATTCTAATGAGTTGGTTGCGGATATGACGTCGTTGTAATTTATGACGTCATATAGCTTTAAACCAAAACGATTTAGAGTGCTAATGCATACAGCATAGAATCAGGCTCACTGCTGCATGACAATTTTCCAGTCTATAGCTAGGTTTGCCAAAGTGGAGCCCCGTGGCATCTGATTCTGTGAAAGCCCTAACAAATACGTTTGTGAATTTCTCATTTGCATATGTGAATATGCAATAGCCTACATTTGTGCTAGCCACAAATAAGAGCATTTGAGTCAATTACGACTTCGTGGAAATACAAGGGGCATTCAAAAAGTTTTGAGCCTCAATATATTGCACAAAAATTTTTTATTGTCTCTATATTAGTAAAAGGTACCTATCTTACATATTCATGTGAGCAGATTGTGGAAGTGACGTCATTGTAATTTATGACGTCATAGAGCATCAAGCTGAAACGATTTGGTGTGCTAACACAAGCAGCATTTGAATCAGGCTGATTGTTGCATGAAACTTTTTCAGTCTGTAACTGGATTTACTAAAGTGGTGCTTCTTGGCATCTGATTTTATGAAAGCCCTGACATCTACATTTATGAATTTCTTATTTGGGTCTGTGAATATACTATAGCCTAGTCTGTAGTAGAGCTGCAAATCAAAGCACTCTAGCCAAAATATGACGCAATGCAATTATCTGATGGCATCAGAAAAAATTTATTAAAAATTTAACTGTTAATTTTATCATTTGTGTGAATGAAAGGCCAATCAGAATTACATGGGCACCTGATGGGCAGGGGGCTGGGAGGGGCCCAGGAACAAGCCTTGCACAATTTTCCCAAATTTCAGCACTGCAGTCTAGTCCAAAGTCTACAGTTACCCAGCTGGCGTTCATGACTATGACTTCCTACACCAAGACCACTCTGCATACAGCAACGACCTTACCCCCAGTGACTACTATCTGTTTTGAAATCTAAAATCTGATAATGATGGTGTCCGCTGTCCATGATGATGAATGACGCAAGCCTCTTTCGTTGACGCTGGAAATCGGTTCTATTTAATGCTCTGTGACGTCATAAATTACAATGACGTCATATCCGCAACCGACTCATTAGAGTTCGTAAAGGGTGTATGTTTCACTGATGTATAGATTGTGGAAAATATTGTGGTCTAGTATGTCGAGGCCAGAAACTTGTGGGATGACCCTCGTATTGTCTGCTAATTTGACTGCTAGTTGACCGGTTCTGTTGTTGTGTTAATAGCAAGTTGTTACTGTGCGTTGAATTAGCTTCTGGTTAGCAAAAAGGTTTTCTGATATGAGTTATTCATATAAGTTGTTTTTGGAATTTTGGAAACTAGCTTGGGTGACAAAAAACATTTTGACATTACACATTGGATGACTGCCATGTGTCCCGCTGTAAGGTGAAAATTTTTCATCAGCTTTGAAGTAATTATTAGTGCCAAGTCGTTGCTGCTGCTGCTGCTGGTAACTGACTTGTTTCTCAACAGGATCATATTTCGTTTACTTAACCCTATTCACTGTATGCGCATTTTTTTTCTCTTTGGTTGTTTATTCTATCTCTGTTGTGTATATCTGTTTATCATATGGACCAACATGGTCTGATTCAAATGAATGAATTTATTGAATTATTGAATGAAGTTACTAAGGCCTAAAAACATCTGTGCTTTTGGTTTCCATCTGTCCCTAGAAAAACCTGCATCTGTAAAAAATTTTATTGGATCTTCAGAAATACCAGTGCAGTTTTTAATTAGAGCTGTCACAGTTGATGCGTTAATTAACGTGTTAATGCGTTAATAAATTAACGCGCATTAAAAAAATTAACGCACATGCGTAAATTTATTTCATTCAGTTACTAAATTTTGTGCAGCAAAAGTTCGGATATTCCATTAAACTGCGGTTATATGACAATCGAATAAAATCAAGTAACTAAACTAGTTTTCGTTCCATCACTACTGTAAACAAACAATTACTTAACTTACTTTATTAAAGTTTATTACATTTTTAAATCTTTATTTATTCACCAATCACAAATAAACAGACAGACAGACATACAAACATACGCACGAAACTGACAAAAGACAGTAAGCAAGCAATTCGCGTAAGCATAACCCAATAGAG
>Ga0209367_1012918_pt1 | contig 10834 bp, 7 predicted proteins | sample WorMetLIZISLAND2_FD_187412 | JGI IMG/M metagenome (GOLD analysis project Ga0209367, IMG submission 187412) | Marine gutless worms symbiont microbial communities from Max Planck institute for Marine Microbiology, Germany - Olavius geniculatus... ... | reverse complement strand
GTCGCATTGAATAAAAAAGTGATATTTTGTTTGTTCTATTTTCCCCAGGTAGTGTAGAAACAGATGTTGAGCGAGATGGGAAATTAAATTGTCACTTGACGACAAGTTGTCTCAGGAATATTCGTATCAAAAATTATTAAAATCCGATAATCCTTCTTCACGTTACAGTCGAAAATGTCGGGGATGTTTTTTTTGGGACACAGTGTAGTAACTACAAAAATCAGGCTAGCTAAGAAAAAACCAAAAATAGTACAGATGAAAGTAAGAATTGTTACTTTAATAATATATTACATTAATAACAAAATATACTGAACAGTGAGTAGGAAGCCAGACTGACCGGTTGTTTGAGAAAGTAAACAGTTACTCCGGCAACGATTGGAACCCTGTTGACAAGAGGCTTCAATATCACACGAACTATACCACTCACCTAACAGATGACAATGCACCGCACACTTAATAAGTAAGTAAGTAAGTTAATGGAATATTCAGAGTGCACAATGTCAGCCAGTGGCCACATTCGAGGCACTTGGCTGAGCCGCTAGAGGGAGCAGTAGGCCGGCTGGAAGCACTGAGTTTTGAAGGTTCGTGGCCACAGTCAAACTCACTTGTGAAATTTATGCAGACCTTAATTAGACATTAATACAACAACTACAACCAGCAGTATTTGTACTATAGTTAAATCTACCGCAACGCTTATTTGTTACCACACGTCAATTGTCTAATAGCGATTTACTTTTAATGTCTTCTCCATGCAGCAGCGGTGATATAATCGCAACAGCCGTCAACCAGGAGCTTTGAAGGCTGTGTAATGAGGTACATAAACCATAAACCGTCACACAATCACGTGTGCTTCCTGGTGCCAGTAAACTTTACTGCAGTGCACCAGTGACAGGAGAAACCACCAGACATGGCTGGCGGGCTGGTGACATCACCCCTGCACTAATTGCCACACATCTGCTATAGCTGATTGTATAGGTCGGGTTACTGAAATTAGGCCTAGAGTGTGAGACGGCGTGCGTGCGGCGGAGAGGGTATACCCGGTAATCCTTCCAATCTGTCATAAATGCCGACCATTCTACAGGTGTACTTCCGCCACTCTTCCTGCAACCCTTGTTTGCTAGCAAATCGAGATAATTATCATTCTGCAGTGGTTGTCGCCCGCTGCTGACTGTTGTTTAATCAAGGCTTAGACAGTGGCGGGCGGCAACCACTTATACTGAGTGAGCGATAGCATTATCGGATTTCACAGTCAAAAAAAATATCGCCCAATACCCGATCCACCCCAATACCGGCCAGTATTGGCCAATACCCAATACCCCAATGCTAGGATCGTTCGAATCCTAATATTGGCATGTAGGTGCCCCCTGCGACATCATCAAGACAGCCAATAAACATCACGGATATTAACGGCCTAGCCTAGACTGATGACGTTACCGGCTAGGCCATCAATATCCATGATGTCTCTAGGCTAGGCTCATGACATTAGGGGAACTGGTAAAATAGAATTTTTCGCTTAACGTAACGTATTGCCACATTTTGTTTGAAACTGCACATTTTGTATATTTTGTATATTTATGAAGCTCAAATCAACATATTACATATACGAGGTTAGATGTCTAATTTGAATCTACATAAATTGTGCAAGTGAGTTTGACCGTGGCCATGGACCTTTAACCTTATTCCTAAACCTAAGCCTATATCACTGTTTCTTGGTTGTGTTGTTCCTCACAGCTGCTAGCAAATAATCACTGGTACAGTGTAACCACTAGAACGTTTGAAAATGGTTGAAATCTGTTCTGTATGGTCATGTGACTTGTCTACACTGGCGATTCTTCACAGTTACAATGAATGACTTAAGATGTATTAAACAAATAAGAAATAAATCACCATGACATCTTTGATTCCAGCGGGGATGCCACGGACTGAGACTTGGAAATCAGCATCGCTGGCATATCTGCAATACACATCATCAGAGGCCGGCTTTTTCACTACACTCAGTCTACCCGCAACAACAACTACCATAACTAATGTAACTAATGTAACTAATACTACTACTATTTCTATCAGAACTGCTACTACTACTCTGCATAAGTCATTAGTTTTAGCACCTGTTTTCCACGACTGTTCTACAGCCCTGCACAGCTTCTCCTAAACGTAATCTAACGAGCTAAGTAAGTAAGTAAACAAGCTGAAGGAATGAGAGCACACGATGTCTGCGAAATGTGCAGCAAATCTCAGCTGATGCAAATCTACTCCTCCAATCTACATCTCCATTATTAAAAACTGAATTCAGCACTGAGTAAACAATGGCCTATATTCTGCTGCTACAAGTGGTTAAACATCAGTCATCACTCAGCCATATCCAGATATTAACTATTGCAACTAACAGACTACCAATTATGCTGCTAATTCACATTCGATTTATCAATCAATCAATCCATCTATCAATAATCGATCAACTGATCACTGCTTCTAGTAAACTAGTTTTACTTAAACAGTTTTTCTCACTTTTACATATTTTATCTATATTATGGTAATCCAGCTTTTGGCTTCAACAGGAAATAAAGATGTCTCATTCATTTATTCATCAATCAATCTGTGTTGCTTTCACTGCAAAGCTATTTAAAGGCTGACAGTAATATATGCAGTAATATTCAGCATTATCAATAGCAATATATTGTAATAAACAAATAAAGGATCATCTCACGCAATCTCCATGTCCATGATAATTTCATTGCGGCGAATGTTGTCAATGTAAACCTTCACTCCTCCAACCCTCGGAGGCTGAAATTCACAGCACAAAATGCTCACACAAAACGCTACGCTAAAATGCAGGCAAAAACAACAAGAAATTCTCTCCAATAACCAGCATTAACACGAGTTCAACCTGGCAACCACTGACACAGGGAAATACTACTCAATTTACACACAGGAGCGGAACGTAACTTTTTACATTGACTGCATCAAAGAAAGATGTTACATTCGATCAGAAAAAGTTCCACATAAAACTAAAACAAGAAATTTGAACTAATGCACATGAGATGCGCTGAAGCATATAGCAGTTCCTGTTCGCAAACCGTCAGTCTATCTTCAGCCATTTCATCGCAACTTTTACGGGAGTACCGCTCTTTGATGCCCTTATGTGCAGGTTTCCTTGAACCTAGAAAATCGAGACTTTGACCGTCGAAATCTACATTCAATGCTGAAAATTTCATATGCAGTCGTCCATATCTATCTCAATTGATTTCAGTGCAATTCGCTCTCAAAATGTGTCTTGCAGTGAGAAATCGCCCAAAAAATCCACAAAACCCCATTTTAGCGTTCAAGGTCATCCAAGGTCATTTAATTCGGTGGCAATCGAGAGCCAGTGTACGACTTCCTATTAGTGATTAATAACTCTAGGCCCTCTCTCGCACCGTTGTTGAGATACAGTGACTTACTGGCTAAAAATCGCAAATTTTTCCCACCCCCCTCTCATTTAGTGCCCTCGTTTGGGTTGATCCCCTTCGAATTTATGCAAAAGCTTTACTGAAACTAGAGTCTTCTAGGCAGGGTGAAGATTTGGTGATCCCAGCTTGCACTGTTTTTTACTGATCCACCCGTGTGACGAACAGATGGATAAAATTGCGATGGCTAAGACGTACTGCGTAAAAATGCTCAAATTTCAACCAGACAGATTCAGATCACGACCCCAACCAGAAACTTTTCCAAGGACATATAGACAGAAAAATACAAATGGCAGCACTGGACTTGGCAAAAAAATTGTGATCATGTCTTAAAGAGTACCATTGTTCACTTACTGTGCATTATTATACATGTTTCTCCAGCCTTCTGCATACTGATGGTGGCTTGGTGGCTCAGTGGCTAAAATGTTGAAATCGTGATCGAAAGATCAGGAGTTCAACTCCCGACCAGTCAACTGTCAAGTAACTATTTTAGTCAAGAAGTTCACACCCATGTGCTTCCGTCACCAAGCAGTATAATATATGCTACTAGGTAAAGTGCAGTGATGCTCTGTGGCAGAGAAGGTAACCGTACATCTGGTGGCACACTGGCCATGCATCTCACACTGTGTGCCCATCCATCAGTGGCCTGTCCGGAAGATGAGTAAGGCCCACAGTTTTCCGCGGTAAATTTTGCCAAATTAAACGAACAAGTTCACAAAATTCCGCGACTCACCGTGGCAAAATTCTCCAAATTCTGCAGCTTATTGTGGCCTTCTGTGTGTGCATAAACTAAGCTTTATTCTGTTCAAAAAGTTTCAGTTTTTGGATGCTGGCATGGCGCTCAGTTAAATGCTAGCAACATACAAAGTGTATCAATCTTTTCTTCTTTTCAAAAGTGCAATTTGTCAAGTAGTTGCATTGTGTTAATTAACTATTGTGCCGTATACGATGGTAAGAGTAGGGACACAGTTTGGACAGTTCAGTTTGATTTATCTCCATGATATAGTTAGTCTGAAGCCAACGATCGTACAAATCATCGGTCATTTCTTAACTTCTGTAAAATTCTGCGAAATTCCGTAGCAATATCAAAATTCCACAGAAAACGAGAAATTCTGCAGCTTGGCTCAAAATTCCGTGGCCCAGGGAAAACTGTGGGCCCTAGAAATGAGCATCCCACCTAAATCCCATCGGGGTATGGCTACTTCACCTTACCTGCAGACTGATAAAGTACAGATCAGTATTAACAATTAATTAAAATTATATGAATGAAAATATTCACTTACAACAAATCCAAGATCGATTTTCTGAAACACAAAAGGAGTCAGGTGGGAGGGAAGCTGTTTATTCACATCCGGCTCAACGGTCGTTTTCAACATCTTGGTCACATACTTGCCAATAAATGGCCACATCTGCTTGATAATCTGTCAGCCACACAACATAAAAGACACATTAAATAAGTAAGAAAACAAGAAGATTGACTGTGGTTAGTCATAATGATTCAAATTCTCAATACCCGAAGAAAAAGATCTTTATCAGCTACTTTAACTGCTCACAGTTAACACAGTCTCAGATAAAATGCAAACCTGGAACTTCCACAGTTTTAACCCTGCATCTTTGAAAAAAACAAGTGTATCTAAGATAAGTGGCTACAGGCTCATCTGATGACAATACCACCAGTAGTGTGTTGCAGTCCCCTAGAAAATTGTAATCTTGCAGAGTGCAATTTTTCCACTGTTTAAACATTTTTGTACAATTGCACATTTTTTTGCCATTTTGCACAACTGTCGTGCAAAATTCCTAAATTTATGTGTAAATTCTGCTGCAGAATTTTTTTTCAAAAACAAACCAAATCTAAATAAGCTAATAAAAATTTGACTTATAGTTATGCTCCAATAATACAAGAAAGCCTAGCTAACGCAAAGGGAATGCGAGACAGCACTGCATGTATAAAGGCCCACTGCCCACTGGGGTGATCACGCTAAGTTAAAATACAAATATCAAAATCTCCATCTGCATTGCATAACAAGTTAGTTGTGAATGCTAGTTCTGTCTCAGCCTGAAATCACCAAAAAATCCATAAAACCCCTATTTTACCATTCAAGGTCATCCAAGGTCATTGCTCTAGGTGACAATCACATGTATGACTTCCTATTAATGATTACCACGTAATAGTAACCTAGGCCCTATCTCGCACCGTTTCTGAGATACAGCGACTTATTGGCTCAAAATCGTAAAATTTTAACACCTCCTCTCATTTTGCACCCTCGTTCGGGGGTGACCCCCTTCAAATTTATAGAAAAGTTTTACGCTTCCTGATACTAGAGTCTTCTGAGCAGCCGACGGTGAAAATTTGGTAATCCTAGCTTGCACCATTTTTGACTGATCTGCCAGTGTGACAGACGAACAGACAGACAGACAGACAGACAGAATTGCGATGGCTAAGATGCACTATTGCAGTACCTGCTGTCATGCGTAAAAAAGTGTGTTGTTTGTGGCACAGCAATAAACAGTGAAACGTGGTACCTTATTTAGCCATTCAGCTCTCTCTACGTCAGGATACAGAACCTGCAATCAGACAACAACAACATAATCTATGTTATTTTATGCTACAATCTACTACAAACCGTCTGCTTCAAATGTTCTTCCAAACATAAATGTAGCGTACACTCTTGTCTACCTTTTAACACCATCTCAAACATTTTAATTCTAGTTCTATTAGCATACCAGCATATCTTAGGTTATTTTCGGTTAATGTGCTATATAAATTACTTAACTCTCCTACCCTCCCCTTAGACGAAGGGTCCCTTAAATCCAGCTAGAGGATCTGGAGAAGCACTGTAATCTCCCGGTCTCCCCTAGCGGGAGGGATCTGGCAGTTTACATAGTAAAGGTCAATCGGGGACCAAACGTTTGTCGTCGGTTGTTTATGCAAGACTCACTCAGGAATAAAATTAAAATCACAGATCCTTGGGGTCCACAGACCCCAGCTCCCCCTAGATGACGCCCATGACCCCACCCCACACAGGTGGCAGGTAGTACAAACCCAGGAGGGCAGTTCATCGACGCGTCCAATCAGTGACAGATCGTCCTGCAAAGCCAGCTTGCGCCGGCGCGACTTGCGAAACTCGGCCACGCCCACGTAGACGAAGGACGGTACGATCACCCAGCTGACGTTGTACTGGTAGTAACCGACCAGCCATACACTCAGTAGCATCCCAGCGCTCACCGCAGACCTCATCAGCAGATGCTTCAGTCTCACGCCCTGCTCGCGGATCCGCTTAACGGAACCGCCGGCCTCTCTGCTCGCCTGTCGAACCGTCGCCGACATTTCGACGGGAAAAAGTTGCGAAATTTGCGCAGAAAAATCTCAGAAAAAAAAACAGACAAGACCGCCACGCCCACCTGTTGCGAACCACAGATACGGAAAGCCCTGGGGCCATAGACAGGTGTGAGAGAAATAAAAATGCCGATGATGTTTGACGTCGATTGTGCGGACGCAGGAAATTCGTTGACCAAATAAAATTAATAAAATAATGTCAAACTTAACGAGTTTAAAACTCTAGATGAGTAGTGGTTGTAGACATGCTGACAGTAGTGAGTACAAAAAGAAACAAACATTGACCAGGTGCAGCGCTGAGTGCTGATTAAAATAAAGATATGGCTCAAGGAAGGGTCGCGACTCCCTGGTGGAGTTCCTTGATACCAAAGACATCTCTGCATGTTTGATGTGTCATTATAGAACGAATGTTCAAGTGTAAAAAATTTTTTTGCGAATAATAAAGGGTGGGCCAAAAAATGGCACAGTTTTTATATATGTCAACAACTTCATCAAATATTAACCGATTTTTAAAATTTTTTCACTGTCGAAATCAGAAGAAAATTTGTAATAATACTATCACTAAAAATCTCACTACACCTCACGTGTGTCGCTACACTATACCTTGTGTGTTATAGAATCATCACGTTTACTAGGCGGCGTTATGCCGTCAAGGCCATGACCTGCTTTCAAACACATTTTGCTTACTTGTAGGCCTATATTTTCTTCTGTCTGTGCCTAGTGACATCATAACTGACGTCACTGGCATTTGGTCAGTGTTTTTTGAAAGTTTTGTTTATCGGTTTTGTTTACAAAGTATTTTGTGATTATGGGACACTTAACGTCTGACGATCTGAGTCTGATTTGGAATCTGCGTACTCATAAAGGTTGGGGCTCATGGCGTATGATGAAAGAACACACAGGCGTATCTGCGCCGTGAGAGCATCACGTTCATCGAACCTGACATTTGGCCCCCAAACAGCCCGGACTTGAATCCGGTCGATTATGCTGTTTGGGGGGCCCTTCAACAGATGGTCTGTCAACGTCGACAGTTCACGACAATCAACCAGCTGAAGCAGGCGATTGTCACTGAGTGGAGCAAACTGTCGCAGCGTTCGGTGGATCGCGCCATTGGTCAGGGGCGTCGCCGCCTTGAGTGTATCGTCCAGCACCAAGGCGGACACATTGAACATTTGATGTGAAAACTGCGAGGCAATTACTTTGGACAATAACTGAGACAATAAACAAGTTGTTCTTAAATACATTATTCGGTTGAACACTAGACATAATATAAAAATTAACTGTTTCAATTATAAGGTTTTATAAGATGTCTGTTATAATTATAAGGTTTGAAACAGTTAATTTTTATGTTAAACAGGTTGTTTCCTGTTGTTAATTTTTTACAATGTGTTGTTACAGATATCGTCTTCTTATCAATTGTTGCTTTTTAAGACACTGATATTTTACAAGGTGGTGTAGCGACACACTTTAGGTGTGGTGGGATCTATAGTAATAATTTTATTGCAAATTGTCTCCTGATTCTGACAGTGAAAGAATTTTGAAAATCGGTTAAGATTTGGTGAAGTTATATGACATACAAAAAATTGTGCCATTTTTTGGCCCACCCTGTATATGGCAATAATAGCACGTACTTTGTCTTCGTAGCCTACAAAATGTCGGCAAACGTTTTTGCCGTTTTTGGGGGGACCTACATAAATGACGGTCGAGCTTATGGCACGGTTGTTGTCCGTTCGTCCGTCTCTCATCGTCTGTGGCCATGGGGGGAAAACGAATAATTTAGCCATGTGTCTTAAACCTATGCATGCAAAATTCCAGCGATCTAGAGCAAGGGGAACATTTTCAAATCAGGGGTTGAAAACCGTTGAATGAATTAGAGGAAAGTAAAAAATTTGTCGAAAACTGACGTCGGAAACGGTGAGAGATAGCGCCAACGTTACTGTTAGTCACTAATAGGAAGTGGCATACGCCCGTTAAGATGAGATAACAAAAAATCTGGGCTAATGCTCATCAGGGGCGTCTATCCCCCCTTGGACATGTACGCTACGCAACCCCCCACACCGCCTCTAATGTTAACCCCCTCCCTAAACGTCGACTCGAACCCCTCCCACGTCAAGCTTAGTCAAGTGCTGCATTGCCCCTAATGACGAATGACGGCATTTTTACTCATGGGGCCAGCAGGAAATTTTTTAAGGGGGGAAGAGGCTGCGGCGTCGAATAAAGTGGTAATGGGGGTATTTCACTGACCAGCCTGTTAGGGAATCAATGGAGCGTAAGATCCCTAGTGATGTCTGGGGCGGAGCCTTGGTCAAAAATGAATTTGGTGCATTTTAGCCTCGCGAAGACTTCTAGTCAAGAACTGGTGGAACGATGACTGCCCCCCCCTGAAGCCCTAGAAGTTTCCCCCTTGCGAAAAGTTTACAATGGACGTAGACGCTCCTAATGCTTATGAGACGCGCAAGAACCTATACCAGTTTCTGTTCGCAGGTATAGCCTAATTTTGTCCTATCTCCATCCATGTCGTCGCAATTGACTCTTTTGCAAAAAAATCACTAAAAATCCTTATTTTTAGAATACAAGATCAATCAAGGTCATCAATGTTGACAATCCTAAAAAGCTCGTTGCCAGAGCTTGTTATGTTAAGCAGCATGTCTGTGCCTATCCGCAACCATTTTCACGCTAGACAAGCCAACAGCTGACAGCGGATAAATAACCACTTTTAGAGGGGTACGTACCCTTCTTTGACACCCGTGTGCGCAGGCCTCCTTGAACCTAGAGGCTGAAATCTTATGCTGAAATCTACATTTAATGCTGAAAATTTCATTGTGCAGGTTCTCTTGGTTTATCTCTAGCCATTTCGGCGCAATTCACTCTTGAAATGCGTGTCGCAGCCCAAAATCACGAAAAATTCACTAAAACCCCCTGATTTGAGGGTTCAAGGTCATTCAAGGTCATCAATGTTGACACTTCTAAGCTCGTCGCCAGTGCTTGTTATGATAACCAGCATGTCTGTGCCTATTTGCAACTATTTTTACGTTAGACGAGTTAATAGTGATAGAATAACGCCTTTTTAAGTGGATTCCCCACTCGTTCCTGGGGACTCCCTTTGTCCAGTGTCATGAAATTTTGTTACGAAATACTAAACACTCTACGCTATCATACGGTGAAAACCAGACGTCTCTATCTCACCTGGGCTCCGATCGGTACCGAGTTGTGACAGACAGACGAACACCAAGACGGAATTACCACAGCTAATACGCGTAATGCTAATTGTCGCGCGTGAAAATCATTGATGTTGCATGACCTTGAAAAGTCGTAAGGCACAATGGTATGCCAATCGGCGGTATTGTGGCTAAACGGTAAATCGTAAGGGGTCGGCGATGGTACCATCGGATATAGCGCTGGCAACGCGACGTATGTTATACTAGCGTTGATTGTAGCTTTCAAGAGCAGCGTTCCGTCAACACAGCGTGCATGAAACTGTGTCATCTCGGCTCTGAAAAATCACTTTCTCTCCGTGATTGTATGTCAGACGCTGGGCTTCGGACATATAGGCGGTACAGTTGGCTTTCGTTAGCGACAGCTGGACTTATTGTCTTTCGCTAGGTACCGTGTCCACGGCACGATTGGTTGAGCAATAGGCCTATGCGTAGGCCTATATGGGTAGTATATGGTCACGACTTGGGAATAGTTCGTAAAAATCCCGTCGTTCAGCAAAATCCCCATCTTGACGATTTTCACTTCCGTATTGTAGCCTATGTTTGGGCATGAGTGATTCATAATATTTCTGCTCGGGTTGTTAGCATAGGCTAAACGTACGTATGTCCTATAGTTCTTTTTAAACCTTTTAAACCTAAATCGTACAGATAGGTCTGCTTTCTAGTATGCCTAATTAGTTAGTCTATACGGGTGTAGGCCTAGTGGACATAGGCCTAAGTCTACGTTGAGTCTTAAGCCTAATACCGGCAATAGTGCCACACGATGAAAACTACGTGAACTAATCGACGACGATACTGTAAGTAGGCTAATAACCATGGGCGGCACTAGGAATCTG
>Ga0209367_1012917_pt1 | contig 10834 bp, 5 predicted proteins | sample WorMetLIZISLAND2_FD_187412 | JGI IMG/M metagenome (GOLD analysis project Ga0209367, IMG submission 187412) | Marine gutless worms symbiont microbial communities from Max Planck institute for Marine Microbiology, Germany - Olavius geniculatus... ... | reverse complement strand
GGCAAGTCTCGTCGCCGCTGCAACACTACAATCTACATCATCACAACGCATTTCGACCGATCATCGACGTCTACGCCAACTCTCTGTCGGCACGCTCGGACATTCGCTCTCCCGGCCAGAACTGTCCTCCGCAGTGGTCGATAACCGCCAACTACCTGGGTGACCCTGACGACGACGACGACGACGGACGAGAGGAAGCCTGGGCAATGACTGATGAGGACTGTACTGAAATGATGCGACGTCGCTATCAGCAGCAGCAGCAGCCGCCGGCTTACAGCCACTCGCCGCCGCAACAACCAGCTTACCGGCCCACTCTCTCACATCCCGCTCCCATCCTGCGTCCCGACAACTACACGCTGAAGCGTCCTGTCAGAAATGCCGCACCGTTGGCGGTCGTGGACGTACCGGTGGGAGAGACCACCTCGTCGTCACAGTACGAGCCGGTGAAGTCTAGCGGGCACCTGCTCGCGGGGGCAGACTACGAGGCGGAACCGACGCCGATCAGCGGAGACACAGCTGACAGCGGCTACAGTCTACAGCGTAGCACGGCACCACCCAGTCCTGCGCCTCTAGATAACGTCTGAATACGTACAAGCCTACGTTTCATCATCGCGGTGTGTTATACGGCAGCGTCACGAGGCTTAAACCACACCCAGGTCGCACTGCTGCTGTTTTCACAACTTTCGGCTACAGGCAGACGACGGTGTGGTCTGCGAAATCTGAGCGTGGTTTGTATTAGTTTCAGCAGTGGGTAAGTGTGTACGCGGTACGAGCTTATATACTCCCAACAATGCTTTAACATCATCAAACTACGCGCTCAGATCGCGTAGGCTACACCGTCGTTTGCTTTATGACGCATGAATGCAGCCGAAAGCTGTGAGAACAGTACCAGCGCAAGCTGAATGTGGTTTAAAAGTATGTTACAGCACTGTCTGGAGCGGTATAAGCTTGTACTGCGTACTCGCTTACCCACTCCAGCAGTGCTGTAACTAATACAGTAAGGCAGCACCAGCTGCCGGCGGCAAAACGGCAACTAATTTTTGAATAAAGGTTACACTTTGTATTTGACGAATTATTGCTGTCTATTAATTATTAGTCACAGTTTCAACCTATTGAGTTTGGTCAAAGGTGTAGTCGCTGAAACCGTTGCGGCGATCGATTGCAGCAATTTTATACGATTCAGTACGTGCAACACCGGCAACAATGGAACCATTGACAGCCAACAATCACAAAGTAGGTACTACGTCGAGAGAAAACTGGAAAGTGCGAAATTTCGCGTGATTTTTATGATGTTAGATATCGAAGAAGGGCGTTGGAATAAAGTGGAATATTCCGACATGCAGCTTAGTCAATGAGCCATCTTCAGCATAGTCGAATTTCGCAAATGTGTGTTTTTGTGCGCATGCATGATGTGCTCATTGCGTAAATAATTTCAAGCTTTTGTGTCGACAGCAGGTATGCTCACAGTCTCAGTTGGTTCAGAATATGCATGCGATATTTATACTCCAAAATATGGGCGTAAGTAATGTTCGCAAAATTAGTCAAGTTTTTTGTACAGTGCTTTAATTGATGTGCTGTATATACGGCGTTTGGCAAAAATAATTCCCTGAAGTCTTCTACCACTTTATAAGCAAAACGTCACTTTGACAATGTCACGATCAACAATGCTATTCATTTGTTTCGTTTAGACTTGCGGTAGATGTCAGTATTTACAGTAATACAACGACTTATGAATGTGAAAATGTTAACGGCTTTCTGCGGTGAAATTTTTTTTGTAGATTTGTAGTATTTAAGGACTGTCAAACTCCGCTTGACATTTTCATGTTACTTTCAATGAACAAATAATAAAATGTATGACTTTGGCCAGTCCGCTTTGGGCGAAGATCTGTAGTAATTTCATTCAAATTCTCAAAATTGAGCAGAGCACTAATAAAAAGTGTATATAACATTGCTTCTATTGCATTTTTAGCAGTAAAAAATTGTATTTCTTTGAGGACATTTTGCGTTTGATTATCGATTTGTCGTACTGTTCAAAACAGGCCGAGTATTTTTCATCGTTAAGCGCTCCCGTTCGGGGCAGTGTAGTAGGCGTTATACAAAATGTCTGATTGCTTGATCGGGCAAATAAATGATAATAATGTACAGTGGCGTAGTTGCTCATTCTCTCTAATAGCCGTTACATCGGCACTTTTTACCGGGAACAGTCGCATTATTTTTCACATTGCTGGATTTATACGATGATCTCACAATAACGCGCACACGAAGAATTAACCGGTTATACGATCGTGGCGCGATGAGTTCGTTTTTGATTGTTTTGTTGAGTTGTTGTTCAATTTCGTTGCATTTTGTGATCCGGCTTTTGGCTGCTGTGCTTTGTTTACAAACGACACGCGAACAAACTCGCGCGTGAATTACATGCAGTGTATGTGAACGTATTTGATTATTTTGTATGTACAGTATGTCTTGGTCGAGTTTTGTACATAATCTTACTGCATAAATGATGTCACAATGGCGTCGTGGCAGGAGGTTTAAAGGTTTAAAGGGCATGTAACTTTTTATGGGAAACCCATCTTAAAGCTAAGGAGCGTCACCTGCCATATGGGATCACGCAATGTCACCTACTAGACTACCACCCGACACAGGTGAACTCGTCCCGCCTCCACACCCGCCACACAGGACGGTCGGTACTCGATTTACCTGCCCCGGAGGGATGGAAGACTGAGTTGACTTCTGGCGGTTGGTTATATACCGATATGGTTTACCTGTTCGCAGACAGTCACTCATCCACTTGATAGCGTCCCCACCGAGAGTCGAACCAACGAGCTCGCGATCTCAGGTCCAACATCCTGCCATTACACTACCAAAGCAGCTTATAGGTTGATTACCTCCGCCAAGGAGGTAATGTTTTTGCCAGACTGTTTGTTTGTCTGTCTGTGAGTCAGCAAGATAACTCAAAAAGTTATGGACGGATCTTTCTGAAATTTTAAGGGTATGTCGGGAATGGCACAAGCTACCAGTGATTCAATTTTAGGGGTGATCCGAAAGGAATCCTGGAATCTGGATTACTTTGAAATTTTCGTTACCATTGCTTTCAATGGGGCATAAGGGAAACCGCTGCAGAACCGAAGATGATGCTGCCACCTAGCGAACAACATGGCCTTGGCGGAGGTGTGCGGGCTCTGACTGCTTTCTAGTATTTGTCAACTGGCCCTCCTAAATTTTCGCTTGTCGGAAAATTTTCTTCCAAAAACAATGTGCAGGATGGAAATCCCCATTCTGCTGGAATTTAAGGTCAACAATGAAACTCGTATTTTCTCTGTCGGAAATTTGTAGCTGTCTGTCGAAAAAGTCGTCACTTCCTGCCGCAACCATTCTAAATGACGATGCCGCTGATAACTGTCGCGTGTAAGCTTCGCACTTGTACCCACTATGCAGTTGCACCAGTTTTTGTTTTACTGTTAAAATAATTATTCCAGTCGTTGAACGATCTCGTATGTCGCCGAATCCCAAATTTCAGCAGAAATGTTGGCATTTGGGTTTCAATTTTTCGTACTGTACATATTAACAAAAGCTTTAAAAAGCTAGCCAGTTTTTGTTAGTATTTTATTGATCGAATTTTATGCTGACAAAGATTGGCTAACCTGGTCTCGTAAAAATGAACGTTCTTCAGAACCAGTCGTTTTTGTTCCGGTAGAATGTATTGTTTTTGACGCACCGTGTTCCACGTGAAATGCTTCATACTTCGTACGTTTTGTTGTGCTCGTTACCAAAGTATTTTATGTTATCCGGTCTACGTTGTCCTTCCTTCGTGCGTCCTCAGTTTACTTGAAAAACCTCACGTCGCTGTGTTATCGAAATTAGTTGCGAGCAGTGGCGTAGGCCTGTGCAGAATTTTGCAGCGGTGTCAAATTATTTGTTTAAACATTTAAAAAAAAATTTTTTCTACTTGTTTCGTTCCGTTTACACATTTTTACTTTTGTTGATTTATTTCGCTGGTATCTTTTCTTAGTCTAGCTAAAAAGACTGAGAATTATTGTAAACCCAGCCAGTCCTGGCAAATTTCGGCTCACAAACACATTTATAAAATGCATTTAAGTATAAAAACGTCTTATAACAAAAAACAAAATAAAAACACACAAACTTTCATATACCGACAAAAATGGTAGTAACAAAAAGACAGACATAACGTTACATGCCTAAATACTTTACTTTACACTTTGTTGATTTTTTGACCCATAATAAGGGGTTTAAACCACCTTTAACCCTCCACCTTCAACCCTTGCTCCCGTTGCTTACGCCACTGATTACGAATTGCTAAATATAGCTGTGTATTTTTGACGATATTATTACGTTCGTTTGGCGTTGTAAACAGGCGGAACACGATAAGTATAAATTGCAGCTTCGTTGTCGCTGACGGTGCTAGGAGTGTATCGTGGTGTTTGACGTGTTTATTTATTAGAAAACGTCATAAGCTGGTGATTGCAAAAGACGTTATGCAAATGACAAAGAGGAGAAGCGTATTTTATCTTTGGTCCTGAAGGTTTAGTCATTGGAATGATGAACGTGGACAGCGCAGTATTGACAGCGGCAGCTGTTTAGCTCCTGAAGCTGCTGGCATCGACATTTCAGTTAATTTACACCGACTACTGTGGTTGCAGTGACCGAATTTTCTCACTGTTGTAGGCGCTCGCAGAGACACATAGCCCTAGGTCACTGACAAATGGTAATTTAGTAGGGCCGAACGAAAATTCCTTTCAAAAGTTCTTTCGAATCAGCTATTGTGAACATCAGTTTTGTATAACAAAAGTACAAGTATAAGTACAAATATAATTTTTGTTGTTGTTTTGTCTCTGCATTGTATTGTATATTTTAAAATGTCTTCGGGTCGTCCGTCCGTGAGTGCGCGCGCAGCGCATGTCCGTTCCAAAGCAGCACGATAGCCTGTTAAAACGCCATTAAAAGAAGTTAGATACTCGTAAATCGGCTAGGTCTTCAAAGTTGTAAGATCAAAATTAAGGTTACAGGAGAGAAAGGTCAATGAAATGAGTGAGTTCATACGTTGAGCGGACACATGCATATCGACGCTGTGGCATCGAAGTATTGGGCCTACATATTTAACCACGGTGTTTCATAAAAATGGACCTTTTTCTTTCTTTCATAATTCACTCAAATAACGATCAATTTACACGAAATTTTTATCAGTTGTAGCCAAAGAAATAAAAATTCAAAATAACAAAATATGGTTGTTTTTAAAAAATATTTTTGCTAGACATAACGTAATGCTGACGTGATAATTTTATTCCCCATGTTGTTTAGTGCTGATACGATTTTTCAATAGTAGACCAGATAAAATTTACCGTCAAAGCAGGATAGTAACTGACAGCACCAGTTGAGACAAGCCAGTTTGTACTCACGACACATTATGACGTCAGCATTGCGTCACAACTAGCAAAAAATATTTAACTAACTGCCAAATTTCGTTGAAATATTTTGAATTTGTATATTTACATTTGGTAAAATTTCGTGCAAATTGATCACCATTCGACTGAGTTATAAAAGAAACAAAAAGGTGCCTTTGTATGAAACACCGTGTATATTGCCAAAGAAGGCAGTTTGTTTTCCAAAATCTACATTATACTATTGCTGCAACTTCCTTTGTTGTTTTACTGGTTTGTTGTGTTTTACTGTTGTCGGTATTAAAATTAAGTGTCGTTGCGTTCTGTACATTTCATCGGTAGTTATGACTATAGTTTAGACTATGTAAAATAGGATTAACGATGCGATAAGAAACAAAAAGCCCAGTTGAATAGTGTGTAGTAGCCTCCTTCAATAATATTGAATACAAACAAATACATGTGATATCGGACAAGCAACAGGTTACAGAACGATGGGCTAAGTATTGCGAGAAGCTGTATACAGACAGTGCCCAATATGACAGACAAGTACTTCAGGAATTGAAGAACATAACACCACCAGATACATCGGATGAACCAGACATACTGTTGAGTGAGGTGGAATACGCAGTCACAAAGCTGAAGAACAACAAGAGTGTAGACATTGATGGGATACCAGGAGAATTCTTGAAAAGCGGCGGACACGAGCTAACAAACAAGATGTATGAAATTTGCAACTGGATATGGATGAATAAAGACATACCACGAACTTCGACCAAATCCGTAGTCATAACCATCCCAAAGAAAGGAGATATCCAGGACTGCTCCAACTACAGAACAATATCACTGATCTTTCACAACAGTAAAATTCTCCTCTTGATCATCCTGAATCGCTTGCGTACACATTTGGACTGCTACTTCTCTGAAGAACAAGATGGGTTCAAAGCAAATCGCAGTACGATTCAACAGATTTTAACCTTACGCCTTATAGCGAAGAAGTTCCGAGAAATGAACCAGACAGTGTATAACTGTTTTATTGACTTTCGAAAAACGTACGTTCGATTCCGTGTGGCATGAGGGCTTATGGGCAGTCATGAAATCATACAATGTTAGTCAGAAAATTGTCTCTTTTCTAAAAATACTGTATGAGAAAGCACAGTCAGCAGTACTTGTAAACGGAAGCCTGAGACAGTAGATCAATATGACAGCTGGCAACAGATAGAGAGATCCCATTTCACCAAACGCGTTCATCGGACTCCTAGAACGTTTTATGGATGGTGTCAGCGAAATGGAGAATAAAGGTGTCGTAGTCCAGGGACCATCCAATCCAATGCCATTGCTGCCGCGATAGCTGCAAGCCTCCTCCGGATTGGAGAAGGCCCGCAGGGAGACCCAGTCACACCTGGTTACGTTCGGTGGAGGCAGACCTGAGACCTCTGAACATTGGTCTTTTTTCTGCGTGGAGAAAAGCTTCTGGGCGGGCGGGCTGGCGCCACGTCGTGGACACGGCTACGCTCTGGAAGAGTACGCCATAAGAAGAAGAAGAACTCCAGGGAGAAAGCATCTTCAACTTGAATTTTGCAGATTATATGTCGACCTCATAGACAGGGACGCTGACGTCGTGCAGAAGATGCTACACCAGCTCTGTGTTGATAATGAGAGGTTTGGAATGTTCAACAACGAGATTAAAACAAAGTCATTAACATTCAAGAGAACAGCTTAGACTACTGAACCAACTTTCAACATACATGGAAATTCTATTGAAAATGTATCAAGCTTCATAAATTATATCTTGGCAGCAAGATCAGCTAAAAAATAACTGTTCAAAGGACATCAGAAAAAATACGACTGTCAACTGTCGTGTATGCTAGCTTCAAAACAATATGGAATGATAGTAGCATATCAATGGAGGTCAAAACACAGCTACTGGTGACGTGTGTTTTCTGTTTTACTGTATGCTTGCGAAACGTAGACAATAAATAAGGAAGATGCTACAAAAACATGCTAGGTGTAGGTTGGTAAGAGAGAAAGACAAACAAAAGCATCAGAGAAAGTGTGCACAAAAAAGAGACAGTTATTGACATTATTCGACACAGAAATCTATTGCTTTTCGGCCATATTTGTCGCATGCCAGATGATCGACTGGTAAAGAAAGTGTTGCTGGGCTCAGTTGATGGCGCGCGGCAGAGAGGAAAACCTCCGAAGAAATGGACAGACAACATCGCTGAGTGGACCGAGTTGATCCTGTGTGAAGCTGTAAGACTGTCGCAAGATCGAGAGACATAGAGGAAGATTGTATTTGGCCCCAACGGTTGCTAACCAAGGGACAAAAAAGAAGACATGGCTATAGAACGCTTAAGTTTAAACCAAAACTGCAACTCGTAGGATTCGATATATTCGCTATATTTACAGTTTATACAACACAATCAAATCAAATACTGTGCCAAAACGAAACGTAAAGATATTCCTCAAGTCAGACAAATCAACATTTCATCTTTTAGGAATCGGGATATCTATGCAACAAAGAACTCTCTCTGCGTGATATCCTTCACAGGAGTTTGCAGAGGATACGGACAGAAACAGAAACAGAAGAAAGTCATTCATTAGTCACTAAACCGAGCACTACAATGCCCGAACTGAAAGCAAGCTAGATATATAAACAAAAAAGCTCGAGCGGCGGGTGCTTCAAATGACTTGTCTACAGCCCGACACAACCGTCATTCTTATTACACTTCAACTTGCAAATTGCAACAACATTATGGAATTTCTACTCGAATGTTGAATTTTCTAGCAAACTAGTAGCAATAAATGAGATACTGGGCTCTCCAATAAGACTATAAGTGGTAAGGGGTGGAAAATATAAAAAAATAAAGCTGTACTTAAATGCACCGTTAAAATGTTACACGTTAATCATTTGGATTGTGAAGTATGAATGACTGCAAACGTAATGAAGAAAATGATGCTTCCTCCCACAAGTAAAATGCTGAAGATGATTAAGAGGATGCGGTCGAAGAATGCAGCTGCTAACTTCCAATCGTTTTTAATTTCCTCAGCTTCATCATCTGGCTTGTCGCTGTCCTCGGCTTTGCTTAGAATAATTTTCGTCTGCAGAAGTTGGCGTATGGCTCGTATCTCCATCAACAGTTTGTCATTAGTGGTTCCCGTTGTCATGACATTGTCTTGTAGCTGTTGTCCGTCGTAGTAAAAATCCCCAGCGTCATTACCGTCCTTTTTCGTGTAAACGACCGACGGTTTGGATGTTTTTGATGCTGGAATTCTGACGCGCAGACACGGTGCAAGTTTCTCACGGACAAGCTGCTTCAACTGTTCGCAAACATCAACAAGAATAATAAAAAAATAAATTAATGAACTGATTAACGCTTGACGAAAGCTGACAATATAGGCTGACACGTCATTCGGTTTTCATACATGAAGCGTAAAAATGTGTTCTCACTGCGCGCGCGTTAACGCGCGTCACGCCGCGTGACGCGCGTCAAGCGCGTTAATGGGGTGTTTACATGATCTAGCAAACGTCCAGCAAATTTCCAGCAAATGTGTTTAAAACACACGTGCTAATGCTGGACGTTTGTGGACGTTTGCTGAAAGTTTGCTGGACGTTTGCTGGATCGTGTAAACACCCTATAACTCAACGGGTTTTCCAATAGAAGCAAGAAGCGTGACGCGCGTTACGCGGCGTGACGCGCGTTAACCCGCGCAGTCAGAACGCACCTTAACTTGTATTTGCAGCAATAGTTCAAAATCTTTTCCTTCACACAGCACAGCGTGCATCGTGTCTCTTAGTACACAGAGGTATAGCCGGGCCCGACAGATAAACCCGAAACAAAAGCAGTCGATGATTTAAAAAATTGGGCTGTTAGCATCAATGTAGTAATGAAGTAATAAGTAGGCTAGACCAAATAAGTAAGTCACACATCAGCTGCTCTTTTGGTGCATTCAAAAATCCATACAAATACATACCCAGGGACGCATCGGGATAACTGGCTCCTCACTGGCGCGTAAGCTGAGGTACATGACACATATAGTGGTCGATAATGACAGCACACATAGGCCGATGACAAACAAGAAGTAAATCACTGAAACATAAACAACATGAAGTTAGCTACCGGGTTTCCTACAGGTGGTCTAATGATCGTGGCATGCATCTATCATGCGCGGTTATGGAAATGGTGCCTCGAAGATTTTAAGGTCATGACTTTGACCTTTTGGGGTCACGTGACGTCACGTGCTCATTAGACTCGTAACATATGGTTTACTATAAGTGGTCTATTGATTGGCCCAATCTTTTTATCTCGCATATCTGGCATGTCAAACATTTAGCCACGCCATATTACCACTAAGAATGCAGTAATCACCATCTTTGGAGGGTGGGGCAGATTAGTGGGTAAAAGTATTTGCTTATAGCAGCCCTCAAGCTACATTTTTTTGTTTTTTTAGCTCCTAGCAGTCATTATAACAGTCATTATAAGTCCTCTGGTCTCCTTTCTGTAGTGTTATAAGTTTATAACCTTTTCATCGACAATGCATTAAAAAGAAGGAGGGGTAAAATTGAAGTAAACATTGGGCAAAATAAGAAAAAAAAGGTGATTGGATTTCTGTTTCAAACAAACTCGACTTTCCTATTTGGGCCCCGAATTATATTACGATTACGATTACTGTCAGTCGCCTATAATTAGCAGCAGCATTATAGTTGGAGTAGTGGGTGCAATAGCGGCCGCGTACTGACCGAGAGCAGGTACGTTTTCAGAACCGACTGGCAAAGTTTCGTTGACGACTAGTTGATAGACGCTGAGAGCTAACAAAACCGTGATATCTACAGCAGACGAACAGGCCTCATATTCTTTAATCACTGATGCTATCAAACGTTGCACAAGCGGAATAAGACAAGAGTCGCTGCAACAGCATTTTGTACAAACACCGCAATGCAAAGAAATTACGAAAAACATTAAGCTGTCATGGGGAGTTTTTTTCAGAATGGCGTTCTTTATTTCTTAGTGTACGCGGGGGCATTCAAAAAGTTTGCAGACCAATATAGATAAACATTATGAATGTTGCTGACATGGTGTCAATGGTTAGTACCATTATCTACTACAATATTGCACAACTTATTATTAAGCTATAAATTTTGTTAGGCTTTTTTCGTTGCTAGGTTAAGCAAACAGCGCTAGCATAAAAAAATCACGAAGTGCAAGCTATAATGAAGTACACGTACTTATCACAGGCGCGCGGTATAGCGCAGCCCTGTGTTAACGGCGACCGGCTAATTAGTCCGTCCGAAAACGATAGTTTTCGGAAGGACTTCTGTTTTGCTGTGGTTTGTTTTTTCTTTTTTTCGCCGCGTAATCTCCGAGCTCCGTCGGCCGATCGGCGCGAAATTTTGCACGATGCTCCTAAGTATGTTCAATTTTATAATCCCGGGCCGA
>Ga0209367_1012916_pt1 | contig 10835 bp, 7 predicted proteins | sample WorMetLIZISLAND2_FD_187412 | JGI IMG/M metagenome (GOLD analysis project Ga0209367, IMG submission 187412) | Marine gutless worms symbiont microbial communities from Max Planck institute for Marine Microbiology, Germany - Olavius geniculatus... ... | reverse complement strand
GTTGCTGTAATGCAGCCAATTTTGCCCGTCTGTCCAGGGCGCGCACCGAAGCGACTGAACGAACACTACTTGTGCTTTTGACATCATCGTCACTGTTGTTGTCAACATCTAGGCCCATACCGTCCTCATGCGGCATGCCGTCCACGGATGACGTCATCGGGCGTGTTTTTTACTCACAATATTGAAGCAACATAACAAACTCGATTCAGTTACATCAGGAGTCTTTCATGAGCCTTTAAACTACATCTGGTAATTCACAGAGTAAATGTCACTAAAAGGAGAGAGAGAGACAGACAGACAGATAGAGGCAAAAAACACGTTTGCCCGTAGCAAAACACAATAAACACGGAAACAGAAAAATCTGACGAAAAGTGGACTAACCCGACAAAAAAGTTTTGGACGTAGGCAGAGCTATTTAAACACAGGTGACATTACTTTAGCATCAACACTCGCTTTAGAAATAAAACAACAACGAACAAAAACAAAGAACCTGAAAATAGGCGTTAACACGTGGAGAATATTTTGCCGACAATGACTGATACTAAAGACTGTCCAGTTAACTAAAACTAGAACTAAACGAAAATTGCATTGCATCGTTAATGTTAACGAAAATGCAAAAAAAAACGTTTATCATCTAGCGAATAACAGTGAAGTATTATTATCCAATTAAAATGCAAAATTAAGAGGTTTAAGCCGAAAAAATCATTTAATTTTGACGCTGAACGAACATAGTTTTCCCCATGAGCCCCAACGACGTGCGAAATTTTATCGACGTTGGTTCATAACTTTCCGAGTACTATAGCAAACAGACAAACAAATATACATCGGCAAAAATAACGTCATTCCGTCAGCGTAGGTAATAAAACCGAACAAGAGAACGGTCGGGCTAATTTATCCATTTACAGACGTCAGTCGGCGGGCGACTGCTGCGTCTGACAGGCCGAGGTCCCGTCACGTACGGGACCACACACGCAGCTTCACGGTACCGGCCAATAACTGGATGTCAGTCTGCAGCGGGGCACTTGTCGCTCCGAACTCAATTGTCTAGCCACCGGTAGGCTTAGTCTGCTGCAGTCGTGCGCAAACTGAATTGAACACTGTGAGTAAAACGAAGTCGTGCAGACTCCGGAACGAACGCAATAAACTGCTTACTTCTGGTCACAACGTCTACATTCTACAATTGCCAGTCAAAGTATAGGGCTTAAACAGGACGGTAAAGCGGCGGGGTCTCTAGCTTTCATTTGGCGAACTCTGCAAACATTTGCCACTTCAATCAGTAGCGTCGTGGCAGAATGGGGGATGACTAATTGTCTCTCCTAAATTTTAAGCTATCGGAAAATTGTCAGAAAGTCTTCTTCTTGTCCGAAAATTTTTGGTACATTTTGGACTCAATATGTACCCAATTTTGGAGAAATTTAGGAGAAAAGTTAAAATTGTGAACATCCACAATCACCTCTGTCGAAAATGTGCAGCGTCTGACGAAAATTCGCAACTTTCTGCCCCGCCTACTGCCCACGACGCCGTTGACCTCAGTCACGAACCCCAGAAAGACGATTTATTTATATATTATCGCGCGATTTCAACATTTCAGACTATTTCCGGAAAAAAGCTAATTGCTTCCGCCAAAGAAGTGTATTGTTTTAAGATTGTTTGTCTGTTTGTTTGTTTGTTTGTTTGTGAATGTGAATCGCAATACTGAAAAAACTAGACCAACAAGTTAATTTCGATGAAATTTTGGTCTGATAAGAAATTTTCTCATGAATTTTTTGGGGATAAAATTCCTGAAGACTTGCATGGTTTTACAGTCCAATTTTGTCAAATCTGTCACAAACTCGCCCGTTTAATGTGTTTCTGTTTTCTTTCACTGTTGTCTCTTCTGCACCGTGTTTCTTCGTTTACCACTTCTATTCGTGGATCTAGACGGCCAACTGTAAGACGTGACAATCCTCCGCGGTGCTTACATAATAGCTGATGCAGCGACGTCAGCGACGAATTAGGAACCACTGCGAACAGTCACAATGGTAACAGGTATAATAAGAAGACGGCAAGACGTGGACCTCGTCAGCTCGATGAAGAATTATTCAGGGACTTCTGTTGGCGGTCACAACCGGCATTCGATCTTTATAAATAGGATAGTCGCCTCGACGGTGGACTATCTAGGATGGATAGGCCTACTATCAATGGATGCGCATCATTTTACTAAGTCGTCGGAGACGCCACGTTAATTTTTTTTGGGCTGCGCACGCAGTGTGAATTCTAAGCCGAATAGTGTGCTGTAGGCCTACGGTATGTCGACAAACTAATGTGGTTTTCCTCACGGACTGTTCCAGCCAAAAGGGTCAGTTTTCTTATTTGCGATAATTTCAACATTACATCAACCTATTTCCATAATTTTACAACACATGCCTATAGGAAATTTGCAGAGAGGCACAATGTAACTCAAAAAGCTCGATTTGTGTATTATACATAACAGTTATTATGGCCGTCTATACCCACCGAACCACTAGACACACTACGCATGCAGTCCCCCCCAATGTCTACCCCGAAACGTCGACACAACCCCGTTGTGTAGGCCTATATAAATGCATTCATCTTCACTGATACATCTTACAAGTTGAACAGCATCAAAAATGAATCTATCGTATTTTAAATACAGCCCTCGCAAAGTTTTAATAAAAAATTGCTCCCCCCTCGAAAAATGTTAGGCCTATCGCTTTAAGCGTGGTCATCGATGGACATAAATACCCCAGCCAAATTTTCGAAGCTTCACACGTCTGCAATGATATCATTCCAGAGTCGAACACGTCGACAATGCATGCGGTCATAATCCGCCCTCGCAGTTGTATTATTATGTATAGCTCGAGTTGCCGTGTGCTATATTTCAAAGTATTTCATATTTCACGTCATGCCACGCATTCACAGCCCACACAAAACTGCTTGGCTGCCTGATGTTTGCAACCGAATATACAGTCTACCGGCATAATGTTCGGGAGATGCATTGGTCGCGATGTCAGCGACCTAAGACATTTTCAACTGCACGAACGCACAGCTTCAGTAAACAGAATATTATAGTTCAAGACTCGCTGAAAATTGCCAATTTATCTCAGAACATATAAACTACAATTTAATGACGAACTAAAACCAAAAAAACACTGCATGATAGGAAACCCGATACACTGATAATTTAGTGTGTAGGCCCTAATTTGTAGCGACAGACTGATACTAAAAAGAACAATAGGCGTAAGCTTAATACATCGTGATTGAAAGATTACGCCAGTAAATTTTTGTCACAACTTTACCAAATATTTAGGCCTACCGGTTTTCATTTTATTGGTACATCTTCGATTTTTTTCAACAAAAAATCATAAAGATATCATCACGCCTTGAATGTTTCGCTGCGCTGTCCTGTAAAGTCTTGCAGTCAGAAAATTGGCTAAATTAACCTATCAGTGGTATGCATCACATCGTTGCACTAAAGTGAAATTTAACGGACGTTTTGGGCAGTCTAAGTCAGCGTTCTTTGTATCACAACAATGACAAATTCCGTTTCCAAGATGTATATCTATCGCCAGGACACAAGCTTTACATGTAAGTGGATTGCGCACATCGCCGGGCAGTCCTTAATTTAACGCTATCAATTTTCGCTTAGGCGTAGACTTGGCATAACCAGAATCTGGATGTAGGGGTTATGAGGGTGAGGTATGATAACGGGTGTCCCTTCTTCTCTAAGAAAGGAATCTGTGCCCTCTCCTCAAATTTCTGGAAATCGGAAAATTTTCTGATGGAACACAGACCTCTCCAAAAGTTTTTCCGTTTTTGTTGGTCTGAAAATAAAGTGTTTTGGTGCATTTTGGCACTATATCGAGTAAGTGAGTAGGCTCTATACGTCACGGACCCCAACACCTGTGTCTGTACATGTAGGTAGCACTGCTGTGAGCATATGCGGTCTTTTAGGGAAGCACGTGCCCCCAGTGCTCCTTTGGCTACCCAAGTGCTTAGACGCCACTGCTTTATGCAGCTTACACAGAAATTTTTCCAATACAGCCGTCTACAGTTTCTTTAATCTTTCTCAACAAACAGTCGTAAGTGTTTGTGTTCCAAAGCCTTTAAAATTAGCTACAGTACTATACATTTTGAACAAACGCTTTAACACGCTCTTTAGCTGTCTAGTAAAACTCATTCTAACAGTTATGCATTATTTTTTAGAGTTAACAGACAAAATCGTCTGTTAATGATTACACATACTATCGAAAACGCAAGGTTTTAAATTGTGGAAAAAACAGCTGGGGGTTACATTTTTGGGCTATAGAAGTCCGCACAGAACTGAGACGAAAATTGTGTGCGCGCGGCACATAACAATACATAAATTGACGGCGTGTTGGACTGTTGGAAGTCAGGTTAGCAGCAGCTGTGAGTTTTACTCCTCCACCCCAGCAACTACAGTATAACACCGCAAAATGCTGCAGATAAATTAGTGAAAGACACTGCAATCAAGTAGCTTATATGAACATTGCAGTTAATGCCTATCAGTTATATGTCAGCACGGACTCTGGTGAATTCATCTTCCCTGAACAGTCAAGACACACGAGACGCGTTATAGTTTTCTCGCATTAATATTTCACAAGATAGTGTAGCAACGCGTTTGAAGTGTAATCTTCAGCAATCACTTTGTTGCAAATCTCCTATATAGCGTAAAACTTGGCCAATTTTTAACAAAAACATAATGGAGTAGCCTACATTTGATTCATGGTTCGGAAAACTGGTAAGAATCTAACAACGTAGAAACTAGAAAGATCGTCAAGCCTTGCGCAAAGCTATAATTAGGCTACTGCCTTAACTTACGTTACTGGAACACAACCGCTGCTAGCGTCACCAAGCAAATGCATTTTTTGCACGGCCACTCATTGCCCGGCGCGTTACCCACACACACAAAAAAATTATAAGACACTGACCTTTCGCCAATGACCTTGATACTCAATACCTTCTAGGGGTTATCAAAATACATGTTCATGCAAAATTTCATCAAAGTGCAGCGGTTCATGAGTTATCGTGTTGACAAAGAAAACAAAAAAATTGAGCTAATGCTCACGAGACGCGCGAAAGCCTATGGCAGTTCAGTTAATATACAAATACCAAATTCTCTATCTGGATCGCATAACGATAGTAGCGTGACGCCACCTTGTAAATGATATAAACTTGTGTCGCAGACCAAAATCGCCAAAAAATCCATAAAACCCCCTATTTCGGCGTTCAGTGTCATTCAAGGTCCTTGAATTCGGCGCCAATCGAGAGCCAGTGTACGACTTCCTATTAGTGATTAATAGTAACCTAGGCCCTATCTCGCACCGTTACTGAGATACAGCGACTTATTGGCCAAAAATCACAAATTTTGCCCACTTCCTTCTCATTTAGCGCCCTCGTTCAGGGTGACCTCCTTCGGATTTATGGAAAAGCTTTACGGTTCCTGAAACTAGAGTCTTCCAGGTAGCCGACGGTGAAGATTTGGTAATCCTAGCTTGCAACGTTTTTGACTGATCCGCCCGTGTGACGGACAGACAGACAAACGGACGGACAGACAGAATTGCGATGGCTAAGACGCGCTAAAGCAGTAGCTGCTTTCGCGCGTAAAAACTTAGCAACGGTGTTGAAAACAATACTGCCGTCGCTTTTACGGAGAGTAAAACACAAACCGGTAAGCATAAAAGTGCGATAGGCCTACTGTAGTGATCAGCAGAAGCAGTGCAGACGGGCTATTTTAAGCTGTTTTGGGAGTGAAACTAAAAGAATGGAAAAGATCGAGGCAAACGGTGAAATGCATGAGGATAAAACTGTGAAGCCGGTATGATCATAAAAAGCTTGTAAATCACACAAAGACAAACGGATGAAGACGCCGCGTGGATGCATTTTTAAACAAAGTCTGCAGAATGACCCGCTGAGTTACGAAAAACTGCCGCTAAAGGTTGTGCTAAAATGGCGTGCTTGTGGACTTCGGACAGCGGGACAAAAAATCCCACACCACTAAACCCCCAAACGTTATATAAATGATACTATCCGCAGGCTACTTGTTGCCGTCAGCAATAAATACAACTTAAACACAACTGGTCATATATACGAACGTAAAAAGCATATTTTATGTAGCACAAACTAATGCAAAAAAGCTCGTTAACGCGATTATACACCGTGTCTCAAAAACGTGGCACTTAATTTATTTTTTAACTACTGCTTATCACTGGAAATACACAGCAACACTGTTAAATCAAGCGACGAATACGTAATTGTTTGAATTTTGTTAGATTTTAAAAATCAAAGGCATTCGTTGTTAGGCATTTGATTGTTGGCAAATACGAAGGATTTCATTCACTTGCTAATCCTTATTAATAAAAAAAATTCTAGATAATAATCCGGATCCCACAAAGGAATCCAATTCGCCACCATAATCTAACCAGTTCGTCCTTTTGCGATTCACCTCTCCAGAAAATATTATGATAAGTTGTAAATATTTTTGAGTAATATACCTAACAAAAACAACAAGACTAAAATCATAGCTCGACGCTTTACTTTGGTGAATTGGAGAAACAGAATATTCTGTGCAGTAGACTTTAACGTGCTCTAGACGACAGACATTTCTGAGCACGTTCAAGCGCATCTATTCAGAAACTGTCCGTATAGAGCGTCACTCAGCACACAGCGTTGCTGTGATTCTGTGGCTGCCTAATCGATTACGAGAGCGTGAGACAACAACAGGTAGCGTATAGGCCTAGCGTACATTGCCAGGTAGAATATCTACTGCAGCAATCAAACTTACCTGTCAGGTAATTATGCACGACGGTGTGTCTGAGTGTCAGCAACGGCGTCGATTTGTCAGCAGTCGACGTCACATCTATACGCGTACAGTGGCGTCAGCAGCAGCTGTAGCAGCCGCAGCAGCGCACTAGACGTAGTGTCTGCACTGTCAAGCCACGCCAAGCGAGTGTAGTCGGTCACTATAGTCGCCTCCCTCGAGCTGTACCCACAGCACACGCTGCCGCTTGCTCGCTGCTCCCCATAGAGATGCGACGACATTTTGGATTTAAACTACCGACTCCGACGATGCGTTGGTTTCAGCATAACAGCACAGCGTGGAACGACCGGACCGACCCTTTGTCACACAGCAGTGTTTTAAATCACGCCAAACTTTACGATCGTGCCTACTCGTAACAGGCGTTTCTGAAAATTTCATTTGAGATGCTTTATAAATTTACTCATTCATTCGATATGTGTTCTGATTGACAATAAAAACTGACTGACGTTAGTAAAACATGAGTGCGGTTTCTCAGTATTTAAAAACGTCCAAATTTCGCGTTAGCAACATAAAACTTGTGTCGCGTTTTGAGCATGATAGTAAAATACCAATCTTTAGTGAGTAGCAAATTTTTCGCAAAGTATGCCGGTGACATATTTCTGAAATCAGTTGATAATCGACAAAGTTATCAAAACGAGCTTAATGTGCTCCTTTTTGGGACATAGTGTACGATACATGTGCGACAAAACTAAAACGCAACCAACCGGTAAAGCCTAAACGATGTTTTGGGCTCATTAATGGCCGTCGCATTTTACTTAATTCCGCCCAGTTTCCGGCAAGTCAGAACGTTGTCGTCGTGTAGGTTGTGGATGATGTTTCAAGTTTTTTTTGATTTTGTGGCTATTGCCCAATTCAGACCTACAACGCCGACGCGACTTAGTGGTTCAGTCCCCAGACCCCCATTGTAAGATTGCACCCCCCGCGCTCGCTCTTCATGCTCCCCCCTTTCAGCTCCTGGATTCGCCAGTGAGCTCTGCTATTTCGCCTGCCATTCCACACCCGCCACCGCACTGTGTTCAGCAGTGACGACAAGCTGCTGCTGCTGCTGCTGTTGGCGGTAAAACGACAACGCATCGTGATGAGTCCGGACACGTGATCGGTCATGGTCAGTCGGTGGACAATTGATGACCTACTCCCAAGTCACGCTGCGGCGCCGCACACTGTCAGACGACCGACGACAGGCGCACGTTACGACACTAATGACATCAACCTGTAGACAGTCTCACATCATCCGAACCGGCGTGAAAGCAGAATAGTCTACGTCGAATTTCAAAGCTGCCACAGAACTTAACTAAAAGGGCACACAGAGAGCGCAAACCCCCGGCAATGACCAAAATCGACAATTTTGTCATTTTTTCCGTTTTGTTCGTCAGGCGACAACAGCCCATATATGAGAATAATAAAGAGCCATTCAATCCTATCCCGGGTAGCCACATGCTAATCCGGATCATCACCAAAATCTAATCATCTCCAAGTTCGGCTAAGTCTAACCGTCTGTGAATATTTTAGCCAAATCTACTTGTAACTTTTTGTGTAATGTTGCACACGAACCAACAGATAAATAAACGGATAAATAAATGAATGAATGCCGAGTATAACATAACCTTCTTGACGGAGATGAATCGATGCTTATGTACTTTAAAGATCATGATCGAAATAAATGACTTCGCTAGCCATAAAACGGTCGAACAGTTGACCTTGTAGAAACCTTGACCTTCAAACTTTATTTGTCGCTAAAACACTTTATAAACACATGTTCGATGACATTCTCCCAGTCCATTGCATTCTAAGATACGCATCGTTACGCTAGGCCTCTAAGCCCGTACCCATTCACGAAATGCGTCTGCCCATACAGTTTAAAGGGTTTGCAATATACATCAATTTCCTTGATACAGCGGCAATATACAGTATGCTGTATAATAACCTGGTTTTCCAGCGCTCGGCGGGCCTGCAGAATCTCTTTCTGGTCCCCATCTGTGTTTCCGCACTGCACAAGCGACCGACGCTGAAACCGGAGAGACCGCGGGTTGAATTAGCCGGTCAGGTGCCCGGGGCAATGCGACGACGAACGATAAAGCCAGACTAATGTCTCTGCCGGTGGCCCGAGAAGCAATTAGATGACGACGACTGACTGCATGGCAGAATTCATGCATTCGATGCTGGCGCCAAGCGACGCGCGCTCTCTCGCTGCTGCTACTGTAAGCCTTAAGGGCTACTAAGATGTACAGCGGCCATCGTCGACTAACTACGAACATCTTCCGTAGACACAAATCTATTAAATCAGCCTACGTAGTCACGTACAGAGCAGCGGTTGAAATTCATTGAAAATAATATTGTAGCCAATTAACCTACTATAAGTTTTCTTGTTGAGTGGAAAATTTTTTAAGCATGTAAATCTACGTATAATAAAATTGTGCGGAGGGAAGTAAAAGGACGAAATGGAAAGAAAAGAAAAGCGAGATGATGGAAAGAGATGGCGAAATCGTACGAACGAGTAAGATGACATTATCGCTAGTGTGTTCAGTTTGCCTTGTGCAGTACGTGTCACTAAAGATGTAGGCCTACGTAATGTAAATGTTTCTGATAAAAATTTAATGGGAAATCTGAGCAAAAACAACTGCAGTAATTAGCCGATTTCACAGCTGTCATCGCTACGCATGACGACAGCAAGTCTCTTGACTTGTTTACAACCAACGAGCGAAATCCTATAACAGTTGTAATAAGATATGACTGCGTGTGATAACAGAACTGCATGATACATGCGGTAGTATTGCGATACTAATATATAGGCTTAGTGATGTTATGAATTCACGGTATTTGCAAACAAAAGGAAATGCCACACTGACGCCTCGTTTTTTAAGCGGTAGCTAAGCTTCTTGTTTTCACACTCTTTTACCTATTTCTCTTTGTCGCAAGGATAGAAACGTAAAGTTTCTCGTAGGGGCCTAATAGTGGGGGCTGTTTTACGAAAGCGCGTTAATTGGCCACGAAAAAAAATTAAAACATCACGATAACGCATGAAAAAGTCTATAAAACACATAAAAATGTTCAAAAGCGCATGACAGACATATTTGAATTTTGAAAACACCAAGTAAGACTGTCGCACCAATTTAAAATTAAAACTAGAAATTTGGGGCAAAGCCCAACGTGAGTCCGCCCCGCTCCCTAAGTCCGATTGGGGGAAATTAGGAGGGAGGGGTAAAGAGAGAGGGGAGAATTTGCCCGGCATCAAAGTCACCTGGTCCGAACTCAAATGTATTGGCATACGCCGAACGCGCATTGTCGACGTAGGGTAGGTCAACATTAGCGCTTATAACTTGGTTCGTGGTGGAGGAATTTCACAAAGTTTTTTTTCAACGCCGAAAGGATCGCTCTCGTCAACGCCGTTTAGATTATGTCGTTATCTTCATCGGTTTCAGAGATATTTGCGCTCAAACTCGAAAGTTGTCGTAAACGTACTAAATTTTGCACATTTTTTGCCCTCCCAAATTTTAAGGGGGCGGTGCCCCCAAAAGTTGTACTTGCGTTAACACCCCCACCTAGAGACACGTGAAGTGCCAAAGTTTCGTCGGGCTACACCCCCTAACTCCGAAGTTATAAGCGCTAATTTATTGCATTTTAAGCCAATTTTTGACTCCTCTTTGAAAAAAGTTGTAAGGGGGCTCCCGTCCCCGGTGGGGGGTGCGCTAGTAAGACTTGGTCATTCTCAAGCGCGTGTAAAAATTTGGGGGCGCAGCAACCCCTAGCGGCCGAAATATGGTCTTCCGAAAAATGCGTTTTAGGGGGGTACGATTTCACATCTAAATCTCCAAGGTCACTGGACCAAACTTCACCGGACTTGTTTCGTCTAACGCAGAAGGAATCGAGATAGACGGAATGACTATCCGATTTTGAATATCTTCATCCGTTTCGGAGATATTCGCCGCCGAACTTCGAAGTCGTCCGAAATCGGGCTAAATTTTGCATGTTTTTGGCCCCTGAAATTTTTTTGGGG
>Ga0209367_1012913_pt1 | contig 10838 bp, 8 predicted proteins | sample WorMetLIZISLAND2_FD_187412 | JGI IMG/M metagenome (GOLD analysis project Ga0209367, IMG submission 187412) | Marine gutless worms symbiont microbial communities from Max Planck institute for Marine Microbiology, Germany - Olavius geniculatus... ... | reverse complement strand
GCCCTGAGCCCTTGATACAAGGGACCTCTACCCCTGGACCCCGCTATATCTTTTTGATGCACACAACAATTGAAAAAAAGTTGACATATGGCCCACGTAGAACAAATATTGCCCCTGTGCCTGGTCCTTGCGCCGTTGCCCCCTAGCTTCAGATTCCTGGCACCGCCCATGCGTTTATCCTTAGTTCTACTGTTTTTAACTTTTCCCTAGTGGATGACAGCAATTCACGATCAGAAATTCTTAGAGTTTACAAGAAATATTATAAGATTGTGACCAATCTAATGTACTCATCGCGCGCATCATTTTTTGTATTCTTCTAAGACCTTTTTCGTTTCGGCTTGTATTAGAAACCCGGTGTCTAATTGGGAATCGTTTAAAATTATAGGCTACTAACAGTGACTGGCGTCGAGGTCGTTATTGGAAATTGTCTCCCAGAAGTTCATAAAACATTGCCCGATTTTAGACAGTAAATCACGCTGACGTGTGATAGGCCTACATTTTGACTAGGAAAGTCGTCTATGATCCCGCCTTTATCTTACGATAGACAGAAAAAGCGGAAGCAGATCACAACAGCACACTACATGTGGACGACATAAAACTAATTGTATTATTTTTATTACTGCACATTGATATAACAATAAGAACTAATGAGACAGAAGAGCAATGAACAAGTGTATTGAACGATATCACAGGAGCGCAGTAGCGCAGCCCTGTGTTAATGGCGACCGGCTAAGTCAATGGAGAATGGCAAAATTCGACCGCACCCAGATCTGAAACCCCTCAGCCGATCAACACAAATTGTAAGAACTCCATTATAAGCGTGCATATGTAATTAACATAATGTCATTTCTAATAATTTTCCCTGTTATCCTCCAGACAGACATCAATGTGATAATGCTGTCTATTGGAGAACAGAGAGGATAAGTAAGTTTTACCAGGTTTTAAACACTTTTGCTTGGTTTAAACTGGGTTTTACCCACTGAGCTGGGCAAAACCAGTTTTACCCAGGTTAAATGCCAACCCTGAGTCAAGGTACATGTTAACGCAAATTTTCATCGAACTAAGAGCAGCAATTTATGGGTTATCATGTTAACAATGAAATAGAAAAGGCAGAACGCCAAGCCTTGCTCAAAGCTAAGTACTGTCCGTGAGTAGCTGCAGTATAATGCACACAGAAAACACACAAACAAACCATGTGACCTTGACCACTGACCTATGACCTTGATACTTAGTAGGCTTCTAGAGGTTGTCAAGGTACAGCTTACATATCAGGACTGTCTGGGAACACGCACATCTGTAGTATTAACCATTTTGGAGCTATTGGCATTTAACCTCTGTTCAGCAGCGACAAAAAGACAGATAGACAGACACATACAATCAGATGAACACATAATCTATATTCCTGTTGAAGATAATAAACTAACGTTAACTATGGGCATGCTGTTAACATCCAAGTACCTGTAGTAATCAATTGTAGACTAAGTCCAACATAAAGTATCTTTGGATAAGTAGGCCAGTTACACAAAAACTTAATATGTAAAGAATCAGAAGTGTTGTGGTGGGTTAAAAATTTTCAGCTACAACAGCAATTTGTATTTTGGAACAAAGATTTTCAGTCGCCAAAATTTTCAAAAAATCTAAGTATTGACGTTTATGGCAAATCTTTCGCTGGTGGAAAAATTAATCCAATGCCGAGGCCACGGAGGTCTGATAATGAACGATACCTGCACACATTTCAAACACCAGTGAATCAATGACATAATGTCAAGTCTTTAAAAAATAGTCCTTAAACACATACAAACCCACACACATATAAACTCACTTTGTGTAACTAAAAAAATACTCCAATCTATGATGTTCACAATCGTCCAGTAAGAACCATATTAGATAGCCCAACAAAAAAAACACAACATAAAATCAAGTCAACTTCGTGAAGATAAAATACACACAAACAGTATCAAAGCAATGTCTATAACTAGTAGCTCATTGAATAAAGAACGTCTGATGCTCCTAAACACAACAAGAATATATACAAGAATATATACACACTGATCATGTGATCAAGCAGTATTGAAGCACTGTCTATAGCTAGCAGTTCATTAGATAAAGAACGTCTTATGCTCAAAAACACAAGGAGTAGCGACTGTCTGAATCTGGGTGTGAATCTCACTGACAAGTCTTGAGTCAACAGTAGCAACTCTATCCAACAAGCAATTGTCCACAGATTGTTTGTTCTCTGTCTTAATTTTGTCCGGCAAAGATATTGACATATCCCAGTTTAACAGAACATCTGTTGAAGTGGCTTACAACAGTTTGTTTATGTTTGAAATATTTGCCACATGAACCACAGCAAAACTGTTTATAGTCTGAGTGTTTCAGCTGATGTTTTTTCATCTCATTCGCTGCAAAAATATGGCTTCACACCTTCATGATGAAGTAAATGTGTCTTAAGGTCACCATTGCGGCTGAATTTCTTTTGACAAATGTGACATGTGAACCAAGTACCTTCATTGTGTGACTTCAGCAGATGTGTCTTGAGGTGGTAGTAATGTGTAAAACAGTCTGAACAGAGTCTACATGAATATGGCTTCGCACCAATGTGAGTATAAACATGACGCCTCAGCTCTTGGCTACTTTTAAATCACTTCCCACAGTAACGACAGTCATAAGGTTTTCTGTTGCTGTGCACTTGACGTTTATGTGACTGCAAGTGTCTGGACTGTTTGAAACTTTTGTCACACAGTGAACACTTGTACGGTTTGTCTAATGTGTGGATTCTCATGTGAGTGGTTAGATTTCCAGACTTACAAAACGCCTTGTCACACTCAGGACATTTGTGTGGTTTCTCTCCAGAATGAATTCGTCTGTGTACTGTTAAGTCTATATTCTTGCTAAAACACTTTCCACATTCAGTGCACTTGTATTTACTGCTGTGAACATTCGTATGTCGCTTTAGGAAACAATGAGTAGCAAAACGTTTATCACACTGAGTACATGAGTACAACTTATCTCCAGTATGTATTTGTTTGTGTTTATTCAAATTTCCTTGCGTTGTAAATCGTTTGTCACACACTGTACACAAATAGGGTCTTGACTTGCCATCATACGGATGCTCAGTGATATCATTACTATTAGCTTCAATCTTCACCTCAAAGGTCATTCCTGTATATACACAACAAACCTGTATACATTCAAACCAAACATCCACTCACAGCAGAAAAAATGTCAACAAGCCATGATTTTCACAAAAAGAAAAAGGTATTTTTCAGACATAAGACTCACAGGGCAGCTCTGACCTGGCCTAAAAAACCTGTGTTTCCGATGGCAGCCGGCAAAAAGTAAGGATGGGGCGGTGGGAAATTTTGTATTATTTATTTTTATATCATGACGTTTCATGTAGTATAACCCAACAACTTACAAAAACAAACTGACCCACTAAATAGTACTCACAAGAACTTAAGCAACGTTACTGCAGCATTTCAGACTAAATGCAAACAGCATTTTTAAGTAAAACTTCAAAAAGATACTAAAAACTACACTGATATTTTTGGCTCCAATACAAACTTCAAAAACGCCTGTAGATTTTTCTAGTGGCAGAAGCACAGGTTTTTTCTTTAAACCTCTCCATTTACTTAGCCTTTAACCGGACACTATTTGCACTAGTGATGACTCGATATATCCCAAATATTGATATATCACACCTCACATGGTAGCATGAGTGTTGTAAGAACGACCTTCAAAGTCTATGGGAAAAGGCAAACTTTGACCCTCAGCCAACCCAAAACCCCTGAACCGATCGTCACCAAATTTAAATGGCGTGATTACGTCGTGGACGCCTACCACCAAAAAAATTGGGCTCCATCCGCCCAGGGGTTTTTGCTCCCCATATAGTTGAAATATACACCCCTCCTGTTCGAAATTTACTAAATTTTTTTCTGGTTCTTGAACTCGCCTACAGGTGAGTACGTTAGACTGATTTTTATGCTTAAAATGTCAAATAACGCGGTTCTGCGCAAGGAAGTGCCTTTTTAACGTTACAAAATAAAAATGTAATTTTTGACTTATTTATTCGAAAAACTGGAAAAAAATTACAATGGCGCTTATGGGGAAATTTTGAAAATTCTTTAAACTGTCATAACTTCTATTGTGTGCAAGATAGAGTCGTAATTTTTGGTTCTAGGTATGGTTTTCGAGGTCGGCCTAATTAACGGTGACATTTATGTTTACCCCGATTCACCCCCGTTGCCATGGGAGCAAAATTTGGAACAAAATTGGCTATAACTCGGCTGGTGTAAGAGATTTTTGCGAGACTTTTGCATCTGTAGCGGCCATCGAATGTCGCCAATCGCATTTTCCTCTGACCGTCCGCCGTTGCCAACGAAAGTCAGCTTGTATGGACGCCATATGCATAGCCCCATCTAGAGTTACTCAAATGCTTTTTGCTGTTTCAGAGGACTGATAACATCACATCATCCTTACACACAGTTTTAAACTGGTAAGTTTTTTTTACACATATTTAATATATATGCAGACGGAAATGTACGAGGAGCGTTCAAAAAGTTTTGTAAGTCGATATGTTAGACTAAAAAACTTTTAAAAATTTATACACCAATAAAACGCATATTTCTCCAAAACTCTTGCTAGCTTAAAGCGACTTTAACGTCATTGTAATTTATGACGTCATAATGCGTCAAACAAGACCGATTTCGAGTGCCAGCGCAAATAGCGTAAAATTAGGCTTGCATGACAATTCTCCAGTCTACAGCCAAATTTTCTAACATGAGGCCATGGGACATGTGTTTTTGTGAGAACCCTGACAATATGTCAGTGAATTTGTCATCTCCGAATATAAATATTTAACAGCCAAAATCTCCGCCAGCAATGAAAAAACTACACACGACAGAAGTTAGATAAATTTGCCAACTCGATAGACCCCCGTATATTAGACTAAGAAAGTTTTCAAAATCTATATACCAGTAAAAGTTACATTTCTCCCATACTCATATGAACTTAAAGCGGATGTGACGTCATTGTAATTGCAAAAAATCTCGCAGAAATCTCTTACGCAAGCCGAGTTATGGCCAATTTTGTTCCAAATTTCGTTGCCAAGGCAACAGGGGTCGGTCAGGGAAAAATGCGATTGGCGGCATTCGATGACCCATCCCCGCAAACCCCCTATAGGTGTAAAAATCTCGCAGAAATCTCTTACACAAGCCGAATTATAGCCAATTTCGTCGTCCCAAATTTCGTTGCCATGGAAACGGGGTTCAATGTTGGTCAACTGGAGATCAATATAAATGTCACCATTAATTAGGCCGACCCCCAAAAACCCTATTCTAGAACCAAAAATTACGACTCTATCTTGCACACAACGGAAGTTATGACAGTTTGGAGAATTTTTAAATTTTCCCCATAAGCGCCATTGTAATTTTTTTTGGAATTTTTCGACTAAATAAATCAAAAATTAAATTTTAATTTTATATCATTAAAAAGACACATCCTTGTGCAAAACTGCATTATTCGACGTATTAAGCATAAAAATCGGTCTAACGGCCTCGCCTGTAGGCGAGTTGCAGAACCAAAAAAGTGTAGTAAATTTCGAACAGGAGGGGTGTATATTTCAACTATATGGGGAGCAAAAACCCCTGGGTGGATTGAGCCCAATTTTTTGGTGGTAGGCGTCCACTACATAATCACGCCATTCAAATTTGGTGACGATCGGTTTAGGGTTTTTGGTTGGTTGAGGGTCAAAGTTTGCATTTTCCCATAGACTTTATAGGTCGTCCTTACAACACTCACACTACCGTATGAGATGTGATGTGGTAAATGTCTGAGACAGCTATCTTCAGTTTTGGTTTCGGCCGAATCTGGGCGCTCACTTTCAGTTTCGGCTTCGGCCAAAACTGAAAAATCCAGTTTCAGTCGACCTCTACCCAACTTTCACGGTATTGGAATCCTGATATTGAGTCATCGCCAGTTTGCAGACCACAGATACAGGACAAGTGCATTGAATGGTGTGCCTGTTTACAAGGTCTGGCTTTCACTGCTACTGACTGTGCCCAGCCACAGAGTGACGGCCAGGCTGAGTTCCACTGGGAGTTGTTAGTTTTCTGATGCTGGCATTAAACTGAGCACATTACACTGCTGACTTCCACATCTGCCTCCAACACACAAACGATGAAAGATCAAACACAGGCAAACAGAATATGTGGACAAATACACACATAAGCTAGTGAACGTTCAAGCCATCCGGATATGCAAATAAAAGAAATCACGAAACACCCGAGACTGAAACAGATGAATGAGTGAAGCAACATACCAACAGTTGGCTTGTTGTCATCATGTGGATACTCTAGTATCGTACAATCAGCGTCAGCTTCAGTCTTCATTTCCATACTACTAACACCTAGCCATACACGACACGTAATTCAGTGTCATAACACAAAGGTCACTAAAACAGTACTAGCATATTTTTTGTCATAAAAACTATTCATTTGTCAGTGTTATCTGATCCATACAACAAGAACTATTACAATCAGATCAAACTTGTACACATTCAAAGCAAAAATCAAGTCATATCAGCAGTGGATATGACAATTAAATGTGTCCACAAGTGACTGGCCTCAAACTTTACAGAATTTATACACCAATAAAACGCATGTTTCTCCTAAACACATACGTACGGTATGTATGACGTCATAGAGCGCTAAACAGGAACGATTTGGAGTGCCAGCGCAATCAGCATAAATGTTGCATGGCATTTCTTTAGTCTACCATCGGATTTTTCAACACAAGGCCCTGGGACATGTGATTTCGTGACAGCCCTAACAAGTACGTTCGTGAATTTCTCATTTGTGGTTATAAATATTCTATAGCCAAAATCTGTGCCAGCTGTGAAAAAAGCTATGCGTATGAGAAAAATTAGACAAAGTTTACAACTCGATAGGCCTCCATATATTATACTAACAAACTTGTTAAAATTTATACACCAGTAAAAGTTATATTTCTCCCGTACTCGTATGAGCTTAAAGCGGATGTGGTGTCATTGAAATTTATGACGTCACAAAGCGTTAAACAGATAAGATTTGGAATGCTAATGCAAGCAGCACGACAGTTCTCAAGTCTGCAGCCGGATTTACGAATGTGGGATCCCGGAATATGTGATTTTGTGGAAGCCCTGACAAACACGTTCGTGAATTTTTTATTTGCAATATGAATACACAGTAGCCGAAATCTGCGCTGGCCATTAATAAGAACGTTTCTGTTAATTACGATGTCACGTCAAGATTTGACGTTGTCAGTAAAATTTTACTGAAAAGTTATCAGTTAGCGATATCCATCGTCTTTGTAAAAGGTTAAGCAATTTTTGCAATTTACAACCTGGGGAGTCCTGATGTGTGGGGCCTGGGAACGAGCCCCGAAGATCTCTCCTAAATTTGGCAGTGCCTGGCACTGCAGCCCAATGGCAACGTTAAAATTACCCAGCAGGCTGTTTACGACTCTGGCTTCGTACAATAAGATCACCCTACATACAGCAGAAACTTGACTTACAGTAACTATTACCTCTTTCTGAATTGGAAAAATTTTCTCCGAGGTATCCGCTATCCAAACAATGAATGACTCAAGCCTGTGGTAGAGGCCTGGCTCGAGGGACCGATATGACGTCACAAGTTACAATGACGTCATACCGCTTTAAGCTCACATGAGTTCTGGAGAAATGTGCGTTTTATTGGAAAGAATGTTACATTTTTGTTGAAAAAATTTTACACAAAAACACTAGCGATGACCTCATGCAACGTAGAGAGTAAGTATTAAATAAGTCCAATTCGTTGTTTTTTTATTTATCCGGGGTGCTCACACTTAGAAGCATGCTCACATTAGCCGCACTTCCCCTAGAAGTATCCTTATCACAGTGCAGCACGGTCGAGCTGACTGTTGTAAGGGCGATGAACGTTAAGTATAAGACATGGCGTTTGGAGGTCCTGTAACTCCAAAATCCCTTAACCGATTTTTATAAAACTTGGCATCAGTGATCACATCGACCACCAGACCCCACATGCAAAATTTGGTTACAATCAGTTCAAAGGGGCGTCGCTGCGCATGTGCGAAATTCACCGTTAGGCGTCTATTTCTTGTGCACAGCTACAGGTCCGCACGTTAAATCGACAAACGCCGCTAATGGCTCAAACGAAGCGTCCTGACGCCGGACACATTCCTTATATGTTTTCGATTTAAATTTTAAAAATTTACCCCTTTTTATGCCCCAATTTTTAAAAATTTGCACTACGGCCTATGGAGACTTCAAAGTGGTATAACTCGGTCCCCGTAAAAGATAATTGTGCGCTGTGTTTACTTTACCCACCCCTTATTCTCAGGGTCGGGCAATGTAACAGTGTTATTTAAATTTACCCCCTTACGGCCCCTGTTGCCATAGCAACCATTCAAAAGTTGCAAAATTTTGCATTACAGCCAATGGAGAGTTCAAAGCGGTATAACTCGGTCTCTGTAAGAGAAAATTGCGCGCTGTTTGCACCTACCCCCTATTTTTGGGACCGGGCTATCCGATGGTGTCACTTAGATTTCTCCCCTGCAGACCCCCGTTGCCATGGCAACAAATTTTGGGACAAAGCTGACTATAACTCGCACCTACCCCCTATTTTCGGGCCCGGGCTTTCCGACGGTGTCATTTAAACTTCTACCCTGCTGACCCCGATGGTGTGTTCCGCAAGGATCCGTACTGGGCCCGCTGTTGTACGTTCTGTAAACAGCTGAGCTGGCCCTGGTCGTTGACCGTCATGGACTCAGTTTGGACCAGTATATGCAAATGACACGCAGGTTTACATCAGCACACCGGCTGGTGACGCTGAGCCTGCCGTCCGACGTCTTACTGCGTGTCTCGTTGACATCGAGGCATGGTTGAAGGCCAGCCGACTTCGACTGAACCCGACCAAGACCCAAGTGATACTGATGTGGTTGGGTTCTCCACAACAGCTGGCGAAAGTCAACGTTTCGGAGGTTCCGCTGGCGTCGGCACATATCAACGTCTCGGAGACGGCCCGTAACCTCGGCGTCATCGTCGACAGCCAGCTAACGCTGTCTGCACAGGTAGTTGCCGTGTGTTGCAGTGGCTACTACCAGTTACGGCAGCTCCGACCGATCGTCAGATCGTCAGATCATCTGACGCCGCCAAGACGCTGGTCCAGGCGTTTATTTCGTGTCGCCTGGACTACTGCAACTCGATGTTCTACGGCTGCAGTCTGTTCAGAATGCGGCTGTACGTTTGGTGTCCGGGGCTCAACGCTATGACCACATAACGCCGGTGCTACAGGAGCTGCACTGGCTTCCGGTTCGGCGTCAGGTGGACTTCAAGATGGCCACTTTGGTCTACTTGTCACTGTCCGGTATGGCTCCGCCTTACCTGGCCGTCGACTGTCAGCTGGTCTCCATCGAAGGTCGTCGTCAGCTGCGTTCTGCCAACTCAAGGACATGTGTCGTCAGAAGGACCTACAACCTTCCAGCTCATCTGAGACAAAATATCCACAGAGATGTCACTGGTAGAACTGTTGCAGCCAATACAAGATATAGCACGCTGTAGCTCCTTGGTCTTTGACATCAGTCATGACATCACACCCTGATGATGATGATGATGATGATGCTGAATTGTGTTTTGTTTAACTGGAACCCCTGACACTGTACATATACGGACACTTGCAGTCTGCTTTATTTAGCAGTTTTTTGAAGCGAAAGTGAATTTTGTTGTTTATATTCAGCGTGCATTAATTGTTGTGTTTGAGTCACGTAATAATTGCTGTCACGAAAGTTGCTAGGTGGACCGTAGCGTGTGATCTGTGCACGGTAGCGCAGCACTGTTGTAAGGGTGACCAGCCATTTCAATGGGAGAACCCAAAATTTGACCCTCCCAAATATCCCAAATCCCTTAATTTTTCCACACCAAAATTTGCACAGATGATTACGTCCGGCATATCTCCTGATGTGCAAAATTTGGTAAAAATCCGTTCACGGGGGGCTTCCCCACGAATAGGTGCCTGCGTTTTGCCAACTCAAGGACGTGTCGTCAGACGGACCTACAGCAGATATATCTAGACAGATGCTTTGCTGCTGCAGGTCCGAGGCGGTGGAACAGCCTGCCAGCTCAACTGAGACAAACTGACATAAACATTGAACAGTTCAAGCGGCTGCTGAAAACATATTTGTTCAGTTGTTGAGATCGCAGCACATTGTGGCTAACTGTTAAATTGCGCCTTCTAAATAATCTTACTTACTTACTTACCTACTTAAATTTCTCCCCTGCCGACCCCCGTTGCCATAGCAACGAATAAAACTCGGGCCCCCGTGAAAGATAATCGTGCGCTGTTTGCACCTACCCCCCTATTTTCGGGCCCGGGCTATCCGATGGTGTCATTTAAATTTGTCCCATGACGACCCCTGTTGCCATGGCAACTAACCGCTCTTATTCAAAGACAAAATTGGCTGCAGCAGATATTGTTACATCATACATAATTTTATCCTTTCACCAACTTCCTTTACCCGCCTGGAGGTATTCTGAAAACAGTACATAAATTTATCACAGGCTGAACGGTAGTTCAAGCCCTGTGTTAACGGCGACTTCTCTTTCTTATGGGAAAGCCAAAAATTCGACCCCCCACAAAATCAAAACCCCTGACCCGATTAAGTCAAAATTTGGCAGGTTGATTACGTCGGCGAGGGGACCCGTCATACAAAATTTTATGCAAATCCCTCCAAGGGGGGCTTCCCGGCAAATGGGTGAAATATACGCAAAAATTTTTCTAGCTGTACATATACCTTTTTTTTCAGAA
>Ga0209367_1012912_pt1 | contig 10838 bp, 3 predicted proteins | sample WorMetLIZISLAND2_FD_187412 | JGI IMG/M metagenome (GOLD analysis project Ga0209367, IMG submission 187412) | Marine gutless worms symbiont microbial communities from Max Planck institute for Marine Microbiology, Germany - Olavius geniculatus... ... | reverse complement strand
GCGTTAAATACGATAACTACGATCGACGGTTAGCTAACTGCCCGATGTTGGCCAGTTAATTTGACGGCCATTTTGACCGTTGGTTAGTGCAACGGGAAACGTGAGTTATGCAAATCTGTCAGTTAACACTAACTTGACCGGCCAGTTAAGATCCAGAAACCGGCCCTTAGACTGTTATAGACTTGCTCAGTAGGCTATAGGCTTAATTTGGATAAATTTATTCAGCTGATTCTGTTTGCATTATGACGGGGGATATTAAGGTGTAAAAATTACAAAAAACTAGTAGCGAACTAGGGGTTATATGAAAGCACTAACCTATTGTGATTATGGATTAGCCTATGTAGGATTATGAATATTATATGGTATGCTTACATTTATGTGAAAACTGACAGAAACGTTAACACAGGCTTGAAAGAACTAAACGACAGAGATTAATAAACGAGTCAACGAAAGCAAGAGGCTAACTATCTTACAAACATAGCTTGACCGACTTCAATCAACGTTTATCTCACTGACAAACAAAATAATGAGCACATTTACAAATTACAACTAACAGAAATTCTAAGCAGCAGACATTTTATAGGCCTAACACTGTTATTGGACTACAACAGTTTTTCAAAATAAAATCTATCGACTGCTTTTTTGCAAATTAGCAGTGGTAATAAATAGCATAGTCCTAAATCTTGTGCTGTAGCCTACTGTGTTGTGTGTGTAACAGAGGGCTCAGACGATTCAGAAGGGATCTGGGTGTTCCTGATAATTGGTGCCGGTGTCGTTTTAATCGCTATCGTCGTCGTCGCCGGCGTCTTGTTACAACGAACTGCCAAATACCGCAAACAAGCCAAACAGTTCGACGACACAAGCAGGTAGGTCTGTCCCCTATAGCTGTGTAGCAGAGATGTAGCAAGCACCAACGGTATACTTACAGGTGTACAAAACTAATAACCCATATTTAAAAAAAAATTTTCCTGAGGTGACACTTCCGACTACGAAAACTAGCGCCCGGGCACCTGGAATCCCCTAACTAGGGAGGGGCAAGCTTACTCCCCAAACCTCTATCTCTACGCGCGTCTACCGTCCCACATTTCCGCGCACAAACAGTAAAACTGTTGAAAATTCACAAGTCAAGTCAACGCCATGCACGTCACGCCGAACAAAAAAGACCACCGACGGACCGTTATGGGGTGTTTACAGATCCAGCAAACGTCCAGCAAACTTCCAGAATATGTATTCAAAATACACGTGCTAATGCTGGACGTTTGCTGGACGTTTGCTGGATCGTGTAAACACTATAAGTCAGCCACTTGAGGTAAGTTTCCTCTAAAGGCGCGTATGCAGCGATGTAACTGAACTGAACTGAACAGAACTGACATGGTTTAGTTTTTGACAAACTGACCAATGGGCAGGCAGTAATGCATTACAGTAGGCACCGTTTAACGGCGTCGGTGACTACGTGATTACGGGCACGAACGAGTCAGCCAATGACTATTGACTAATAAGCTCGCCCTGCTTGCCCATTGGTCAGTTCGTCAAAAACTAAACTGTATCAATTCAGAGACGCGTTTCGCACTTTTTTTTCTCTGAGAATCTCACTTCTACGGCTCAGTAGTTCTCACTAGTTTTCACGAAAAGTGTGAAACGCGCAAGTAAGAATTCTACGAGAATTCTCACATAGAATTTTGGATGACGTAACTCACAAGCAAGTGGGCGGAGCTAGCGTAACGTAGCAAAGGAAAATCTTGATCACAATTTCTCAGAGAATCTCAGAAAAGTAGAAAGTGCGAAACGCGCCTCTAAGTTAGAATTTTTGAGATTCTCAGAGATTCTCAGAGAAAAAATAGTGCGAAACGCGCCTCAGTTCAGTTCAGATCAGTTAAGTTTAGTTCAGTTCAAATACGTCGCTGTACGTGCTTTGACAGTTTGTCCTTGCTAATGAACGATCTCCGTCGTCCGTCGGCGGAAACTTCTCTTGTCTGACAACATTTCCGATATTTAAAAAATAAAAGTAACGATCTATTTCACATGATTTTATGCGCTTCCCATAAATTTTCAGTATGGGCCTATCTGGCTCTGGGACCGTAAAACACGTGCAAGGTCATCCAGTGGCGTAGCCAAGGACGATAGGGACCACTGCCTCCTAACTTCAGTTGCAATGCAAGTTTGTGCAGTAAAACGTTGCATGCATTATCGCGGCTTTTTCGTGCCCATAAAATGTGTTTGCGACCGGGGTTCCGATGTATACTCTCTGCCCTCTATTCAAGAACTCCATTCCCGCTCGAGCCCCCAACTCTAATTTCCAGCTACGCCTATAAACACCGCTCAACTATGCCTCAGCCAGCGTTCGCTTGCTCTCTTATTCTCAGTCGTCCAGAGTGGTGTTGTTACTTGATGCTAAGGTAACAACTGGGCAGAATAGGGCCTATAATGATAACTAAAAATTTAAGGCAGAGCAATTTTGTATTTAAATTGACTCACTCGTGCGTGATTACAGAAATTTGAATTTTGATAAAATACTGTGAAAACCTGCATCTTGAATTAATGCCGATAGGACGTCAAGTAAAAAGCGTCGCGTTTTTCACTGAACGTTTACGTTTGTAACGTTTACAAACGTATTTTTTTGGTTTTTCCATATAACGCCTTTTAACGCATTTGTTAATTATTATCATATCACTGACCATCGTACCGACCTTTGTATTGCGTAGTTAATTTTTAGGCTCCGTCGGGAACGCAGTACCTAGGGCAAAAAATAATAACTGTAGGCCTAATGTATAGGCCTTAACCACGATGTAAGAGAGATGAGCGTTGTGTGCTGTATGGACAGGACGCGGGAGCTGGAGAACACGAACCGGTCGGTAATCCGCCAAGTTCTGTCGAAGTACCGCGCTCAGCAGGCCGCCGTGCCACGAACTCGCAATTTCATGTTGCCGTAGACATAGACCACGCACCCCCACACACACTGACTCCACGTTCACTGAGACTGCAAATTCTTCAGCTACAGCGGCGTCTGTTCCACTAGAATCCGACGGAACGGCTAAAATATTACGCGTCCACGGACGCGGAATCAAAATTCAAGAATCCACACATCTGTGCAAGATCTATTCCCCTACAACACGGGGGTCTATACTTCTTTGTTAATTTCAATTTTCCATTTCTTTTCATTCTTACCATTTATTTTAGACCTGCCTTTTCCTCCGTTTTCCTTCTTCCTTTCCATTTCTCCTTGCCGCGAGCGAACCCGCGAAACCAGCTATAGCATTTGGGGAGCGCTGTAAGCTCCTCCATTGGGTCTAAGTTGAAGCTCCAGCCGACATCAATTTCCGTATCCTACTTCAGAGAGGAAAAGATCTCACTTGATGGCATCAAATTATGCATGGAGACCTTTAGGAATTTCTCATATTCACACTCATACCCACGGTAGGGTCGTCCATAAATGACGTCACGCGCCGAGGGGGCGAGTGGGGTTCACGATATTGTGACGATATGTGACGTAGGCGGAGGGGAGGGTTAAAGGCTGCGTGACGTCACGCACGTCACATTTGCGGCAAGGCCGTTTCACGTGATTTTGCATGTAAGTTGATTAGACAATTTTCACAACAGAGATCATTTTCTATATAAGAACTTGATATACTATGCTAATGTTCCAAATGTGTAAAACATACAGAAATTGGCTTTGAGTTTGAAACTCACATAGATCTGTAGACTACAGTCGGGTTGGTGGCGTGTAGTAGTGGTAACGCGTTTGATCCGATCAGCGAAGTTACTGTACGCCGAGCCCGGTTAGTACTGCAATGGGTGACTGCCTGTGGGCGGGTAAAACCATCTCGGTATGTAACCAGCCGCCTAGGTCAACTCAGCCTTCCATCCCTCCGGGGTAGGTAAATCGAGTACCGGCCTATCTGGTTGGGGTTAAGGCGGGGGTGCGTTCACCTGTCGGGTGGCAGGTAATAATGTGTGATCCCATATGACAAGTGACGCTCCGTAGCTCTGTTGGGGGTTCGCTATATTCTGACCTTTTACACTACATACTACAAGGGGAGGGGGTTAGATGTTTGTGACATCATATTGGGGGGTCCAGAGCAACGTGACGAAACGTGACAAAGGGTGGAGGAGGGTAATTTTTTCCCTAAAATTGCGTGAGGTCATTTATAAACTACCTTTCAAATTGTATTATTGTATCACAGCTTGAAGTTAAACTTCTACAAAAAATCTACCCCCCCCCCCAAATGTTCATGCCGCATAGCCATTAGTGGATAGGCCTTCTAAATACGCCGCTGTTCAGACTGCGTACGAGTGGAAAGACTTTCGGTGATATCAACGCTGTACACCGGTTAGGCGCTGGCACGTTTGCGATATAGGCCTAATAAAACATCTTAATACATTTTACACCCAAGCGTCTGCGATAAAATGCAACCTCTCTGCCGGTTTTAGCGACACGTTTAGCTCTATGATAAACGTAGTCTAGGGCGACAGTCACCTCTTCAGATGTTTTAGTTTGTGTTATTTAATCACGTCGTGCGCGTGTCAGCGCCCTATTAACCACACGCAAACACTTTGCGCACTTGCGTCTAATGCTATTGTCATCTTACGCTCACCGGCGGATCCAGGTAAATCCGGCTATGACCTCGCCTTCTTCCACGCAGTCGCACGCAATACGGCCACGTCTTTGAAGCATGTACGTCACAAACCAGACGCAGCATGTGAACATGATAAAATATTTTTAAAACCCGAAATACTGAGGCGGAAATTTCACACACGATTGCAAGACGCCTTCAGTTTCAGGAAGATTTCGGCCCCAGACTCCGATCATAGGCTCGCGCCACCACCCATGCCATGCCCCCTTCAAGTTTCTGGATCCGCCACTGCTTATGCTGACGATTACTATTGTCTGAGTTACAATCAGCCGCCGAAATTGGGAAAGAAATCAAGACACAAAAATCTAGTTTTTGGATAGATACCATGGGAAATCGGGCACTGTAGCCTACATTAATTCCTGACGATTACAGAAATTTGGTGCAAATCAAAACACATCCTCGATCCAATTTCTAGAAGCCTTCAAACACGAAGTTACAGTGAACAATAATTTTATCAATCGCCTATTATCTGAAATATTTTGTTTAAGTTAGAATGCACACATCTCCCCATTCTGTTTCCTATCAGTAGGCCTACAGTTTTGCCTACGGCGACATATTGCTGTATTTCCAATTTACAGACCCACCTCTATAGGCCTAATGTGCAGCTGGATGCATTCTTGCATTATGTTGTTCACAATTACACTGTGTTCAGAAAAAAACACCCACTCACGTTTTCTGTTACATCTTAGCATCTGAAAAATATCTGTCTATGTGCGTATAGCGAATTCAATAGCATTTAGCTTTGCAAAGCAGAAGAAGCATTGCCAATATGACTGTAAGCACATGTTGTCAAGAACAGGAATGTAAATAGCAAATGTCACTAATAAAATGAACAAACAAAATAATGCAAACGTCATCTGTACAAGTGGTTGGAGTTGTTACCCGTAAAGTGACTTTAAAAACTACAGAAAATCTGTAACCCATGCTGGCTGCCAGATAAAACTCGCTCCTAGTTTCCAACCATTAAACATATAAGCCCTAATTTTTTGCAGACAAAAAACTGACAAAATATATGCAAGAGGAAGCAAAATTGATACACCAAGACAGTTCTACCTCCTGGTATCATTGTAAAGTAGAAAGCAGTCAGAGCCTGCACACCTCTGCCAAGGCAATGTTGTTCGCTAGGTGGCAGCACCATCTTTGGTTTTGCAGCAGTTTCCCTTATGCCCCATTGAAAGCAATGATAATGAAAATTTCAAAGTGATCCAGAATCCAGGATTCCTTCCGGATCACCCCCAAAATTGAATCACTATTAGTTTGTGCCATTCCCAACATACCCTCAAAATTTCAGAAAAATCCGTCCATAACTTTTTGAGTTATCTTGCTGACAGACAAACAGACAAACAAAGTGTGGCAATAACATAACCTCCTTGGCGGAGGTAAAAATTATGTCAATCAAACCTGAACCAAAAGAAATCATTTGATTCTGGTTATAACAATGTTCACAAAACGAATTATTCACTCGATGATTCGCAATCAAATAGATTCAAATCATCATCAACTGAACAATTTTTTAAAACAATCATAGGTAAATCATGCAATGCCAATAATTTCTCATTATGTGACCGCCCTAACAGACCACATTATGGTCTTGCCCATCGGTTCATCAGTCTTGTAAGATACAGGCTCTCAACTAGAAAACAAAAACACAGAAAAACCAGAAATCATCTGAGTGTTTGCCAGGACAGGTCACTGATTTTCAGCTCAAAAGATAGATGATCTGGCGGACAATAGCATAATATGTCACCACCGGGCAGACACATGTTGTCAGTGAGTACACTTTCACACAGTCAGCAGTGCAGCTGGTAAGAGCCGGTCTTGCTCCAGGTAGCAAAGTGTTGTGGATTTTTGAACGGCAGTTTATCAGCTGTCAAGCCCAGCATGCTGCTGGCCCGGGTGACGACGCTGTCTGAATCATACCACTCTCTGACATCATAGAAGTACTTGCACAGCTGCTCTGTGCGCAAGTACCTTGATGCGTCGATTGTGTCTGACTTCACCGTCATCCTGGACATGTCTGCCACGTTACCGACCAAGTAGACAATGCTCGCTTGTGAACCTGCGGCCAACATGTCACCAATAACTAGCTGTAAACAAGAAAGAAGCCACAACGTGCAGCAATCTCAACATCTGAACAAAAACGTCTTCAGCAGCCGCTTAAACGAATCAACGTTAATGTCAGTTTGTCTCAGATGAGCTGGAAGGTTGTTCCACAGCCTTGGACCTGCAGCAGCAAAACATCCGTTTCCATAGCTGCTCTAGGTCCATCCGACGACACATATTTCTTATGCACTACCACTATCTAGAATGAAAATAGCTGAATATACATGTCCTTGCGTTGGCAGAAAGCAGCTGATGATGACCTTATAGACTAGCTGACAGGTAAGTCACGGTTTTAAGTAAGCAAGTAACTTAAGTATGTCAGAAAATGAGTAGTCTATTGTAAAAATCCCTCAAAAATAATAGAAGACAACAAACTGACTGCAAAACATGAATACAAGAACAAGAAACAAATATTACACATAGGTAGCACAATCTAAATATAGTTATACAATAGAATTCTTCTCACTAAAATGCTACCTAACAAATGGCGGCCCTCGTATCTCGGTTTTAGCCTATCTAAGTTTGGATAGCTTGGTACCTTGTATGCTTCTGATGATGGCGTGCTGATAATAGTAGAGAGTGCCTGAGTTGAAAGCTATGTGATCACCAGGATGCAGTTCATCACTGGCGTGAACCCACGTCCATACGCGACCTGGCATGTTCATGCATAACAAAAGTTAGAAGCAAAAGCATCAAAAATTGCCGTAAACTATACAAATTGAACTCGTTTGTTCCGTATCCATTACGTAAAAACAAGTGGCAACATTCTATTTTATGTTGTACTGCATGTTGAAAAATAAAATACATTTTTTATTGTGCATGTTTATACCATCATAATCCAAACTAATCAAAACTTTGGGTTGCAACAAAATTTTTACAGTAAACTTCAATTTCATCTGGTATAATTTACAACGTGCTTTAAAGAATAAAACAATTGAAAAAAAAACATTTGGAAACACTGAATGAAACACACAACTATTAATGTGTGTAGAAGATTAATTAAATGATTGCTTCAGGATACAGCTTCTTTCACATTCATCAAATTTTGATGATCACACATAAAAAGTAAATATAATTGGGGCTCATACACTATCGCACCTGAGAGTTATAGGCTATCGCAGTGACTTCACATTTCGCAACCATTTTCTATTCACCTTATCACTGCCTATGCTTCACTTTACTCTAATTCATCGAATTTAACTCAAGTGAATCGCTTTTTTGCACTTTATTCACTTTTTTCACTCAAACGTTATTGTAAACAACAGCATCTGCGTAGAATATCAATAAAGCCTCCCAACTTTTTGTCACTTCTGGTAGGTATTTAGTATTACTGATTACTGATTTACTTTTCGCTACTTCCGATCCTTTTCTGTTTTCAAGCTGTTGGTGAGAGTGTTTGGTGCTGTGTGATTAATGTAACGCAGTGTCTATGATAATGAATTCGCGATTGCGTCGCTGATTGCCTATGATCACGGCAGCCAATAGGAAGAGCCAATACAGTCAGCATGTGCACTGTCGCTATTGACCAATCGGAGCATGGTTTAGAACATCGATGGGTGTGGCATATTTCGAACGAGAAAGTTTAGTTTTGTTTACATTCATTTCGTGTAGTTAATCTAGTTTTTGTTTGTGATATGGCTTCCATAGAATTAAATGCAAAATGCAATGACTGGGATACATTTGACACTGCTCTGAAGCGTTAGCACTAATTGCTGAATCAGCTCACGCTGACCAATGAGAACGCAGCCGTGATTGTAGGCAATCGGCATCGCAATCACAAATTCGTGATCATAGCACCGGTCTTAATGTAATCTGTTGCAGTCAGATGTTAATTGTATTATTTTCTTGCTATTGTATGTGACTAAGTGATTGTTATTACTTACTTACTTATTGAAATACATGATTTAGTTTAGGTGCATACCAGACTTCATTGCTTGAGAAAAGTTGACTAAATAGTAGTTAATAGCAGTAATATTTTAATTGTACATTATTAATTAAAATGAAATACTTTAGTTAAACAACAGTTTACTTATAAATTTATAGTTGCCAAGTTGGTATTGTAATTTTAAAACCAGTAGTTGATTCGTTTGTACAATTTTTCAAGATAGGCCTAGACCTATCATTGGATTGAAGTCAGCAGTAAACTGCAAAAGCTTATTTTTTCACTATCAGTTATTGAAAAATGTAGCAAAATTTTACCATATAACTGCATAAATGCCCTCCTTTCTTTATCCAGGCTTGGGACTGGCACAGTTTCTGTCAAAAACAGTAACTGGCAGAGTTAGTTTTTTTTTGTTTTCAATTTTTTTGTACTGTACAATATCATTGGACCAACAGCAGTAAACTGAGCATAGCAACTGTTGCAAAAGTGAATAGAAATAAGTCCGTAAATTAAGACAGTAACTTATGTTTCAGTTTGATTAAATTTTACTTTGTTGCCCATCACTAACCATCGCTAAAGAGCAATGAAGCCCATAAGCGTTGACAAAAAGAACGCATTGATATTCTACGCAGGTGCATGTTTACTCGTGAAAACGATTTTTTTGTTGCTTAATTCACTTAATTTGATGAATAGGCAGTGGTAAGGTAAATAGAAAACGGTTGCACGCAGTTGCGAAGTCACTGCGATAGCCTATGACGGTTAGGTGAAAAAGTGTATGAGCCCCATATAATTAAGCTACAAATTGTGTTATTATCTTTGCTTATTATTAAATCTTCATTACCGCATTCATATAACTGTTCTAATTTTTGTACAGCCTAATGTTTTAAATCACTGCCACTTCTATTCCAATCGTTCAACATTCATTAAAAATTAAAAAAAATAAACCAAAAAAAATCTTAAAAGCAAGTTTTTAATTTTAAAAAATGCAAAAACATGTTTCAGTAAATTTTATAAAACTACTAACGTTTATCACAGCAATGCACGACCTGTGATCCTCGCAGCGGCCAGTGCAGAAGCAACCTTCCAGTCCACTCGAGTCTGCGGCTGCAGAGTCTTACACCAGATTGCAAACTGATCGGCGTTGCTATACGGCATTGGTTCAGTCGGTTGTGTGGTCTCACAGAGGGCCGTCTCCTTAGCCATGTGTCCACTCACACCTACCGCAACGTCATAGTCCAGTCGATACACACTGCGCACCACAAGCCAATCAGTCGGTCAGGAAATGAAATCCCCTCTATATTGTGCAGTGACAGTGATCAGTCTTAATCTGCTGCTGTTAAACGGAATCACACAGAGTGTTGCCTGCCAACCAACACAAGTGAACTCCAGTCATCCCCAGTCAGGAAGACTGGTACTTGATTAACCTACCGCATCAAAAGGAAGGCTAAGCTGACTTGGTCGGCTGACTATACCAAGATGACCTATCTCTGTCTGCATCAAAGTAGGCATAGGGCAACTTCACTGATCCAGACCAACACGTCAACCACAACAAGAAGCTGGCACAAAAGGCAAAACAAGAAAGCCCAGGGAAGACGTGCTACAGCCTATATGGTTCCTGTTGCAGTGCTGACCTTCAAGGTCATCCAAGGTCGATGATTTTCATCTCATCTGAAAGGGCGCATGTCAGTTTCTATTAATGACTAATAGTAACCTTCACCCAAACTCACCATTTGCAAGATATGACCAGTTTTCCTTTGAAAAAGCACATTTTTCTTACCCCCTCCATTCAACCAAAAATTTGAAAATGTTCACCTTGAACTGTATCCCCAAAATTTCATACTCAGAGAGCCTTGACACAAAACTAATTATTCATGCAAAAAGTTTTCCTTTATGACCCAACACTAAGCCACAATACATCCACTACCACTACGAACAAATGAGCAGACAATGGTGACGGACAACAATCATCCCACAACGCCTACAGGGTGCGGCAAAAAAAGTAGCCTCCTAAAGTTTTTTGCTGTTTTCTCAGCAACCGTTTAGCATTTTAATCTGAAAATTTACAGATTTATTTACTAAATTGTTCTACGGCGAAATGCCAAATAAAATTTGATTACATTGAAAAATGACGAAGTTATAGATTTTTTAACATGACCGCTTAGCGATTTTTCAGCGTGAAAAAATGTTCAAGCTACAACACCAGTTCAATAACATCGTTGAAA
>Ga0209367_1012911_pt1 | contig 10839 bp, 3 predicted proteins | sample WorMetLIZISLAND2_FD_187412 | JGI IMG/M metagenome (GOLD analysis project Ga0209367, IMG submission 187412) | Marine gutless worms symbiont microbial communities from Max Planck institute for Marine Microbiology, Germany - Olavius geniculatus... ... | reverse complement strand
GCTCCACTCAATTGAAAATTCTGGCTTATATCGCCCCTGCGACGTTTCTGTGCTTTCCGTTACAGTCTGGTGGAAAAAGTAGTTAGCAGAGACGGGGACAATTTAAAAAAAATTATTTCATGGAATTTCGTACAAAAAAATAGAGTCACGCACTGAATAGTTTCCATTAGAACTAAAGCAAAATTTGCCGCAGCGCAACAGACTACGGTGTATGCAAACGGTTTAGTTAGTTTCAATAAAAGTTTGAGAGAAAAAAAATGCACCAGGCCTATTTTTGACCGGTCGAATGAAAATTTTGAGAAGGGAGGTATTTCAAGGATGGACGGCAACTGGAAGCACGATTTTACGAGTAACAGCAGCTACTGCTGTAGCGCGTCTTAGCCATCGCAATTCTGTCCGTCCGTCTGTCTGACACATGGGTGGATCAGACAAAAACGGTGCAAGCTAGGATCACCAACCGTCGGCTGCCTGAAAGACTCTAGTTGGCGTTGGCTGAACGAAACGGGTCTCGCCCTCTGGCGAGTACAAGTAAAACACTATAGATAATTAGCCGCCGATCGTCTGGCCCCCTCTGGCGACTCTAAAAGAAACATCGTTGCTAGGATAGGTGAACTTAGATTTTGTTTTACTGGGCTTTCAAACATTCACTGCTGTTGCGCGTTCCCCTTTGCGTTAGCTGGGCTTTTCTTGTTTTTATATGAGCGCCCCGACTCTGCGACGTGCTGCGATTTTACACTGAATAGGTAGGCCTATTATTATCCTAAGTAGGCTGTACCTAACTCGTGTTTTGCGGGTTGTTGGTCTTAAAAATATCCTAATATACCCAAATTACTGCAGATGATAATACGCCTAATATTAGTTCAATTTAGTTGAGTCGTTAAGTTTTCTTATGTTTCCCTGTTTTATTGTCCTGTGTATGTGTGTTTGTTGTCTTTCTTCTTATCTGGGCTTTGTTACCGAAAAGACAAGAAATCCCAGCTGTCGCTAGGGAATACACGCTACAGCCCATACAGTTCCTGTTCCAGTACTGACCTTCAAGGTCATCCAAGGTCAATGATTTTCATGTCATCTGAAAGCCGATATGCCGCTTCCTATTAGTGATTAATAGTAACCTTGGCCCTATCTCACCGATTCCGAGCTATGGCCAATTTTCCATTGAAAAATGGACATTTCCCTACCTCCCTCCGTTCAACCTAAGTTTGAAAATGTTTCCCTTGCACTAGATCGCTAAAATTTTGCATGCCCAGGTTTAAAACACACAGCTGATTATTCGTGTGAAAATGTTCCTCTACGACCTACTGTTTAGCCACAATACATCCGTGACAGATGACGGACGACAATCGTGCCATAGACGCCTACAACATAGCTGTAAAGCGTCGAAATGCATTAATCGATTGGCTGGTTAATTTATGGAGTGACTGATTTGTTGAAAACTAAGAAATGCTTAGAAAGTTGTATGTGGTCTTGGTCAAATAGGCCTTTCACCCACTATACTATAGCCATATAACCACTGATACGCATTAAATGTCGATTGCATTAGGCTGCTCGCAGAAACGTGTTCTCAAGCCTAGATGATCGAATGACACTGTGATACTGTCAGGTATAGGCCTAGTATTTAACGATTAACAATAGTATTCAAACACATGCTTTGTATTATTAAACTAGTTGAATACTGATCATTATTATGTATGGATATTTCTGGCTTCACATATTAGAGGTATTTTGTCATTTTTGCGGACGAAAATTTAACCATGGGTCACAAGATTTCGTAAATACCTAATATTGCTGGCTTGTTTACTTTATTTACCTATTCAGCAATCAGCATTGCCTAACGAGTGTAGGCCTATTTGCAGACATGTGTTTCTACAATAACGAAATACGGTTTATTGCAGTTAAATAATTTTACTGGTGATATAAAAATACCAAGTAACTAATGACTTTTGAAAGTATTCAAATACCGACAGCAGCACTTCCAGTATTTGTATATCATTTGAATACTGTGACGATGAGCAGTATTCCATAGCATTTAAATACTTTGATCACAATATTTATTACATTAACATCTGTGTTTCCTGAAAAAGTCTGCATTACGTCAATAGATAACGGAGTCGTTGGGTAAATATCAGCAGTTCAGCATAAAAACGATTTATATTTCCACCTGACTGGTTTCCTAGACTTAGCTGTTTTCTGTTGTGTCAAATTTAATGTATTTTAAAAGTTCATTAAATTACAAGAAAAACAACAACCAAGTCAGTGCACAAATCTACGAGTTCAATATGTACATTCTGCGTCGAAACAATACGACAGTAACAAAGTTCTACATGATCGGAAATAAACAAGCGTCTTCGCTGCTGTATCACAAGTTCAGTTGCAAATAGCTAAAAATGCACCACAAAGAAAACAAACTGCAGCATCGAGACTGTACAGTTGTGTGCGTTTCTATTTCAAGCGGCGTAAACCTCGAAAAAAGCCGGACGGGAGAAATTACAAAGTGAAAATGGCTATGTTAACTGTCCCTCCCCCACAAGTTCTTCAATTCTGCACTACGGTACTGTAATGGGGTGTTTACACGATCGAGCAAACATCGAGCTGGCTCAAGCAGGGCTATTGGAACCCCGCCCCCTGGCTCAAATGTGGGGCCGGTTACGATCACCGATTGGTGAAAATAAGTCAGAAGGTTAGTTTCACCGATCGGAGATTTTAACCTTATAGTCTAAAATCACCGATTGGTGAAGCTAACTGCCAACGCCAAAATTACCGATCTGCTAAAATCTGCACTAAAAAACAAAGCTGAAAACGTGGCAAAGTTAGGAGATCACTATCACCAATGCATATAAAATAACTATCAAAAAACATCAGCACCATAAAAACTATGCACATCCTATATTATACAGAGCTAGTCTAAAAGATGACCTAATTGTTCAGCAACGTGCGCATATGAATTGTTCATTATCGTTCGTTGGCAGCTGAATACCACCACACAACACTCATGGTACCAGTAAAAACAGACATCGCATTTAATCCAAGCAATATTCTTCGATGCATCAACACTAGTAGGAGGCTTTGTCATCCCACACTCCACATGTCTCTCCATCTCCATCACCAGGACTATCTGTAGGCCTACATGTTTTCTTCCTACGTCGTCTTTGTTTTACTGCTTTGCCTACTGATCCACTCTGTCTGGGCTTAAGCTCACGCAATGGTGCACGTTCTAACTCTGGCTCATCAGGTACAACATCTCTCTCTTCATAATCTCTATTGGGAATGTTTTTCTGGCTACTTTGCTGCTTTTTTGAAAGTTACTGTTTTCTTCCTTTTCACACTGCCTCTCCCTGAAACTCTGAGCAATCGTAGTTTTAAATCTTTACCGAAATTCCTACTACGGGTATGTGTAAATATCACGGTTTCGCCCAGTCGGTGATCGTAGTTCACACGGCTAGTATCACCGATTGGTGATTTTAGCCTAGAAGACTAGAACCATCGATCGGTGATACTAACCTTCTGACTTATTTTTACCGATCGGTGATCCTAATCACTTCGCTCAAATGCAGACCTAGGCTTAGGCTCTTAGACCACAGCTGATCACGTGTTATAGGCCTTCCAATTACGACTCGCCCGTTCTCCTAATTAGCATGCTAATTACCATAGAACGTCGAGCTAGCTGCTCGAGTTTGCTCGATCGTGTAAACACTGCACATGTGATCAGATGATCAGATCACATTTGGCCACGGGTCACTTTTACATGACCCGAATCAACCCGACCCCCAGCTCGTAGACCAAACTCGACCCACAAAGAAGTATGAAATTACGACCCAACCCGGCCAACAGTTGCAGTTCACAATGTAGAAAGGCGTTAGAGCCGCCAGGAGTTAGGTCTTCACTCAAATTTAACTGAGACATGACCCGCAACGAAAATGTGAAAGCATTAAAACGTTTTGTCAGCGTAATACGCCACTTTGACCTGTGGCGCACGAAAGAAAAAAAAGCAAGAAAACGCGACCCGACCTGATCCCATTCGACCCACGGATGGGCCCGACCCGTGTCCATCTCTACATCTTAATGCGCTTGCAGCAAACTTCAAACTCCACCAAGTAGAAGGGAGGAAGATAACTATAAATGAAGCATACAAGAAAAGAAAATAATAAAGGAATTTTAATGGAAAAAAGTGAAAAAATAGCAGGATAAAAGGAAAAAGTAGAAAGTGGTGAATTAGGTTTGCGCCCTTGTCCACATAGATATTCGTCACTAATGACCACTAACTAAATGCCACATCCAAAAACACACTAACAAAAAATCGTAAAAATGCAATGCTAATAGGCGTCCAAACATGCATCATAATCGTCCTCTGAACGAACGCAACGTCACAAATCATCGTAAACTATTTCCGCAGATCAGACAATGTTAAACTCTTCACGCCGTACGAATAACTACAGCACGTAACAAGAAAGAAACGTAACTTTAAAAACGCGTAAATAAACATCGGCACAAAAAAAGTTCGCGAATAGGCCTAACGAGTACCGGTAATCTGGCAAGTGAAGTGCGTAGATTTTTCTACCCAGACTTGCATCTTTTACAAGACACGCACGAACTATTGCAGAAACCAGCATTATACCTCACAACATCACAGAACAATGATGAAACCAGATTCTAGTTAATACAGTCAGGCAAATACTGGAAGCCAAACGGAAAATGATTGAAAATCTAATCGATGTGTATAGCAACGTAAAAACCAGTATTCAGGGCCTTGTCAGGTAGCGACGGTGCTAACACAAATCACAGCAACAAAAAAAGACTCCAGCAGTAAACGATAATTACATATAACAATGGAGAAATAGAAAGTGGCATGAGACAACAGAATACAACAGACAGTGGCGGACACATGCGGAGGTAGGCTAGAGATGAGTGCATCTATAGACCAGCCGGAAGAAATCTGTTTACTTACTAAATACTTTAAAACGCCGGCTTCTGGTATAGCGGCTATTCCAGGTCAACTAAATTCAAAAGGCGTGCCATATTTTACACAGTAACCCCCAATCCGTGATTTCATATTTACACGTTACATGTAGCTTCACAAACGGAGGCCATCACATTAAGCAGCATTCACTCTCAAGTATGCTGAGTTTCAGCAAATCAAACACTGGCATCCATTGAAAAGGCACTGAGGATGGATTCGTATACAATTCGTGGAGAGGCAGATTTTCGTAAGCAAAAATGGCTAAGATGAAGCAATGTCTCACACAGCAAATGCAGTTTTACGTGTTATAAGTCAGTTTGTTTCTGCTACTTACTGCAGACTATTCTGCTGTTTGAAAAAAAACATTAGTTGGATTTTTTGATGGTTGAAAATGTCACAAATACACCTATTAGACTTATCTGCTGCTGTCATGCTGCCAAGGTTAATAATGATCAATTAACACGTGCACGTATCTGCTACTTAAAGCATGTTGTCTTGCAACGCAGTCTGGTGAAATATATGATAAGAAATTTCGGTTGACTTGCACAAAGAAAATATTGACAAATTCGGCCGCAAAGCCCCCCCCCTCTTGTAAGAAGGCTTCCTCTTGCATGTCAATCCCAGTAAAGAATAGTTACCCTCCTGCTCTAGCTTTTTTATGCTCTCCAGCGCGTATTATGTGGATCCGCCGCTAACAAGAAAACAGTTTAATCTCTCACACAGGTTAGTTAGGCCTACACTACGAAAAAAGAGCACTGTAATGGGGTGTTTACAAGATCCAGCAAACGTCCAGCAAATGTATTCAGAATACACGTGCTAATACTGGACGTTTGCTGGATCGTGTAAACACCCTATAAGGTACAGTAAAGTACAGATCAGTATGCGCTTGGATGACTGCGTTTGTACCACGACGTGCTCTAGTACCTATTAGCAGAAGTTGTACAGAAATAACAAAGATCTCACGTAACGTAACCAAAACATGTAACACCGGATTGAAAAAAAACATTGGAGGCAGTTCATAAAAAGCCAGCCACCAAATTTCGTCAGGTTCTTGTTCCCGCGTTCTTTCAATGGCACAACGAGCATTAGATTTTTCAGCACGGTGAACACTTAACGTACCGTTACAACTCAAATGCTTTGCTACAGTCTGTACACTTGTGACAGCGTATAAAAGCCGTCCACTAGAACATCAAGTACTTAGGCCTATCTAGTAGTGCTGGAATTAGTGCTTCAGTGACAAATTGGCCGGTTAAGCAAACATCTAAAAAAAGAATATTAGTTATTATTAGCAATAGTGGTAATAATAATAGTAGTAGTGAGATTGCACAACAAAGTAACTTGACATTGTGTACAGTACAAGCAATGCGCGTTATATAACATATTATATATGACGGACATCACGCTGCTAAACTATTGTGAGTTATGACGTTGTAATAAATCACATAGTGAATGGGGCAAACAACAAAAAGTCTATCGATGCACTTGCGTAACAATTCAGTAACAACATCCACAAAGCCCGCCAGGGCCAGGCCACACTAGTCACTAACGTCGCTTTCAAGTGACAACAATAAGTAAATACCGATACAAGTTAACGTCACACAGTTTTGCAAGTTACAACTACAAAAACGTGTCAAATTCGTGACGTACAAAACAGTGGCTACATCCACCGGAATAGCACAATAACGGTTTAATGTCGCACCACCATTTATTTACACGTTTGATCCAAAGACTCGTATGTCCATTCTCTCTATATTCTTTCAAAGTTTTTTTAACCTCACACTGCTTCGTTACATGCTTTGTAATAATGAGGACATCTTGCAGCTACATGATTCTAACATATCTGGCATATTCATCTGCAGTTAATTTTTTTCCAAATTTGTAAGTTTTAGGGACAAAATAAACTAATTAATAAAATTACCACTTTAGTTTTGTATGTCAAATATCTCAAATTATAATTAAATACGTCTCATTCCCGTCCAAAACATTTATGAATCTCCCCTAATAAATAAAGGCAAGTAACTGTTTAATGTTAAAAGGTAAAGCTGTGCTTATAATGCACAAATTGTCAGACTGACCAATAATGTCATCAACTTCTGATATGTAAGCTACACGTGCACTATTAAACCAGTTTTTTTCGCTTTCCTAAAATTACAACAAACGTGACAAGTCGGATATACTTCACTTTAGGTATTTACAATGCCTTACATGAACCATGTCAATATTCCTGTAACTGTATGGCACTTCTGCAAACACAACAGATCTCTTGCATCAAGTGAAGCTCAGCAAGTGATGTTTAGTTGTGCAGAAAATATCAACAACAGCCGTACAAATATAATAATACATTCTGCACACGGCTCTGCTGCGGCTTGATAAACACTTCATTGCTTCATGAACATTCAAGCATTTCACCTTCCTATGCTGAGTCCAATCGACCAAATGCAACGATATGTTATACGTAATGTAGCTGCTTCGGACGAATTACGGTGCACCGTTCGCAGCTACAAATTTCTTAGCGAACAAATATCCTAAAAACAAATGCTGCACAATGGTGATAGTAAAAGCCCTTGTAATAATATTAAGAGTGCCACGGGATATGAGAACACCAGTATGTGCTACAGGGCTGTATTTGACATAATTATTTCTAACAGGGGAAAGGGGTCGGAGGTGGGTTAGTTCTCAGACAAAAAGTAAGCCGTCGGTCACTTTTATACAAAATGCGTTAGATGCATCAAATATAATCTGTGTCAAAATACATTCGTTACAGCATATTATAATCTACATTTATAACATTAACTTGTTAACTTGATAGCAAAGTACACAGAAAGACATATCAATGTAATTCAATATAGCAAGTTAGCTCTACAGTGGACCCCTGCAAACTGTTTTTGGACTTCACAAGGAATTAGGCACTTTGTACAGGAGTCAAACGTTCCAAACCCCACCCCCCGGAAAATACAGCCCTGGTGTGCAGTAAATGCCAGTAATAAATATGTACAACTGAAAGTCACTGACAGTGTTTACACTACATGCTGCCATCAACAAAAAAATCACATTATGCGCAGAATCTGCTACAAATGCAAACAAAAACTAGAAGCTACCAGAGCTCTCAAACCTCAGCCGAAAATGGTGCAGCCACCTGGTGAACACAACAGAGTCTCGGTTTATGCCCTATTTCCTAACGGTAAAGAATCGTGGATAATCTAAAGAATCCACAAAACATTGGCGGTTCTAGCCCGCAATATCTGGGTGGGGGACACAGCCCCATGGCGAGCGCTCTAGCGCGAGCCCCTAACGGGGGTCTGGGAGCAGAGCCCCCAGTGAGGTCCAGGAGCAAAGCCCCTGGTCAGGGGATCAGAGAGGTAAAGGCCCCTGAAGCTCAAGCACTTTTGGTTTTTGGACGTTCAATGGAAGCCAAAAATTTTCCCACTTTTCTAAAATTTGGAAATGCAAAAAAATCAGATATTTGCGACATGTTTGCAAAAAATTATGGGAAGCCACAAAACTGGGGGATGGAGCAAAACTGTGGGGGCCTGTGCCCTTCCCCCGGCCTGGGCCTAAAACCACCACTGCCGCAAAATAATCCAGACTGCAGCCAAAATCCAACCACTTCCTCCTTAGACTATACCCAACCCATTTGAAAAATATTAGCAAAACCCATTCATAACGCTTTACGCGCGAAAGCAGCTACTGCTTTCACTCTACTGCTTTCAGCGTGTCTTAGCCATTGCAATTCTGTCCGTCTGTCCGTCTGTCACATGGGTGGAGCAGTCAAAAACGGTGCAAGCTAGAATTACCAAATTTTCACCGTCGGCTGCCTGCAAGACTCTAGTTTCAGGAACCGTAAAGCTTTTCCAGGGGGTCACCCCGAACGAGGGCGCTAAATGAAAGGGGGCTTGGCAAAATTGGCTATTTTTGGCCAATAAGTCGCTGTATCTCAGTAACGGTGCGAGATAGGGCCTAGGTTGCTAACTTACTATTAATCACTAATAGGAAGTTGTACACTGGCTCTCGATTGCCGCCAAATCCAATGACCTTGAATGACCTTGAACGCCAAAAAAGGGGTTTTATGGATTTTTTGGCAATTTCAGGCTGCGACATAAGTCTATATCATTCACAAGGTGGCGCCACGGAACTATCGTTATGCGATCCAGATAAAGAATTTGGTATTTGTATATTAACTTAGCGTGAACACCCCAATTTCCAGCTGAACTACTGAACCGGAACTGTTATAAGCTTTCGCGCATCTTGTGAGCATTAGCTCAAATTTCTTGTAGTTATCTTGCACACAAATGGAGGTAACATCATTCACCAATATTCACTAAAGCTAGGTTCAAATGGCTTATGATAATAAGCCTCGTCAAATAACGAGGACTCAAGATGCAGTAACGTAGCTTGCATATAGTGGATCTAACAGCTAACAATCTATCTATAGATGTAAATTAAAGCTTAAGTATTATGACTAATTAATGGGATGACAAGACAACACTATTGCCATAACAAAGATGTAAACAATCAGCACCATTAGTACATGCCTATAAGTCACTACAACTGCAATTACTCAGTAGTCAGTACAATATTATTGATCGCAGATGAGCCTCTCATTTCGTTAAGACTTGCATTTCAACACATAAATTTGACTTATACATGAGTTGCTAAGCAATTAATAACTTTTTAGAGAACAAAAATAAGTAGCATGATTTCTATGAACTAACTATTTGACATATACCAACAGTGATATGAAGACCAGCAAAATGTTGCTGGATGGGCCACAGTGATTTAACCCCAAGGTCGTCCCCGCGTTAGATAAATTGCTAGAAACATAGGTGCAACAACCCTTGTTATGAAAACGATGGTTAAAAAATCCTGAATTTTGCTTTTAAAAGGTGTCCTTTTGCAGAGGCACTTGCAGCACTGCCCAGATAAAGAAACAAGTTGAATAAGATGGCAAGCAAAAGAAAATGGTGGGCAGACTGTAAAAAACAGGAAAAGGGGGAATGACGAGTAGTCCCTCCAAATGTGGCTGCATCCATGGAACAAAAAGTTGGCCGTTGGCCGACATGATTCGACACAAAAACGAGTTACGGAAGTAATACACATCGAGTTGCACTTCTACACAACGTGTATAATTACCAATGAACAAATCACAGCCTATATGCATATGATACAGACACATGGTGCTCATGAATGGCGGTTCGTGCAGCATAGAAAAACAAGCAACTGCTGCAAAATTATCTATTCTGCAATGCTCGCTAAAACCACACTGCAGCATGCAATTTAACTCACACTCATTCAAACAGTTTTCTTACTTTCTGTTCATTTCACAGGCACAGATTCTATTCTGACTGGTTTTGACTGTCTTCCAGAACCAGATTCAAATTTTCGGCAACTTTTTTGTTTTGCTCATAACTGATAAGTTGATAACCTTTAAAAACTGGCTAAGAATGTCACGCTTCATTCATTCTTCAAAAGAAACCTTAAAACACTACTGTTCCAATAAGGAATATTAGAATGATATTTTGTCGTCTTTTATCTCTCGTTTCATTTACGCAGTTTTAGTGTTTAACAGTTAGGTTTATCTCTAAGTATGTAAACCACTGGTCACTTCTTGTAAGTTGTTGCTTTTGGTTGGTTTTTGAGTCCTAATTTCTCCATCTTTCTTTGTCTGAAACAAATATCGGATTGACTTTAGATAAAACACAACACTACGGATCAAATGAGCTCAGACTGACTAATTCTGACACACCGACTGGATTACAACTAGGGACCAACCAAATTCACGGGAAAAAATGCATGATTTCATGGCAGAATTTTTAAAATGTGTCAAATTTCACGGAAAATTCACGGAAAGAGTTTCGGAAATTCATGGGAAATTCACGGGCCCCACA
>Ga0209367_1012910_pt1 | contig 10840 bp, 6 predicted proteins | sample WorMetLIZISLAND2_FD_187412 | JGI IMG/M metagenome (GOLD analysis project Ga0209367, IMG submission 187412) | Marine gutless worms symbiont microbial communities from Max Planck institute for Marine Microbiology, Germany - Olavius geniculatus... ... | reverse complement strand
GCCTTCTGCACTGCGATGTTAGACTGAGTCGAATCGACTTAGACATCTTAGAGTTTTGCCGCTCCGTGGGACGTTCAAGAACCAAAAAGCTTTCAACTTCAGGGGGCTTCGCCCCCCTGACCCCTACCAGGGGCTCTGCCCCTGGACCCCGCTGGGGGCTCCGCCCCCAAAACCCCGTTATAGGCTCGCGCTCCACGCGCTCGCCATGGCCGCAGCCACTGCTTGCTCCCCCAACTTTCAAACACTTCCAACGCCCATGCGCTGAGTAGTGAGTAGTGACTGCACTGCACTGCACAGTTAATCTGCGAACTTCGGAATTCGGGTTGGTTACTAAACTAAACTGCGAGACTTGAGTCCGAGATCGTCGCTATTTGCACAATACACGAGTATACGTTGATGCGTTGATGTGAGTTTTATAAAGTACAAAATGTTGTAATTTTCTGGCTGTTTTAAAATTCGTAAAAATGCGCATTTTAAAAATTCGTTGGCCGTATTAAAAAATGCGTAAAAATTCGCGAATTTTACGAATTTTTTAAAATTCGTAAAATGCGCATTCTTGGTCTATGGCTCAAATTAATGGAACCGACAGGTAAACATTAATTAGCTCGCGAAATTTGCTTGTAACTGATATATCAAAGAAACAAGACGCAGAGACGATAAAGATGCGACATAAACGAGATCGAAGTAGACGCAAGTCCACTGACCACATGACGATGCCGACGATGCGCATCACAACCTCGTTCAGCTCAGAGAAAAACTCGCACATAACTCGCGAGCGCTCTCCCATCATGCCGATGATGATGCCGAACGTGATGCAGAAAATCAACACACCTGCAGAAGGACAGGTAAATTAATATCAGCACCTGTATGAAGTCTGCATTTAAATAAATATCTGGTTTTTAAAGTTTATTTTGTGACGAAAATACGAAAGATGAACCAAGAAATTATGTGGATTTGTTCAGGTCAAAATAAGTCGTTTCATCGACACTGGACGGTTTTATTATCCTCTGCTTTGTCATAATGTCGATTATACATACAGAATCAAGGTTTTTACTGGTAACGTAACGCAAAGAAAAAACTCACAATACTACAGTAATGCAGTACTTTGAGTAAACTAAACAACTGGTTGTGGCAAGAAACTGTTTGAAACTGGTGACGAAAAGTCGATTGCAGAAACCCAGTGCCATTTGCACTCCGTATAAAAGACAATTTATGAGTAGTGGTAAGAACTAACTGTATAAATGCTAAATCTGTGACAATATTGTTACTGTTATTTAATTAATTAATTTATTGTTTTGACAAGCAATATAGCATGTATTAGAACGTCTTCTTGTTGTTACTTCTGTGAAACTATTGTTACTCGGTGAATTTTGTCCGATCCATAAAATATTTTCTACGATTTTAACGGTTACAAATTTGTCTAGTCGACCTTAGAGTGCAGAATGGTGAATCAAGCGTCGTATATAGCCTACCCAGGACATTCATGCCGTCGATATAGCGCAGCCTGCGTTCAAAGATCTCGACCGGTTTGGCGAGCGTAACGTTTGACTCGTTGAATGCGGTTGTCATCAGCGGGGCAAGCGTCGTTAGCAACGTCTCATTCTGTGTCTCATCGGCCTCTGACTGCTTCGCCACGTAGTACGTCTGCATCGACTGGAAGCACGCCTGCACCAGATTCTCCGGAAACATGTTTCTACAGAACAAAGGACCAATCATCAACTTACACAACTTCCAACTTGAATAGGCCTAACCCTACTTTATCACGCCGCTGTCCTACAAAACGCATTACGGGTGTGTGTTGTTCGTTCATCTATATGTCCGGCCGTCTGTGCGTCTGTTCAATAAGTTAAGTATTTTTTTGCAATTTCAAGCTGTAAAACACGTTTCTATAACTCGGCGCTGAGAGTAACAGTTTGTCAAATAAAACCTTTATTATAAGCTATAAAGTACTGGACGTTGTCCATCAACCTGTCTGAAAACGAGTTTCAGGGTCACGGGTCAAAGGTCAACTGATTGGACGCCAAAATCAAACGACGAAAGTAAATTTTATAGCGCATTCTCGTATTAAAAAAACCTCCAATGCCTCAACCTCTAATGATTATTACTGAATACATGGCAGACGCATAAATGTATATGCAACGAACCGGTAAATACTTGTGCAAAATCAGCGCGTGCAATATTTACGATAATCATACCGGATAAGGTCAAGGAAGGCATCAATGGTGAGCACCCTGTGGTCCTCCTCTCCGGCCCCCAGTTTGCCTTTAATCGCGGGATCTCCGGGATGTATGGTCAGTACACAGCAGATACCGATGACGACCGCACAGCAAGTCGTCGTAAAGTAGTACGCTAACGCTCTGATGCCGATACGTCCGAACGAAGCCGGATCCAACTGCGACAGGCCTAAAACACACGCGACATGATATGATAGACTACGTGATTTGTACTAAAAAAATTACAGGCAATTTAGTGAAGCTACCAGTTTAATCTAGCACATATAGCTAAAAGAACTAAAACTCTTTTATAGGACTGATGAAAATACAACAAGTGTTGCTACGTAAAACTTGAAAACAATCGAGAAACACAGATGCTATAAGAAAGAAAAAACCTGAGGTCAAAAAACTAAAAACGAAAAAAATAATAACAATAATGACAACTTCAGTGGCGTTGTTATATAAATAAATATTTTACTCATTTACTTACGTACGTACTCACTTATGACAGAGCGCTGAAAAATGCACGTTCCCATGCAGTAAAACTGCAGTTTTAAAAACCAAAACTATACCACAAAAATAACTTTTTGCAGACATTTATACTAACGAAAAATTAATGCACCCATTTAGCCAGTTGGTGTTGCAGCCAAAAGCAATTTTGAAAGCTAGTGATAACGATATTACATAGCCATGAAAGGTGTGAAGAAGAATTGACGACGCGACTCGACTGTCGGCGACAGTCGAGTGGCACCGGCATAGTAGATGTAAATTGGCCATTAGTGACCGCAGGTCGTCATTGCCTCCAACATGCACCGTAGATTAGCTCACGTCCTGGTTAATGTGCTGTAATCTGCGGTATCATAGACTGATTTGCGGTGACTAACACAAGCAATTTCTGGGATCTGAGCTGCTTTGCGGTTGATATGCAACTGAATGGTCTGCAATTGATCTGCGAGGTTCAGACAGACATTAAAGTTAGCACAGCAACTCGGTTGAACGCACCTGCGATGAGACTGGAGACGATGAGCGGCAGAATGAGCATCTTGAGAATGCGCATCAGCACGTCGCCAGGAAACGATATAAACATGATCACTTCCTCTGACGGCTCGAACACTCGCGCGATGAAACCAATGAAGAAACCGAGGAACACGCCGGTCACCGTAAGCACGAGCAACAGATTCTGACGCAGGAATTTACACGGCTGTAGCATAACATCGCCAGCAACAGCGGCAGCATCAGCATCATTTTGCTGAGGATAGAAAAACAATATCATGAAACTGCAGCCTATAGGACATGCGCAAAACAGTCAAGCAAACAAAATGCTTTAAGGACTACCCATAAAACGTAGTAGGCCTAGTACTAGCGATGTAAACCCTTTTGAATTTATAGGAAATCTTCACAGATCATGAAACTATGGTCTTTCCGGGAGCCGACAGTACAGATTTGATGATCCTAGTTTATGTTTTTGACTGTTTTTGACTGATCCACTCGTGTGACGGACAAACGGACGGACGGTCGACGCGTTCGGTCGCGGCGACGATCGCCTCATGTAAACACTACATTAGACGCCGTGTATAATGTGGCAGTGTGAATGCGGTGTATACTTAAAGCTTATTTTATCATTTACAGTAGCATTAACAGTCAGACAAAGGCGGTAAGATTCCCCATACTCCAGAAACATTGCTTGCTGCTAGTACAGCACTCACACTGTCACATAGTTATCAAAATCTCAATTATTAACTACTTTTGGTCTTTCGCTGATATCCATAATTCGAATTATTGATATCAGGATTATTATAAATAAAAGTTAACTCGATTTATCAACATTCGAATTTTTTGCAGCGATTTCATGTTTGTTCGTATAATCACGACTTTCTTCAGTCTGTCGCTCGAAAACACAGTGGCGTCGCCAGGATTTGAAGTGATACCGCAAGAAAATAATTTAGTAGGCCGAGTGACATGCAAAATGTTACGATGAAGTACAAGCAACAGACATTCACGAAGTGGCAAGCTTGCGAGAAGTGAATAATTCTTTTACAATCTAAAGCATACAGAATACAGTATATTTATGCATATAGGCCTACAGCTGCACAGACTTCGCGCGGTTCCAAAGTCTGCAAGAAGAAAAATGAAATTGTTGACATTACTCTGAAGCACGTGTCTAGTGCGCCATTGATAGCAAAGTCAACGTACACAAGCTTATACATTTACGCATGACAGACAGCAGCTTCTTCGGCGCTTTTTAAATGACGCGACAGATACTGGACATCAAGTCACGAAGAAATTATAGTAACTGTGAGATTACTACTAATAGCTTATTACAGACGTATACACTATGCAGTCGTTATTTAAGACGTAATACCATTTTTAAGCAATTACAGCAAAGTCAGCAAAACCGTAACAGTCCAGAAACGACTATACACTGCATCTCGTTAGTTTTAAAGAACGAAGACAACTTTGCATCGGCATGGCGTGTAAACACAACAGCATGCTTGTAGGCCTATTTGTCTAGTGCCTAGATCTGTCTTGCAGTCTCTGCAGCCTTTATTTCATCCATTAAGTCAGCTCCACTACATCGACTACGCCTCACTGTCGACTTTTTTGCACGCAATGCGTCGTTCAGTCTTTTTCAACCAAAATTTAAATTTCACTCAGACTACTGTCAAGCCTATTTTCTGTAAAGGTTCTGTAACTCCACAGACGTGGGGAGAAAGAGAGAGAAAATCGTGCGCTGGTTTCCAGAACGCAAAGAAACAGAAGAACGCTTCTGACCTGCCGATCTCGTAAATCGGTGCGGAAGTGCAATCGTCGCTTCTCGCCCGGTGACTCCGAGTCCTTGGCTCCACTTCCGCCTACCATTGCTGCCGATCACCGATTTTCTACGATGCAGCACAGCATAGCAGGTTTGAATTAGTAATTATCACACGGCATTACAACACTTTATATACAATATATACGGCATAAAAACGAAATAAATAATTAACTAACAACGAAGCACAAAATGTTACAAAAGACCTTCTCTTAGGAGACCCCAGCTCCTGGTTAGTGGCTATATATTAGTGTGCTTAAAAATTGGCATTTCATTCTGTTCAACAGCTTGGCTGACCTGAGTACACGAGTGCGACAGACATGCGGACGGACAAACGAACGAACCATGCTACTGATGGTGCCAATAAGAGGATGATTTTTCGTCCGTCATTTATTTTACCAAGTCGGCGTAATAAAACTTTAAATGGAATCAAAGTTTTCAAAACGTCTTGCAATGCGCTTACAGAATTTCTCGAATAAAAACTGCATGCAACCACGATGTGAAATACACGGTGTTTCATAATTCACTATTATGATGTCAGCATTACATCACAACTAGCGAACTGCTGTCATTTTATTTTTTTTCTTTTTTCTCCTTTTTTCCTTTTCTTTTTTTATCGATATTGTAACGATTATGCTCTGTTATATTCTGTTTTTGCAATGGCGTTTGACCGTTGTTTAATAAAAGATTACTTACTTACTTACTTACTTAATATTTAACTAACAGCCACATTTTGTCGGCATATTTTGAATTAGAATTTCTTCAGCTACAGCTAATGAAAATTTCGTGCAAATTGATCGTTATTTGAGTAAATTATAAAAGAAGAAAAAGGACGCCTTTTTATGAAACACCGTGCATAGCCTACACCGTGATGCGGTCTAGCTGCTGATCTGGCAATAATTAAACGGCGTTGACATAAATACAGTAATTGCCATTGCTTTTTGTACAATACAGTGCAGACTTATTAGCGTACGGTACAGCAGAGGCGTACAAGTACGGAAAGAATGTTAAGAGTCGATGCGCGTGTGTCGCAACTTGCAATCGCGTTGCACGGATGCTGCTGTCACTGAATACGCGTCGCCCGATTGAAACCAGACGTGAGCAACGTGTACACAAACCCAGCCGCGTACGCTATGTGGCGTATGCGCAAACGACGATAGCTAGAAACTGCATTGATGGTACCTAGACGGTATTTTACGTACACCCCGTTCAATCAGTCTTGTCGTCCAAATCAATCTCAATCGACCTGTGTTATTCACGTTCCACGATCACCGTTTTTAGACGCAAATTATGTCAGCTGTGGTCGCTTCTCATGCTTTATACTTAACGTTCCTCTTTTCGCAATTATTATTCCAAGAACTTAATACTTATTTAGTGTTCTACCGCGACCAACAAGCGAGATGTCCACAAACGATGGCAGTTCACTTTTAACAATAACATGACTAATAAACCTTGGCCGATCTGATTACTTGTCAGTACTTTTTAAGCAGTTTTACTACGAAAAGGCCAGAAAAAACTTGAGATATAAGGTTCCACTGCTACACGCATTATACAGCGTAAATATGCAAACATTGAGCAAACATCGAGCTAGCTCGTCGAGCCAGCTTCATCGTGTAAACGGGGTATAAGGTTACGATCAGTTAAATTGCTAGATTGCTAGTCCGAATACAGAATGTGATTGTTGGGTTAACATCGACTTTACTCATTCAGTGACAATAGTGTTTAAAAAACTTGATAAGCACTTTACCAACTATAACCAAAACAGCATGAAAAACACTCGCAGTTAATCAACGCAGCATTCTGTGACTAACGTTTCTTCCTTTGACAAGAGCAATACATTTTAAAAATTTAACTTATATGAAGACCTATATCTAATTATTAGGCTACCTTTACCTGATTTTCGTCGTCGAATCAGAATCCAATAGTCGGCGGCAAAAGTTCGGGGTACGCGTTGGACGTCGGTGAGTCAGTCAGACGGACGTTGGACGAAGTTGTCGAAGTGGTCGAAGTTCTTCCAGCGACGGGGCGATGTGCTGTGCGAAACTTCACAGGGCGAGATATGATTACTTTCCACGCTGCAGTATCCACTATCCTGTGGCCTGTGACCTGGCGACCTGACGACCGAACACATCAATGCGACCACGTACTAGGGGTCCCATAAAAACTAATTCGAAGAAGTGAAAAAAGTATTTACCCTTGGCCTCTCACGGTATTTACTTTAAAGCTATTTACCCAGGTATTTACGCAAGAAGGTAGAAACCAGGTATTTACTTAAAAAGGTATTTCTACGGAGTTTTCTTCACACGCATTTGCCCAATTTTGCCGTAAATTTCAGGCATATGGACCCGAATTTCAGGTCGGAAAGTTAAAAATAGGTAAACGCGCAAATACCCGGTAAATACCTTAGGAGTTTTTAGGGGAACCCTAGCGGCTACGACGACGACAGCGAGAGAACGTAGGCCTGCGCTGGATAGCGACCGAGTGCGGATGCGACGACAGCCGTTCAGATGCTTCGACCCTACAGCCAAGTCGCGACCAGCGACAGCGACTGCTCTACCGTCAGTAGCATGACCCTTGTCCTCACTATCGTCGCCTGCTGCGTAGGCCGAGTGATAGGCTGACTGACTCGGCAAAACGCCTGTTGTCGCTAGTTAGGCCTACACTCAGCTTCACTTTCTTCAATCAGTTTCTGGATTTGTTGTACAACGTGCTGTACAACAAGCTGTAGAACAAAATCCGCAACAAATTGCAGCAAGTGGAGTTCGGGCCTTAAAGGTTGAGGTACAGGGACTGAGAGACTGTCAGAGACAGAAAGGTCTGTTTGTTAGTTACAACACTGACGAAACGGATGAATAAATTTTGGCGCGGTTTTGTAGGGCCTACAGGCGTTCAGCGAGGTAGAATACTCGATTTATGGCACTCTGGGGTGTTTTCTGTATTCTGGGTCAATAATCAGGATCTCTAACACCTGGCACGTTCTAGTGCACTTTAACAAGTTATGAACAAACTAATGTGATAAAATTTTACAAAGAGATATTAAGCCTGAGTGGCCCAGGGACAAATCACCGCGATTTAGGTGTAGAATCCGAAATTTTTCACAGTTGAACGAGGTCAAAGAATCAGTCCGTTGTATTGGCCTGCAGGTGGCAGCACTGTTCTCGGCGGAAGTTTAAGATCTCTGATCGCTTCAAGTTCATTTGTACGGCGTTCGGGACACTACAGTTCATGCCACTGCGACGCCGCGTAACCTAAAGTCGACCTGTACCGTACGCAAGCGGAAGTGACGTAATTGAGATTGATAGGGCACGATTCAGATACAATCGGCATTTTATTACGCTATAGGCGAGTAATAATAACATTCAGCAGCAGTAACGTCTGCATAGGCTACTAGTAAACCTATCACTGAGTCCTACTGAGTCCGGTCGCAATTGATAACCTCTTCGTTCGATTCGGTCGGTAATTTCAATCCCGTGTCCGTGATTGCTGGCTCGGGTCGCGCGGACAGTAACTGGCAGGCACCAATTTTGTGCAAATTCCGCCGTCTGTCCATCGTTCGACGGCGTGCAATAAACTGTGCAGTGCATCACGGCTAATTACGCCGACTGCAGGGAAATGAGGCTATTACACGCCGAAAATTTTACCAGTGCAACCGCAGACAACGACGATGTATTATGATGAACGTGCAGCGCACTCGACTGCAGAGGTTAAGGATAGGCCTATTGACGATCGATTGACGGAAGGTATACTGACTCTGCAGCCTAGTATTAGCCTACCACGTGAGGTTCCCGGTGCACGTCAGGGTGAGATGACCCGCAACCGTCTTATCATTGTCTGTGATTCCCTTATTCAAAAATTATTTATACTTGTTATCTGACCGTACTAAAGTAACGGTCGAGCTTATGTTAGGGTTGTCGTCTGTCGTACGTCCGTCTGTCGTCGTCTGTCACGGACGCATTGTGGCTAAACGGTGCGAGATAAAGCCTATAGATTGCTATTGATCACTAATAGAAAGTCGCATATTGGCTTTCAAACGACATGAAAATCATTGACCTTGGATGACCTTGAAGCGTTATAACTATACGCTCATGAGGCTGTTCTCTGTCGACGCTTCCCAGCAGCTAGCTGATGTGAAAACGATCGTGCAACCTATGTAGTAATCATGAATTCATGATCGTGCTAACTTACTTTCTTATGCCACACATACTATTACATTACTTCACAATCAACGTGTATATTATAGGCTACTATAGGCTATTGTCTTTCATATCGGACAGCCTACAGCACTATGTACATGTAGTAGGCCTATACTGCATGGTTAGGCCGTATGTGTACAGATTTAAGCTTTAACGTGCGTTATTAATTTTTCCTAGGACTATTCAATGACCCTTTTGCTTGTTGAACCAAGTTTTTTTCATTTTTTTCTTATTCTAGTCTTTCTATACTTTCGAAAATTTTTGCAATTGAAGATGTGTGTTACAATATTAGATCATTTGGATTTCAATTAATTACACACCTTGTCAATAGTGGAGTAGTGAAGGCATAATGTGAGCCAAGATTGATTACGTGATGTAGGCCTACTTTTCAAAATAGCTATTCTGCATTGGGCTACTTGACACAACAACGGTAGAAGTGTTTGCAGATAAAAAAAGTCATATACGAGGCCGATGATAGTATCACTGAATAAGGCGTTGCTACTTGCTTTGGCCAAGTTTTCATAGGCTGTAAGCCCTATTACCGTTGTAGTAACCTACCAAAAGTTTTTTTTTAAATTTTTATTGTCCCAAACAGCGTCTCGTTTTATAAACATAAAAGTAGAGAAACGTCGGTAAATTAGTGCGACAGCGCAATATTGCAGTGAATACATAGATAAATAATTGAAATATTTCGCGACCAAAAGTTTTCTAAGCCAAGACGACAATCAAACTCGCGGTAAGAAAAATTTTCAGCGTTTCAAAGCAGAAAACCGAGATATCGCGAAAGGAGTCAGGTCGTAGCTGCTACGTCCGTTTGTCGACAGATCGCCGAGAATTTTACCGACAACAGCGGCCAGTTTGAACCCATGACCTGCACATCACAAGCGTTACATTTTGACGTTAATGATACTATTCAAATGTGCTTTTATGTTAATGCTAATTCAATAATAACTTTTATTAGTCGCATTTCTGTTGTTCTATTAGTTCTATTCCTACTTTGCAATAGGCCTAGCCAATAATAGGCCTACTGATATCTCTGTAGCATACGTTGTATGAGATGTTGACTTTTTATCATCGTTTTTAATCCGCTTAATTAGTCCGCCCGAAAACGATAGTTTTCGGAAGGACTTATGTTTTAGCCCAGATGTTTTTTTTATTGCAACGCGAGATCTCCGAGATGCTTGGGCCGACCGGCGTGAAATTTTGCACGGTGGTCAGTACTAGGCTGAATTTTATAATGCCGGTCCAAAATTTGAGGAGGCACACCCCAAAAAAATTTCGGGGGCGAAAAACATGCAAAATCCAGTCCGATTTCGGACGACTTCGAAGTTCGGCGGCGAATATCTCCGAAACGGATAAAGATATTCAAAATCGGATAGTCATTCCGTCTATCGCGGTTCCTCCTGCGTTAGGCGAAACAAGTACGGTGAAGTTTGGTCCAGTGACCTTGGAGATTTAGATGTTGAATCGTACCCACCGCCCCCCTTAAAATTTGGGAGGGCAAAAAATGTCCAAAATTTAGTACGTTTTACGACAACTTTCGAGTTTGGCCGCAAATATCTCTGGAATCGATGAAGATAGCGACAAAATCGAAACGGCGTTGACGAGAACGATCTTTTTGGCGT
>Ga0209367_1012909_pt1 | contig 10841 bp, 6 predicted proteins | sample WorMetLIZISLAND2_FD_187412 | JGI IMG/M metagenome (GOLD analysis project Ga0209367, IMG submission 187412) | Marine gutless worms symbiont microbial communities from Max Planck institute for Marine Microbiology, Germany - Olavius geniculatus... ... | reverse complement strand
ACCCTGCAGGAGTTGAGCCACGCTGCCCTAGATAGGCAGCGGTGGGCAGCGATAGTAAGAATGGCGTCAGACACCAACGGGCATTGAGCCCACGGTTGTCGATGATGATGATGATGAGGCACTGATGGGACGGCAATTATCAAAATAGTACGTATAAAATCATTTTTCAACAACCCTATTTCTATGCTGGGCTTTGAGTTCTCAGCGCTGAAGCATTTTTGTGGAAATAGCACGGTTCACAGCAAGTACATCAAATCAAAAATGCACTGCATGCTGCAACTTTAACAGTAGCAAAAGTTTCTTCTTAAAAATGCATGCAAAGACAGAATATTACAAAGAAACGACGATGACAATGGCTAACAGTGAATAGCAAGCAAGCGATTAAGAGCACCTCTGATATAGCTTATTTGATGTACGGTGTACGTAAAAACAGCGGCAGTCATAAATGCAACTCAAAACCGATCGATATGCATCCACCTGTGCAGTGCGTACACACATCTTTGATTTTACGCATAAGTCATGAGAGACATCATCGCAAAAATATATGAACTATAATGCGTTTTCACGACAGAGATGTGACGACACCAGCTGGCTTGCTGGGTTATTACTTCTTGCCGCCTTTGTCCTTATCTTTCTTGCTCTTGCTGCCAAACAGCGAGAATCTCCTCTTCTTTTCTTTCTCATGTGGCTCAACGTCAACACCGGCCAGCTGCGCAGCGGTCATTGGCTTAGAGCCTTTCGTTGGCTTCGTTGTATCTCGTTCCAACGTTGTGGTCACGTGTCCCGAGGCAGGTGCACCGAATGGCGGAGACACGCCCACTGGTAACGTTGCCGATGCTGTGTACGAAGCTCTCTGGTTACTGGTCACCGCAGCATCATCAGCGCGGTCACCAGCATCGTAGGCAGACACGGCCCTTTGTGATGGTGGCATCGGTTTTGACTAAAAACACAAAAAACGTTTATTTGTGCAATAAACCCACAGGTTGAAACAGTGACTAATAATCAAGGAAGAGACAAGTGTCTGTCACAAATCGTTCATTGCAGCAACATCTATGTGACATTTTATGACCACTGTCTTTGTGCATTGCATTGTATGCATTGTTGCAATACAGCCTTTCGACTGCAACACAAATAGACGTTCATTTATTTTTCATTTCATCTAGTGGGGCACAGAAATTGTTAAACTGAAGACAGCAACAAATGAAAAAAAGCTGTAATTCAATAAATTAATCGCAATTTATGTAAAAATTATTTAATTAACTATTAACAAGCAGTGACTGAGAAACACACAAATATGTCAGGGGTTATTTCAGACACAAGTTTTTCCATAACTTAATGACAGAAAGATAAAGAATACGCAAAATGAAACAATAATTGCAATAGTCAATTTAACGAAAAAAATCAAATAAACTATGAGACAAACACCAGAATAATGTGCAAAATTTAAACAATAAATAATGAGAAGCAACATACATATACATCAGTTGGTGGATAAGCTCTCTGGTAACCTACAAATGCAAACAAAACACAGAAAACAGTTAGCCCAGATTTCCCACCCTTTTCATGGTTCCTACTACTGTGCAGAATTCATTTTTCCTGACTTTTCAGGACAAAATAAATTATTTTCCCTAACTGATTTGTTCATGAGAAATAACAATGTCAGTTTTCAATCGCTTGCAATCACACTAGCAACAAGGGTGATGGAACAAATTTAAAAGTGGAGGTACAAATAATCTGCGAGCAAAGCAAGCAGGAACAATTTTAACCTGTTGTACGCAGTCTGCTACGTACAACAGTTGAAAATATTTTTCTGCATCTTTGTTAACTTTTGTACCCTGGTACTTTTAAATTCTCTGAATTCCCCGACTCTCTGAGTTTTCCCTGACTTTGGAATGTAAAATGCCCCGACTTTCCCTGATCCTGATCTTCCCTGACTTCCATGACCGTAGGAGCCATGTCTTTTGCTAACAAAAAATCCAGGACTTTCCAGGACCCCATAAAAGATCTTCCAGAAAAAAAACATGCTTCACTTACAATATCCAGAGTATAGTCTATTGCAGAAACTTCAGCAAAGTAGCAAAATGATACATTAGCTGTTTTCCGAAATCAGATGGGTGATATACTACTGCTGTTTGTTTTCCATTTGGACCTATAAAAAAAGTGTGATTTTCCAGGATATTTTTCCAGGACTTTCCATGACCTTTAAGCTTTAATATCCACGACTTTCCAAGACCAAAGTGATTTTCCAAGACTTTTCATGTCCTGAAATTTTCAAGAAAAAAATCAAGGGAGGCATGGAAACCCTGTTAGCCACAGTCTTATCCTCATCATCATCAAGGCCATTACTAACATAGGGGTGAGTAAGCAGTTCATTATAATTATATCATATTAACATCAGTGAATATGCTGCCATCAGCACATAGATATTCAATCATCCTTCAGAAGTGATTGTCAAAGCATCAGACACATCAGCGATAAAGAATACACAACGCTGCATATTCATTTCATTGTTATTCAAAAAAAATACTGAGTCGAATAACCTTTCCGATAGTATTGCGCTAGGACTTCAATTGTAAAAAGGAAATCGAAACTGTAGTTCTCACAGATAAATAACAAACTGGATTACTGGATTTCAAATAAACTGTAAAAATCACATTGCAGTTGCAGTACGAAAATGTCCGTCAAAAACAAAAAATAACTGTATATAAATTAAGAGAGAAAATTGTTTGAATGTGATTGGATGATAATAAGCCAATGAGAAGAGCCGACAGCAGCAGAGCAAACTGAACAAGCACCTGTGCCTGACTGATTGACAGATGATATAGACACAGTGGGCGGGACACTGGCTGGCAGGGGCGGAGCTTCTACCAATACACATACAACATTAACATGCATCAACATGCAGCACAACCAAAGCTGAAGCCAAAACTAGAAAATCAAATATGACAGCAATGAAAATGGCTACAAGTATAAGATATCACTGAACAAGAAATTCTGAACACAGCATGACCCAAACTGGTTCATAAAAAATTGTTAGGCAAAACTACAGCGAAACAAACATCTAACCTTAACACAAAGCAGAATGATTTTAACTGCGTCAAAGTTTAAACAAGAAACAAAACTGAATAAACAGAGCAAACATAAAATATGCCACTGTCACCAAACAAATTAAGAATAAACTACAACAGAAAAACCAAATTATTCAACGCCAAGAAATGCTCCAGCAGTTTTCAAGGTTTCTCTACACTCTACAGAAACCTCTGAAACTGAGCCGTAGTCAATCAAAATAATCACAAAAATCAGCCATTTAACAAAATCCCAGAGCAACTGTTCTGATGTGTCAGAAATAACAATAACATTATTAAAAGCACCACTACCACTATAGTATTATTTTCAGTTTTTCCAGATTTAGTTAAGATTGGCACAGAAAGACGTATCACCAGATTTTGGAAACTGTTGTAGCAAAACTAACATCAGAGGCTTGACGACTTTCCCACCAATCACCCAATAAACAGCAAATACACCAAGGGCGAACATAATAAAAACGATATAAACTAAGCACAGTAAAAACACAAACAAAATAAGACACAGAACGGTAAGATCACCTGTTAAACTTTGTTTTCTATCACCGTAATCCTGATCTTCATAGGAATAAGCTGCTGCTATCTGGTCATTGACTGCCGAAGGTTCGGCTTCTGCCTCTAGGCGACCAATCACGCGATTCGGCTTAGTGTACAACTCAGAGACGTCAGAGACAGGTGGTTTCTCCGTGGGGGGAGATGCAGCATCATCACTGATGAAATCTGTTGAAGTAATTGCTCTCTGCTGCTGGCTGTCAGCACTACCACCACTGCCGTGGCTGGACAGCCTTTGAGCCACCGTTCTGTCATCCTCAGGCATCTCTCCATCGTACTTCATCAGCTGCTGCGAGGGGTGCAGTCCTGAGCAAACAACCACACAGCTTCTCTGCTTACCATAACACTTCTAATACAAGCCCCCGGCTTCTATTAGAACAAATGCTCTAGAATCCCCAGCTCACAATAGAGACCTGGCTTGTATTAAAACAAGTGACGTAGATCCCTGGCTTGTACTGAGAAGCAGCTTATATCTTCCATCACCCGTTTCCCAATATCATGATTTCACAAGGGAGTGTAACAGTGCGTTTGAGGTGCCAGATAGGAATCCGATTCCATACACCAGAAACTTCTAACCTGCTCTGGCTTTTCAGAAAGCTATTAATTAAGACACATCACTTTCTGCTGGCCCATAATGGACTATCATGTGGTGCATCATGTAATGGAGAAAAATGCCAAGAATATCACACAGCACATGAAAGGCGATATGACGCCATGATGGTGTAAAGATTAAGAAAGGAGAAATAATTAAACTATAGTGCATATGATCAAGGCTATTGCACTACAACAGTACTACAGCATAAAATGTGATTAGCAAATGTTTAGCAAAAACAACAATATTGTGTTTGCCGATACGTTCAAGCAGACATTACAGGATAATTGGCTGACTGTTTTTAATAAACATGACCAAAAGTACTTAGTATCTTTATGACAACTTATGACCATGCAGTTAATCAAGCAACCAATGATAAACACCCTTCAATAAATTTCCAGACAAAAAATGCATTCTGAAACATATAACAGTATTGAACAAAAAATTCAACTCAAATCTGCAGAAAATCTGCACTGTTATTACTGCTTTCATGTTTACGCATGTGAGTTTCATGTGTTAAATTATATGAACCCTTATTCACCCCAGCAGCAAATCACTACATTGTAATGATCCAAGCAGCACAAGCATATAATAATTACTACCAAATGGTGAAAAAAAACTCAACATACATGCTTCGTGTGGATCGAGCAATACAATAGTTTCGGAAACAATAATAGCCACCATCATTATACACTGCGTTCAGAAAAAAACACCCTTACGTTTTCTTTTGTATCTCCGTGAAAAATGTCTAGATTAACACAAAATTTTCAAGAAATGTTAAGAAAAAACTAGCATTCATCAATATAAAAGTTAAATATTCTTTGCTGCCAGTGATGTCATGCTGATGTCATATTCTTGTGTTTGTAAATTATGCATTTTACCGTTAAAGGGAAAAACTTGATGAAACGTTAAAACACAAACTGGATCACGGTGATGACTAAACCCAAAAATATGCTAATCCATCATCCAATTTTCCATTGTAAACTGTTTTCGTGGTTCATCATCTTGGCCAAGTGCGAAATCCTCAACTTTGTTGATGTTGGCAGGCGTACACGCACTGCGTTACTGCGTGAATGACCACTTGCCCGCTATCAGTCAAATGACTTAATACTGTCAAACATGTCAATTTAGTATTTAAAAGTTTCATTCAACCAATATTCAATTCTCCGTCCACTGTCCAGAAACAGCTCGCACAAACTTGCGGCTCCATAACTCTTGCTGACTCACAAACATTTATCAATGTCTGTCTTTAACGGTGAAACCCATAATTACAAACACGAAAATCTGACATAATGTCATTGGAGGCCAAAAATACCTAACTTTTACACCAATAGAATACTAGTTTTCTCGTAAACATTCCCTGAAAATTTTGTGGAAATCTACACATTTTCCACAGAGATATAAAAGAAAACATAAGAATGTTTTTTGTCTGAACACAGTGTAGTAAAGCACAGTCATGTTCAACACTTGAACGCAGTGTTCAATGCAACCACCCTTCACTGCAGCGATCGATACTAATTGTTTACAAAACCATAATTGCTCAATTCATGCGAAACATGTATGTAACACTTTTTATATGCCACCAGTACTCTTATGCTTACAGCATCTAAACTGCCACATATAAACACCAGGAAAATGAATAAAAGACCATTATTATCACCGTAAGCAGAAAAACTAAATGCAAACCAAAATTCATATACAAGTAGTAGCATTTAAAAAATTTGATTAAACTTGGATATATCTCTTGGATAAACTGGATCAAGCCAAAGCAGAATAAATGGACCCATCTTATCTGTGGTTCTATATTTTTCTCACTGTGATGAAATCTAGCTAATTTATATGCAGTAACAGCTCAATTTACACATTTTGCAGTTAATAACACTTAACGCTTAAATACGTGTTGAACAATAATAAGTTTCGTATCACGTAAACAGATTTGATGTCACAAGACAGCCCACAGCCCATTATGTGGCTGAGCATAGTGCTGCAATATTTCATCACAGTTTATAGACAAAGCACAACATTCCAAGTCCACAATATCTATGCACAAAACTACTGACACTGAAAGCAATGGAACTGTTCACCAATCAGCCAAGCATGCTATGTTACTGCTACTTGGTAAAAACAGATGCCAATGAAACAAAGAAAAAAATAAACTTAAGTCACTGCCCGACACCAAAAGCACACAAGCACACAGACTAAGTAAATAATTGTTACTTACTCAACGCTGCCTCATCATTATCTGTGGTAACATGCGGTCAACAGAAAAACAAACAGCCAATATATTTGCTGTGAAGTACAATAAAGCCGTTAATTGGTGAATCCAACAGATGCAAACAAAAACAAACATACAAGTTTGCAAACACATGGCTTCCTCGGTATGAAAAAATGACGTGACGATTCAACCAAAGTTGGATATCAAGGTATTTCTTACAATGTAACCATACATACAATTCCAGTCAGCACACAGACTGTGTGAAAATTACACAGCATAAATCGGCTGATTTTTTTTGTTTCTGCGTTAGGCACAATTCGCTGACTAATGGCGCCATGAACCTAAGTTTGACACACAGGAAACACCACTGACCAATTCTCATGCATTTTCGCAAGATAACAACCACACCAAAAGGTTTTACCTCAATGCCAACACCAGTTTCAATACATGACATACACAAGGTGGGCTAAAAAGTAAGCTATTGTACTTTTCCATATCTTTGCTAAATATTGATCAATTTTCCCAATTTTTTTCACCAGCAGGATCTGTTAAGAAATTTGCTACTCAGTGGCATGCACACACACTTATTATGTAACCTTGTAAAATATAAATATCCAAAAACTTACAATATCTACAAATGGTAATATGTCAAGTGGTAAATTTTAAAAATATTTAAACAAAATGTTAATTATAAGATATAGTAAGTGTAAAAAGGTTTAGGTGTAGCTACGTTATAAGTTTTCATCTTTCAAAAAATAGTGCATAACTTGTAGGGTTGCACAATTGAAATACATTGCTCTGTATGCTCATGCAGTTAACTGAGCAAGATTGCAGCCACCAACCAGCATTAATGAACAGTGAAAATGACTGCACAGTAAAATCGTTCAAATTTAAAAAAATGGTTAATAAGTTGTCCAATGTTTTTGACACTTACTATAACTCATATTTTAACATTTAAGCTAAATACTGCAAAAATTTACCATTAGACCTTCTGTCCATCTGTAGATATTGTACGTTTTTGGATATTTTTACTTTGCAAGGTAGTGTAGCAACATAATAAGTGTGATGTGCATGCTACTGAGTAGCAAATTTCTTACAGAGTCCACCGGTGAAAAAAGTGTGAAAACTGAGTAATATTTAGCGAAGATATGGACAAAGTGGAATAGCTTACTTTTTTGGCCCACCCTGTAGATGACCAAGTCATCAAATACCAATGGTCATGGCAGTTGTAACACAGAATTGCATAATAAATGTTTCACTTCCTAAATGTAACTCTTTTTGAGCAATCTCTTATCAAACGATAAGCAGGTTGGGATCTATTGTATAATTCAGCAGTAAGTGGCATAAACTTGCATTATCATCTGCACTTTCCCTCATCAAAAGCATCTGTTGCACACTCCGCAGTGCACTTAACATCTTGCAATTTTTCACACACCGTATATCATTCTGCTGCCTCTCACGCTGTTAGAAAGTTTTCTGATGATCCAACAAACAAACGGATAAATAAAGCTCAGCCATCTTCAAATAAAAATTACCTGAGAATATCATTCACAGAGCAATGAAAGCATTTTACTCTATAAACAGACCCACTAAGTTTCCTTAAATTTATTTCTGTAGCTGTAAGTAGTTGGAAAATTTAAGCAGCATGCAGGAATGGATGAAACAGCACATAACTCAAACTCAACACCACCAAGTTAACTGCACGAGGTATGCTGCAGCCATGCTTCAACACCAGATAAATAATATAATATACATGAACAGTATTTACAGCGAGATATATTCGATCTTACCAGCATGAAACTGGATCTTGGACTGCCATTGGTTCATCTCGACCGGGTCGTGGGTCATGAAAAGATACTGTGACTGATCGCTCAACGTCAGTCGAATGACGTTTTTCTTCTTGGTGTACTCAGCGGCAATGTCACACTTGGCACCCCGCAGTGCCAATGGTGGGGCAGCGGCATGGTTCTCTACATATGCTGCAAATGCATATCTTTATTTATTTATCTATTCGATGTAGTATTAAAATAAATACTGTACAAATAAAAAAATATATTAAGTATAAGAATACAAAAAACTCAACAATTAAGCAATATATTGACAAAATTCACCAAAATGAAAAAAGATATAAAAATTAAGCAGTACAGGTCTACTTGAAAAACACTAACATCATTAATCTCGGATCATTTTTTTCATGTCAAAATTCTGCAATTACAAGGAAACATCCAGGAATGTGTTACACAAAATCATTGGTTTACAAATTTGCATATATTGAGATCTTTTACAGTATATATAGAAAAAAAGACAAACCGTGGTGATCTTTGAAGAAGCAGAGCAGTTGGCCAGCGAGCACAGTATAATAATGCTTCCATGAACGTACAGTGGCCATCTTTCCTCCACTCTGATGCAAGTGCTTGCGCTCCAACATGCCCTCCATGTCGGCCAATGGTGGTGGTGACTCCTGTGTGCCAGGTGGAACGCTCGCCATCTTCTTGTTGGTCTTCAAGCTCAACGTCCGCTGACGTTTTTCCTTCTTCTGTGAATCACTGCGCTGCTTTGATTTCTTCCCAGTCGCACCATCGGCCCAGCCTTCGGATGCTACCAGACCTCTCACAGTGTTATCGGCATCACTCAGCTTCTGCTCGGCTTTCAGTTTCACTTCAGCACCTTCATCAACCCTACACACATTAGCATTATGACCACAGCTGTCAAGAGAAAAAAACTTTCAAGTAGTTAACTTCACGAAAACTAACGATTAATTAACCACCGATTTCAACAATAAAAGCTCAAAAAGGGAATGTCTTCATTCAGCAATTTCATCAGCTATTCAGCTACCTAAACCATATGTAAATGCACATGCTCAACCTAGTTTCTGCCCATGACGTGTCTCCGATATGTTTGCCACATAGTTAGGGTTTTAATCCAGTCTTGCAGACAGACTAAAATGACGACATAATCTTTGGAAAAATGGACAATCTGAATAATTTCAAATGCCTGTCAGCATATTATATAATTCATTGCACAGGCTTGTGGGGCACATTTTTCAAGGCCCCTCATGAAAACTGACGCCAAGCTCTAGGTTACTGTTACAGAGACTGCAAGTTATGTGAAACTAACATATCAACTTCAGCCTCTTCATCTCGGTTGCGGCGTCGCTGCAAGATCTCCTGAGCCTTTCTTGACTCATCCTCCCGCCTTCGCTCCTGAGACACCATCAATCAATCAATCCATCCATCGATCAATCGATATATCAGCCGATCAACAAATCAATAAATAAAAGAAAGAATGAATGAAGAATAAATAAATCATGAATGACTTAAGCAAATCAAACCAAATCAAATAATCAATAATAAAACAAATTACAGAAGACGACAGTGGTTAACAGGATTACTCGTAAAAACTGACTAAAAATTAAAAAATGCAACAATAATTGACTAAATCTTTTCAGACAGCATCGTATTATTTATTTCCGGAAAATAAACATAAAATCTTGATGACAAGTTACAATCAAATCTAAAAGCTGCAGGAGAAGGATAAAACTTAACAACTGCCTGTGTATGTGTAAATAAACTATCTACTTAGACGATGAGCAACACCAAAAACAGTCAACTTCAGTCAACTCAAAATTTGTAGAAGAACACGTGGTTTGAACCTCCAAGATGCGTTCTTGTTCACGTCGTTTCTTCTCCTCAAGTCTCTCGCGTTCTCGACGTTTCTCTTCTTCCTGTCGTTGCAGAGCCTCCTGCCTCTTCTGGTCAATGAATGCCTGCTCCAGCTAGCACAAACAACCAGCAGTTACTTTGACATGTTTCACAAAGCAGCTACACAAATACCTAAGTACTAGGTGAAAGTCGTTTACAAAAAAAATTAACTCCCAAGAAGAATTTTACAATTCAGCTACAGACGAAGAAACACATCTGATAAGATCACACGGAAAATGCAACAAACACCACAAGCGTTTATCAGTAGCAGCCAAGTGGCAAAAGATCAGGAAGGAGACCATGGATAGTGTCGAAAAAGACCTAAGAAGAGTTGGTGTAATCAAGTGGCAGTGTCTGCTGCTGCTGCTGTTACTACTACTATTACTACTACACTTTACTAATAAATAATAAAACATTTGTAGAATGTTGTAGTGCCATAGCTTCAAAAGCTACTAGTACTCACAGCCAGTATACAGGGTGGTCCAAAAAAAAACTGCACAAAGTTAATGACACCATAATTTTGCAACCGTACGTCATAGAGTCATGTGGTTTTCAGCAAAATGTTCCGAAAGAAATTTCTTACATTACTAAAGTCAATATTTGAATACAGCAGTTAAATATTCTTTGTTATTGCCGCTGGAAATTGAACTGTGCAAAAAAGTATTACCCTCAACACTGCGGTCCATAAAAAACATGCT
>Ga0209367_1012908_pt1 | contig 10842 bp, 4 predicted proteins | sample WorMetLIZISLAND2_FD_187412 | JGI IMG/M metagenome (GOLD analysis project Ga0209367, IMG submission 187412) | Marine gutless worms symbiont microbial communities from Max Planck institute for Marine Microbiology, Germany - Olavius geniculatus... ... | reverse complement strand
TTTTTTGGGGTCCATGTAAGAGGCTCTTGCAGCCCTTTGTGCCCTTGCTCAAGCCTTTTCATTACTCATTTTGTCAACGCTTTTTTTGTATCTGCTTGTCTAAATAAATGATTTGATTTGATTTTATTTGACACACGGCGCGTTACAAATGCAGACTACTTACTTACTTACTTAAAAATTTTTCTTGCTGAACCCTCAAAGATCGCCGTCGATCAAATTTGTTTCCAATTTTCGATATCTATACCGGTTCCTGAGATATTCGCGGTCAACGTCGAAAGTTGTCCAAAACCGCACCGAATTTTAGACGTTTTTTGCACTCAAATTTTAAGTAAGCGGTGCCCCTCTCAAAAAGAAAAAGTTGGACATAAGTGATGATGGCCACCTTATGGCACGTCATGTGGCAAAGTTTCCTGGGGTCAATTCTTCTTCCGCCAAAGTTATAAATGCTGAATTGTAAAAAAAATTTGACCTCTTATGAAAAAATGTAAGGGGGACCCCGTGTCCGGTGAGGGTGCGCTAGCAAAACTTTGTCATTCTCTAGCGCGTGTAAAAATTTGGGGTGCAGCACCCATAGGGGCCAAAATATGGTTTTCCGAAAAAATCGATTTGAGTTGGTACGATTTGACCTTGAGATGTCCGAAGTCAGTGAACTAAAGTTCACCGGACTTTTTGCCGAACGCGGAAGAAATCGCGGTCGATCATGCACTTGTCCGATTTTTAATATCTTTATTTGTTCCGAAGATAATCGCCGTTGAACTTCAAAGTCGTCCAAAATCGGACCACATTTTGCATCATTTGGCCCGTAAATTTTTTGGAAGAGGCTCCTCAAAAAAATTTCGACCTGCGTTATAAAATTAGGCCGGCCGGTACTACTGAACAGCGTGCAATTTTTGCCGGGATCGGACGACGAAGCTCAGAGATACCTTGGCGAAATAAAAAAAAAACATCTGTAGTAAAACCTAAGTCTGCTCCGAAAACTATTGTTTCCGGGCGAAATAATAAACGGTATAATACAAAAGAAACTTACAGACATGCTCACGCAGCTGACGTAACAACCGATTTTTCTCGAACGTCGGCTGCGTTTGTTGCGTACTTTTCTTGCACGTTGCGCATGTTGCTATTGATCAAAACCCCGCTTTATTGGCGTCTGACTGAGTGTAGCAGACAGACTCAATTTCAATCTGTATCAGGATATACGCTAGCTACTGCAGATGAGTTATTTTACGCGCGAAAGCAGCTAGACTGCTTTAGAACGTCTTAGCCATCGCAATTCTGTTTGTCCGTCCGTCACACGGGTGAATCAGTCAAAACGGCGCAAGCTAGGATCGCCAAATCTTCACCGTCGGCTGCCTGGATGACTCTATTTTCAGGAATCGTAAAGCTTTTTTCATAAATTCGAAGGGGGTCACCTCGAACGAGGCCGCTAAATGAGACAGGGTAAGAAAAATGTGCGATTTTATAGCGAATAAGTCGCTGTATCTCAATAACGGTGTGAGATAGGGCCTAGGTTACTATTAATCACTAATAGAAATTCGTAAACTGGTTCTCGATTGCTACCGAATCCAATGACTTTGGATAACCTTGAACGCCGAAAAAAGTTTTTTTATAGATTTTTTTTGGCGATTTTTGGTTGCGAGACACATTTCAAAAACGAATTGCGCCGAAATTAATTGAGATATACAGGGAGAACTGCATATAAAATTTTTAACATTAAACATAGATTTCGACGGTTTGAGTCTCGATTTTCTAGGTCCAAGGAAACCTGCGCACAAAGGCATCAAAGTGCGGTACCCCTATAAAAGTTATTTTACCGTTGTTGGCCAGTCTTTCGTGAAAACGGTTGCAGACAGGCATGGACATGCTGCCTATCACAACAAGAACTAGTAACGAGCTTTTCAGTCGTATCAATATCGATGACTTTGAAAGATCCTGAGCTATCAAAATAAAGGGGTTTTGTTGATTTTTGCGATCTTCGGCTTCAGCGCATACTCTAAGAATGAACCGTGACGCAATAGCTGGAGATAGACCGACAGTTTGCAAACAGGAACTGCTATAGACTCTCGCACGTCTCACGAGCATTAGCTAAAATTTCTTGTTTTGTTCGGTCACGCACCACTGACAACACACGCAGTGCACTGCACTGATGTAATACTAGCTTGCAGTTATAAATGAACTCAGTGAGCCCAGCTATACAGTATAACGATCAGCTCATTATGACATTATCATAAGGCGGCGGAGGCTACCATTCAAACAACTTCTGCACGACATCAACAGCTACTGCGATGAAAGACGACGGCACAGGAATGTCGGTCTTGCTTACACGGTATTCGGTACACTACGCAACAGCTGCGGCGTCGTGCGCTAAAATGTAAGAGACCGGGAGCTAGAATTTTTCGACAGCCATTTGAAAAAAAAATTTCACAGCGGAGATTTTTGGGTACTCCAAATGTGCATTACCCTCTAAATTTCTCTGCGAAAATAGGAAATTTTTTACCCCAAATTTTGCATTTTTAAAGTAAAATTCGCCGACAAATTTTTTTCTGACAGCTAAAATTTAGAAGGAGAAGCAATTATTGTCGTTTAGGCTCTACTTCCCTCTGCGATGACGCCACGCCCACTGGACAGCAAGAAAGGCACTCGACATTCTAAGCTTAGCATAATACATCGCCGTTTTGTAATTCCGACGTGACCGTCTTAAACAGGCCCTGTAGCAGTTTTCTACCGGTCTTTTTCTGCAAAAAACGCTCGTATTAATTTTGCACTTGTTAACCCATTTCCGGCCACACGCTTTTCGAGCGAGTTTACAACGATGTCTATGCAAATTATGTGTCGTATCCCCCCTCCTCAAGTCTTCTCATTTCCACTGTATGCCAATAGTGTCATATTACCATGACACTTCTTCGAATAATTACCTCCGCCAAGGAGGTTATGTTTTTGCCAAAGTTTGTCTGTCTGTGTGTTAGCAAGATAACTCAAAAAGTTATGAAAAGATCTTTCTGAAATTTTCGGGGAATGTCGGGAATGGCGAAAACTACAAGTGATTCGATTTTGGTGGTGATCCGGAAGGAATCCCAGATTCTAGATCATTTTGCTTGGTGGAGGTCTGCGCTCTTCGAGTGTTTTTCTAGTTCTTTAGTTTGCGCCACGTACGCCAGTGACTGCGCATACATGACGCACGTGCCTGATGACAAGCGCGCGTGTGTTATATCAGTTTAGGCGAATAAATTAAATCACAGCGCAAGCACGTGCGCCATTGCGACTGTCGTGATGTATGAGTTCATGACAATAGATGCGACGCCAACAGATAAAAGAATCTGGCGAAAACGGAGATGCGCAAGCTGTAATAACAGCCTATAGCGAGGCAACGTTGCGTCACCGTCACGCCGTCAGTAATTTGAGAGGCCAACGGCTTACGGTATCGGCGACAAGATCGTGACAAGATATAGGCTAAACAGTTTATCTTGCTGTACTATTTTACAGTCACGCTGTCTGTATACTTACATAAATTGCTGCATAGGTCAGGCGCACAGATGTCGCCTCTCTTTTTTGCGTGGTGCATACGTGAAAACGTTGTGATCGATTTTCACTGGCTTCTAGGCCTAGTGCGGCTACAAAAACGTGTTTCGTGGAATAGTAGCACTATAGTGTATTTTTATGTTTCAAGCTTTTTACAACGTGTCTGTCTGGGACTGCAAAAAATTACGTAAATCGGTTGGTAAATCAGTCATGACAGTTACTTGCAATGCGGACTTTTGCGGGGATAGCCTACAGTGTTGGAAGAGTTGCTTTTTAACCAGCTGAATTATTGCTGATACAACTGTAACTGAACTGTTTACACGCAGTGCGCAAATGACTTACGAAATAAACACAGCCATTATTTCCGTGGCATTATTTTAGTAGACTTTTCCTGGTTTTGTGAAGTAGATACGCTTGATTCGATCACTATACGCGTACTTCATGCTGTGTAAAGCTATTCGATATGCGAAACAAACTAGGCTTATAAAAATGATGCATTCCTATTACAGCTGGCGACTCACCCGGCCGACTTAGGCGCCTCCGGCGGCTCTAGCGCCAATTGCAAGCTAAGCTTAACAACTGTTAGACCTACTTTACTGTCAGAGCTTAAGACTCTCCACAACACGATGGATGGCCGCATAATGTGCGCGACTTTTTTGCTTAATGAATCGTGGCGTTTTTTATTTAATCTTATCCTGTACTTAACTACTTGACCATCGCACTGCGATTTGTAATAATACATCACAAACTTTTCTTCTCGGTTTATCCACAAAACACTCTTTATTCTGTCGTATCTGCCACCTAACTGTTCTAACAACTAAAGATGTGTACCCAGCGGTGGAACTGAACTCTACTGAATTGAACTCGCATCTCTGCAGTTTAGTCTAGTCTAGTTCAGTTCAGTTTTGTCACCCAGTGCATAACTTAGACGCAACTGAACTGAACTGAGATTTCAATTCAGTTCAATTCATTTCTGTCGCTTCGCACACGCCTTAACTCACCGAGGTAAAATTTTTGACGATCTTGTTGGTCGTAAGATCGAGAGCCGTAGATGATGACGTCGATAGTGGACAGCTGTAGCTGAATCCATTGCACCGGTCACTGCTGGGATGCGCTAAACTATAGGCAGCTGCTGCAACATTTAGTTGCCATGGTGACAAGCGTTCTGTGTAGCCAGCTGACGTCATTAGCTGCAGCCCCGCGTCATCCTGCATTACTGGAACACGCACCTGTCCGCCTGCCATCTGGCGAACTAACTGGACACCAATTACACCACTACTGGCGGTATTGTCATAAACCGAACAACATCAAACATCTAGCTAGCTCGATAATCCTACAAAACAGACAAACAGCAGTTATTATGTTATTTACTTATTTATTTTATTTAGCTGCGAAAAAAGACGCAAAGGTGCTCGTAGATACCGTCTAAAACTGTGTTTCTGCCACGTTACGGGTGCTCGTCGTATCGCCGCAGAGACACGACGGCAACCGGCCAACTGGCCATCTTAACCCTAGAAACTATAGAATCACGGGTACTGCCAGTCGGCAAATTGAGTGCTTGCCTCCAACAGCCTCCAATTTATCATTAATGTTACATGGTTAGTTAAGATGTGCGTTATCGTCACATAAATCTTTAAAATGCGCTAACCCTAACCGGAACGCTAACCCTAACCTAACCCTAACTCTAAAGTCTAAACCCTAAATCCTAACCCAAATATTAACTACAATTGTAGGACGCTGCGTGTAATGGCAACGTCAGCGTGCGACTACTGGTGCCGCCGCTTTACTCTAGGGGCTGGGTAGGAGTTTTATGCATTTTTATATCCAGAGCATTTCTTATTTTTATATGCAAATATAGGTCTTAAGCTTTAAACAAATTTAGGTTCTCGCTCGAAATCTTTATACATTTTTTGCATGGGGCCCCCAAAGTTTGCCCATGGGCGCGAAGCCATACCGATCATATCGCAGTTATTTCTTAAACGATTGGGACAAAATAACTTTTGTATATGGAGTTTTTTGGGCTAAGAAACACGTTTTAAATAATATTTAGTGGATTGAAGAACACTGTTTACGTGATAGCACTACTAAATTGCTTCCGGTACGGTCAAATCCTGTCCGAAAGTTGTATTTTCGACCATACGTTTTGGCTAAAAATAAAACACAAATTTGATTCATTGACTTAACAAATTTTATATTCAATATCCTACAGATAACACATTTTAATTGAATGGATTGGTGCAGGCATAATTCTGCACTTACAAAAGCCAACCTTTTCCATGTGGCATGGACAAGTGGATCGAGCACACTTGCCACAGTTACATGTACATGTCATGATGTCACTGTCTACTGTTGATTCAGAGTCTTGCAACAGGTCACTGGAACATAGGAGTCATTCTCTAAATCATACCCAAAGTGTAGTGGATCTAGGAACCCATAGCGGAAGAAGGTAAATAATCAAGTATGTATAAAGCCAGGCTCGCATTATGTGCTAGAAACATATTCTGATGTGACGAGGCCGTGGCCCAGTGATATAATTGGGCAAAGTGCTCTGCGAAGGACGAACATTGGCTTCTCTCACTTCACACCAGTACAAGGCATTTTTTAGCGTCAGCTAGAGTCTCTGGGCATTGAGAGCAGTTTTCTTGGTGTCTACTTTGGCCTATTGCATCACACTCAGTCAAGCGCTGCAAGGCAGGATGGATATTGCAAACGTCTTAAACTTATGTTTATGCAGAATGAGCGAATTAGTTGAATCGGCTTCGTTTTCGTTTGAGCGGATAAATAGCCCACAGTTAATTTATCCAGTCGCCGAATAAATAGTCTCCGAGTTATGATAAACCGCACACGTGTAGTCGCTAGTAGGGTTGACTAAAATGCCCGACATGAAATTGAGCACATGAAATTAAAGAACAAAATATAGAGCCTAAACCGTTTGAAAATAGATTACATTACAATGCAGTGTGCAATTCTTTTCGAAACAACGGCAGAGCGCAAGTCGCAGTAGCGAGGTAAGTTGTAGGCCTACAATATGCATTATGTATAATATGTAGAAATGCATAATATATAACGAAAACATCAACTTAAAATTAGCTACAAGGGAGCAATGCTAAATCAAAGTCTACTCAATCCAGGCTTATATATTCAGCCACTTGAAACATGTCATGCATTTTAGTGTCGGTGAATGTTATGTCCGTCTTTTTAGCGCCCCCGCTAGTCGTTTAACAATGCTTCAACAAAGACAAATTTACAATTGCGACTCAAGTGCGCACGAGACGAGTTGCATGCCCACCCACGGACTAGTAAATTAGCCGTCGTTAAATACATTACATTTTTGAGAACATATGACTCAAATCGCTGTAGGGCTATATAGGCCTATCCGAACCCGAAGATAATGTTCTACACTGTGTCTGGCAAATTGTGTCAGGAATATTCGTACGAAATATTATCAAAATCTAATAATTGGTTTTCAAGTTACAGTCAAAAATGTCGGGGATGTTTTTTGGGATGTTTTTTTGAGACATTGTATATATGATTAGCCATTAGCAGTGAAACCCGCGATTAATATGTACGTACTGCGTGCATAGACTTAAGTACAAAAATGCGCTAACAGCATCGTTACTTTTTTGCGCACCGTCGCCAGCATCTTCGTTTATTATCGCAACTTGTCAAAAGCTCAAGGACATCTAAAATAATGCAAATAAACTAACTTTATGACGGTCGAAAGAGTGTTGGTGTAGAATTCTGGAATGCGGAATGGGGTAGATAATCTGTAGAATAAAAAGTGTGTTGGCCTAATGCACGCGATTGGTCAGTTCGAAAAATCACGTGACCTCGCTGATTTCACAGATTAACTACCCATCCGGACCTTCGCTTTTGCAGTAAACTGTGGAATGCGAAAAATGTGGAAACGCAAAAAAACATTAATACCGTTGTGCCTAGTTACTATCAGTAAATACAGTGCGTATGTGTATACTTTGTAGAAATCAACAACCCCAAATTCACGGACACGTGTTTAATGCTTAAGGCATTGCGATCGCGCATCACCTATGGCCTAGCTAGTATTTTTAGTACTTTACACAATCAAACAAACTGTTTATGGCCAGGACGTTGTCTAAAGACAAAAAAAACAGTCGCCAGTCTGTTCTGCTTATTTCTGAACTAATGTCACGACAAAGATGCACTAGTCACTACAACCGCTGTTTTATTTTGTTTCAATTTTCTTACACTCACCCTAATTAACTTTATCACTGATAATAGCTTGGATGCGGCAACTGTCATTTGTGACGAATAGTCTACGTGAACATAGAAGAATATACGTTACGCAACAGCAGGTAAGCCTATGCAGTGAGGCTGTTCATACTGTGTCTTAACAAAAGCAGATTGTGGTCAACCAGTGGCAGTGATCGAGACAATTAAAGCGTGCGTGCTAAGATTAATCGCGCTAAACTTGGCCGCATCTTGCACTCCATGGCGCACAAGTTCAGAAAATCACTGCTCGGGTATAGTCAGTCACCCCATGCTGCGCTGCGATTACAGCGATTACGATTACAGACGCCGTGCTAGATCAATGGGTTGAACGGCCATGCCGCATTCCACATTTCCACAGATTACCAACACCCAGGTCGAAAAGCTGACACTGCGTGATATAGTGCCTATGCGTTCTGCGACGCAGTTTATAATAAAGCCGTCCAGTAAGGTGCGCCAAAAATTAGCCATAGCGTTTGAACACTTTTTCCAAGTTCTTTCACTAGAACACTCGGCAATAAATTACATTTATAATAACGTTGAAACCAAAGACGTCATTATTGCTAGCTCGTACACTAAAATCTTCCTGACATTAAGCCAACTTTATTCAATATTAATGTTTTAAAAACTAGCATGTCCTATAGCCGAAAAATGAAATCGGACTGGGATCGCTGACATTTTTAACATAAAAAACTCGCGAATAATTGTTTCTATTCGCGCACTATATAACAAGGCAAAAAAGCCACAAAACGCCAAATCGTCAATAATAATACTTTTACTGGGTAGTGTAACTATGTACAAAAATTTAGTACAATTTTTAAACAAATCACTTTATTACAAAAAAATTAATAAAAGCAATTTTGAAATGCGTAGACATTGATAACCTTGTGACAAAACATGGCGGTTTACCTAGCTGTTACGGACGATTTAATAGTCGCATTCCACTCAAAATTTGGGAATGTGTTTTTATGACTAAGTCGTCGACGCTGAGAAAACCCTAAACGTGTCACTGGCTTACATTTTAAATGGTCCACCTTTATGGCCATGATGCATCACTGTTACTTCACAGACAGACTGGCAACTTATCGTGGCAATAGGGCCTACTGTGCTTTGTAAAGTATGGTCCTTAAGAGCAGTGCTGTGCAAAAAAATCTTCTCTGAAAAGTAGGCCCGATTTTTTCATTACCAGTTTGCCTTGCACTGCCCGTGTAAGGCCATGGGGCATTTCTTTAGTCTTGCATAGGTATTTTGGTTATTTTGTTCGTTTGCATGTTTTGTAGCCCCAATCCCTGCATGCATGGTGTCATGTATTACACGACACAGCCACGCAAAACTGAACGCTCAGTAACGATGATTATTTAATCATCCGTGTACATGCATGTTCTATAATATCCACTACAGTTTTAAAAGTGGTTGCAGATTAGTGGCACGCAGGTCCTTGCGCAAACCGTGACGTTAGAAGTTTATGAAAGCAAGCAAGAAAGCAGTCGGACAGGCATCTATTAAATGTTATTGTCGGTCACGCTTCAGTCATCATGTAAAGTTAAACGCTCGTCAACAGCGCCATCATTTCGCCTGCTATTTTGCACCCCTGCACCACAGCGCCGTGATTTGTTTTTAGGAACAGGAAGTGAGCGGGGAATTACCTAGCACTTCCCAAGGTAACGTGACACAGTGGTGACTGTGATAGGGTTAGTTTTAACGAATCGATAGTTTTGATTGGCGATCTGACTTAAATCAGCTGAAAGAAAAAACAAGGAATTCGTTCTGACGGGACTCGTTCTATTGGGATTCGTTCTGATGGGATTTCGTTGTGATGGGCTGTTCCCTTGTTAACTGACTAGATCAGCATGCAAGCAGTCCTCGTAACAGAGCCTACCGTTACGCAAAAACCAGCCGTTGTACTTACAGTATACAGGGTGTGCCAAAAAAATGATCCAACTTGTTTTTCTTAGAACTTCGTCAAATCTTCACCAAATTTGATAATTTTTGAAAACCCTTACGCGCTAATGTGGCTAAACGATGCGAGATGGGGCCTAGGTTACTATTAATCACTAAGAGAAAATCGCATACGCTTTTTCAGATGAGATAAAAATCATCGACCTTGGATGACCCTGAAGGTCAATACTGCAACAGGAACTGTATAGACTGTAGCATGTCTTCCCTAGCGACAGCTGGGCTTTTTTTGTGTATTTTAGCGCCGTTAATGTCAACATTTAATTAATGGCCCAGAGGCGCTGACGACGCGGCGGGTATGATTTTATGAGCATGTAGCAGTAAAAAGTGACTTTTCGGGTTCTTGAAGATTGACAGATACAATGTCAATTAAGAAAATGGTATACGTTAAGCCCGCAAACAGTCACTCATTGCAGTATTAACCACGTTCTAAATAGAACAACTTCGTTCATGCGAGTTTCCTCCGGATGTCATGTTCCCCGGACGTTTTTCCTTCCCGTTTTTGCGATACCCGGACGTTTCCCTTCTCACTATACTGTTACATAAAGATCGAGCGTTGGATACTGACATAGTTTTCAATGTCAGAATACTGAAAGAAATGCAGCAAACATCGAATACACCTACTCTTGTATTATTATTATTATTATTAACAAAGTATGTAAGTATCAATACGCTTAAATAACATGTCAAACAAAGCATAATACTCAAGAAGTCTAAAATCTCAACTTCCCCAAAAAACTGCAGCGGACGGCGACGTCAAATTGCCGTTTAAAGCGCACTAAATTTGCCGCAGCAAGGAGAGTCTAATGCAATCCATTGAATTTTGCTTTCTTCGTGTACGTAAGAAATAGATAATGCATTAATTACTTCTACTCCCCTGGTTCAGTCTGTGACGAGACGAGTTTAATCGTCCCGTGAACGCGTAGGCCTACATCTATAATTGCTGTTAATTGGCGCGTCTACTAAGACTCCTTGTGCTTGAAAAAACTCAACGGCGACGTGTCTTCAAAGCCGAAGTTGCTTTTGGCGTTGCAAGGAATTTCTGCTCAGGCGTGGCGCTGATTCTGATAATGCTGTTACTGGCCTAAAGGGGAAACGTTTTAGGCAGTCGAAAAGCGGGGGGAA
>Ga0209367_1012907_pt1 | contig 10842 bp, 9 predicted proteins | sample WorMetLIZISLAND2_FD_187412 | JGI IMG/M metagenome (GOLD analysis project Ga0209367, IMG submission 187412) | Marine gutless worms symbiont microbial communities from Max Planck institute for Marine Microbiology, Germany - Olavius geniculatus... ... | reverse complement strand
GGTCTGAAAAAATTGACCCGCGTCCAACCCTGTAGTAAAGACGCGTACGGAGCGACGTAACTGAACTGATCTTAACTGACATGGTTAAGTTTTTGACGAACTGACCAATGGCCAAGCAGAACGAACCTATTGATCATTGGTTGACGCGTGGGTGAGTGTATTCACGTAGGCCACTGACGCCGTTAGACGGTGCCTACTGTAACGCATTAGTGCTGGCCCATTGGTCAGATCGTCGAAAACTAAACCAAGTCAGTTCAGTTCAGTTTAGTCGGTCTGGACGCGCCTTAAGACTGCTGTGATGGTGTGACGAACCTTTGCCAGGTCGCGGATCGTAAGCTACGGGTTTGTCATCGCGCGATGTGACTGCGACGGTACCGTTCTGTCGACACGTCTGCTGACTGTTGTCGTCAATGAGCAGGCGCAGGGCGTTAGGTGTCGAAACAACGGTAGGCCTAGTGCAACTTGTGACCGGCCTAGCTGCACCATACACCACACAGACTGTACGACAGAAAATAATCCGTTATGCGGCCGTCCTAATAGAACGAACTACGCGTCTTGCTCCTACGTCTGTCCGTCCGTCCGTTCCTATTCCTAAATCAAAAACGAAAAACGTACTACGAACACAAGTTTTATGGTAAGACAAAGCTAGGTAAACTGCATATATTCGTATCGTTACAGAACAATCATCTCACCGTGTGATCACAGTGTTGCTTTCGACATGATTCTACAAACACGACATGCACAGATAGGCTACGTAAGTACGTAATAATATCCTTCTTGGGCCATAAGGCCCATACGGCGGCGCTGATCTCCGTTTCCTCATATCGCAGCCAGACACCAGTTTACACTGCCAGACCGCGGACACTGGGCCAGTGCATTGCGCGGTGTGTCAGTTTACGTCCCAGTTGTCGATGGTACTCATTGCGCCTACCCACGGAGGGATGGCCAGGTTGAGTTTATGTGGGCAACCAGATGCGACCAATGAAGTTACCAACTAAGCCAAACCGCCGCCCGACCAAGACTTGACGCACACGTCTCAAAGACAGAACACATTTTTTAATGCTGCAAAATGCTAAATATTTATCCTACTACAATAGAAATATAGCAGACACGTTCGTATGTTATTTATTAACAAAGCTGTAGAACAAATGTTAATCACACTTGAAATATGCATTGGGTAAAACGTTTTGCTTTTGATTCTCGTGAAATATCATTGACAGCAGAGAGAATGCTTGGCCGTTCTGCTCTTAAAATGCAAGACTTGTGAGTTACCTACAAAAAGTAAAAAAAGGTAAAAAGGTGGTGTATAGTTCTTAATAGGACATCCATGAGGGAGGTACGGAGCGTCACTTGCCATCGGGATCACACAGTGTCAGCAGCCACCCGACACAGGCGAACGCGTCCTTAACCACAAACAAATAGGCCTCTACTCGATGTAGCTACCAGGAAGGGATGAAAGGCTGAGTTGACCAAGATGGTTTACCTGTCAGCAAAGTCACCCATCAGAGCAGTAAGCGATCGGGAGTCGAACCCACGACTTCTCGATCGTAAGTCCGACACCCTGAAGTAACGTACTGTCACACCATGCACCAAGCCACATAAAGATATTTCGGTTGTTTAGCTTGACAGCGGTGTCAGAGCATGATAGCCGATACCTGGTTGAAGTATGTCTGACGTGATAGTGACGTGAATCTGGCACAGCAGAGCAGTGACGTCACTAACGCCCTCAGCGTGTTCAACACCAGCAGCGACGTCCCGCTGCATTTGTCTACAGACCACAGAGACGGACTTAGGCGTGGTTAACACGTTTGGCCGAACAAGGGCCCCACGAAACACGGCCTTCATTGGCCACAGAATGCAGGACAGCTGTGCAACATTTGCTGGTCTCATGTGATCTGTGCTATCAATCATTTAACCTATCGGTCAAATTCTGAATATGTAAAGCGTCCCTTAAGGCGTGTACACAGCGACGTAACGGAACGGAACTGCACTGACCAATGCATTACTGCTCGCCCATTGCTGAATTTAGTTCAGTTCAGTTACGTCGCTGCGTACACGCCTTTCTCAGAGATGCCTCTTACGTCATAAGACCTAAGCGGCGTTTTTCAACAGCTAACAGGGTGTGTATGTTCTACCAGACTCCGCCCCTATTTGCTTTATATGGACGCTCATTATTCAACTAGGTCAACCACTAACGCGATCTGCCTACCGAGATAACTGTGGTCGTAGTCGTTCTATGGTAGTCTCGTGACTCTGTGATGGGCGTGTCTGTTGTTGTTTTGGTTTTTATCATTGAACTAGGCCTAAATATTATATAATAATCATATATAATATTTAGTTCAATGATTGTTATCGTCTGTAACGTTGAACTGGATTAAAATATTCAATTATTTCTATGCGTTAGATCACGTTCGTTTAATATCGTTTTTCATAAATATGTAAATGAACACGACGTCAGCAGTGAACAGCCCCGCCCCGTTAGATGATGAAAAACGCAGCTGTAGTTCAAATCATTGTTTACTGATGTCATAGCATGAATCTATAAGTGAAGCTATAAGTGATGTTACACAATATTCGATTACAAGTAACGAGTACTCAGAGTAAGGAGTACTGACTGTCGTCTGCAGTGCGGCAAAACGGTGAAGTAGCGGGAAACTGCTGAACCGATTCCGTCGGCATTCCGGAACTCCGCTACAGTATGAAAACACGGTTAAACTTGCTAGGCCTACATCTTTAGTTTATTACAGCGATGAATATGCCTAACAAATACCGACAACTGAACAGGCCAAAGTAGCGTGTTTAACAAAATAATATACGTCATTTCAAATAATCTAGGTGGGCTAAAAGTGACACCATTTGAACTGCGTCAATAAACGCAAACTGCAAAACACCAGACATCACAATCTGAACATTTGCTATCGATTATGTACAATTAAATGTGCTCATTTATCTGAAAACATTTTTGAATTCTTTTGGAACCCAAGCGTTTCTCCACATGCAGATTATGAATCAAACAGCGTACGTTATTCAATCCAACCGTCATGACGAAATTACAATTCATTCGCATAAAACAGAACTTGCCTACATCGGCAAACAATAATGCTGATGCCACTTAATGAAAACGATGGTGTCGTAGCATTTCGCCTAATCGCATTTCGCCTAATCACTCCCTCAGTTGGGTCTATTGCAGAGCCGCAACCAAAATCGAACTAGGGTTAGGGTTAGGGTTAGGGTTAGGGTAAGTATACGACGCGAAATGAGATTAGGCAAAATGAGACGACAGCCGTCGTATACTTACTTTACTTACGGTCGGCCAAAAAATGGTACAGAAAAAATGAAGAACGACAAAACAAAGCTTGTCAAAGAAGCAAAAAACGACAAAGCAAGTCGTTGTTGTTTGTCCGCCTATCAAAAAAAATTAGGCAAAATGCAATTAGGCTAAATGCGATTAGGCGAAATTCGATTGGGCGAAATGCTGCCCAACCGAAAACGATACGGCACTGAACAAAAATTGCAAATAGGCTACAAAGCATCTAAAAAAAAATAATCTCAAATATCGGTGTCAAAAGTGTACAACTCTTTTGGCTCACCTCACCATACAAACAGTTGACGACGAGGATAAGATACGGACACTAAGGTCTGGTCTATGACCACAAGACAGCGCAAAAGCAGGATGCTGAAAAAGGAAGAAAATAATCTTTAACTGGATGCTTGTTCGACACCGACAACTATTATGCCTCCGCCAACATACTTGACGCCACCGTGACCTCGACCCTTGATCTTTTGACCCCAAAATTTGAGGCGTTCATCCTTGCCCCGAAGTTCGTCAGTGGTGAAAGTTTGCTCAAATTCCGTCAACAAATACCGAAGACATCTTGCTAACAATGTTTGTTCTGGACGGACGGACGCACGCACGCACGAACACTCCGGGAACATATGTCTCCGGCCACTAGGTTGGCAGAGGCATAAAAAGTGGAACAAAAAGACGAGTAACTTCGTACGTCAGCAGCTGGCGAATGCAAGACGTCAGAAGCAGCAGCAGTTCTTCCAGTGCTAGACGGCGCTCGTTGTGTCGTCGAGTGTCCGCCAGGTGTCGTCCTACGTCGTCCCGTACCCGTCCCAGCAGCCTCGGCGTCTCCCGGCTCGTCCTGTGCTCCCTGGTAGTCTCCAGATGGACCGCTGCCGCCGGTGTCGAACGAGGCAGACCTGGAATGTTGGTGATAACTGGCAGGACGACACATCCGCAGCCGATACCAACGAGCACGGCCGTCCATACAACCACCGTCTGTACCGCCAAACAACAAATTTCTTCACTAGGCTACACAAACGTCTCTATGGTATTCTTTTTCTTCTTACTGTAAAGGTAAAAATACAGGAGCTGTATAGCTGTTAACAGAAAACACGCAACAGAGTTACGAAGCATCACCTGCCATATGGAATCACACAGTATTATGTAGTTGCCACCCAACACAGGTGAACGCGCCCCGCTTCAACCCAAACCAGACAGGCCGGTACTCAATTTAACTACTTTGGAGGGATGGAAGGCTGAGTTGATCTTGGTGTTGGTTATATACCAAGATGGTTTACCTGTTTGCAGACAGTCACCCATCCACCCACTTGATAGCGATCCGACCGGGAGTCGAACCCGTGACCTCTTGGTCGCAAGTAAGACACCGTGCCACGTGCACGCGACATGGAGAATGGGCGGAGGAGAGACAACGGCATGGACAACTCCACTCCTTTAAATATCAGCTTGTCAGTAAAACTTCACATTTCAAAGTAGTTTAAAAGCGAAAATTAAACTGCTGTGCACCCATAGCTGAACTGCGTGAAATTCTTAGCTCTGTCGGAAAATTGCAACCTTCTGCAAGACTCACCCAATTTTTAAAACTCATCATGACGCTAGGGGGCGGCACGCCCTGCGTTTGCCATTCATTCCATGCATCAGACGTCAACAGTCCCACCTACATGGTGGGCCAAAAAAATGGCACAACATTTTTATACACCAATAACTTTGTCAAATGTAAACAGATTTTTAACTTTTTTCACTGTTGGAATCAGGAGAAAATTTGTAGTAACACCGTCACTTAAGATCCCACCACACCTCAAGTGTGTCGCTACACTACCTAGTGAAATATCAGTATTTTTAAAGCAACAGTTGAAAACAAGGCGATATCTGTAACAATGCATTCTAAAAAATTAACAACAAAACAACCTGTTTATTGTCTCAGCTGTTGTCCAGAGTAACTGCAACATCTCGCAGTTTTCACATCAAATGTTCAATGTGTCCGCTTTGCTGCTAGACGATGCACTCAAGCCAGCGACGCCACTGACCAATGGCGCAATTAACCAAACGCTGCAACAGTTTGCCCCACTCAGTGCTCCGGAATTGTCATGAATTGTCAACATTGATAAACCATTTATGAAACAGCCCCCACCCCAAAACAACATAATCGACGGGATTTAAGTTCAAGCTGTTTGGAAGCCACATGTCAGGCTTGAGGAACGTTGATCACGTAATTGGTCACTGTCGTCACCAGCTTGAGTGCGATGTCAGACATTTCACACGGTAGTGTAACGACATCTATGAGGTGTGGTGGGATCTTTAGTGTAATGTTACTAAACATTTTCTGCTGATTTTATCGGTAAAAAAATTTTGAAAATCGGTTAATATTTGATGAAGTTATTGGCATATAAATTTTTTGCCATTTTTGGCCCACTTTGTAGGACAGATCAGGCCACCACAGCGACTGACTGACAACTAACTCAGCCCTCCATCCTTACAGAGTAGGTTAATCGAGTACCTGTCTCTCTAACTGGGCTTAAGGTGAGGCGCGTTCACCTGTGTCGGGTGGCAGGTAACACTGTGTGATCCTATATGGCAGCTGACGCTCTGAAGCTCTCAGATGGGTTTCACATGAAACTTAAAACCTTTAAATTTCTGGCGCTAGACCCATAATTTATATCAAACTGTTTCTAGATTAGGTCAGACAGGCGTACCGCTGAGTTTGACAGTCACGTATCCAATGAGGCGATCCGGGAGGAATCTGTCTCTGTCCCAGACGGTAACATGTACAGCCGTCAGCAGCCAGTCGTGTCTGGACGGCGCACAAGGAAACATGAGTGACTGACGCCATGTTGGATTCACAGTCGCGTGAGCACATGCCGTCGACTGTATACGCTGCACCGGGCCGCTACAATCAGTCCACAGTATCAAACTACGTACCCAGGGTAGATTGGAAAAACAACTTAATATCTGCTTTGCATAACCAGTGTTGGGATAACTCAGAAAGAAAATGAATTAAATCAAACTCTCAAATCATGTAGACCAAATGAGTTTAAACTCAAACTCAATTCACGTACTTTGTAGTAAGTTAAATCAAACTCACGAAAAAAAATGAATTAACTCATAAACTCACTTTGTTTTTTTCGGTTACCAATCAATCAAGCAATCAACCAATGAAGTCATTAAAGCTGTTCTAAAATGCTAAAACCTGTCAATCAGCAAACAATCACTGTTCAGTGTTCCACAAAAATATATCTTACTCAGTTAATCAGTCATTTAGTCAATCAGTCAAATTCACTCAAAGAATCTTAAACTTAGCCTATAGGCTTACTGTTTCTAATTACTGTCTATTTCCTGTGATACTTCACATTCACTTTCAGCAACAGAAATTTCTCAAAGTTTGCATCTAAAAGTTTGCTGTGCCTCAGACTTTCAATCTGTCTGCTTATGCTGAACAGAGTCTCTACTGCAGTGGATGATGCTGTAGGTTCAGATATCTGTGCATATGGGCGGCGCTAGGAATCTGAAGCTAAAAGGGCAACGGGGAGGGGGGTCAAGGGCCAGGGCACAGGGCGCGTTGGCCAAATGTCGACCTTATGCATTTGTTGTGTGCATCGAAAAGATATAGTGAGGTCCAGGGGCAGAGCCCCTAGTTGTGCCCCCCTGAAGCTGAAACACTTAGCTTTTGGACGTGCAATGAAAGCCGTAAATTTGCCTGCTGTTCAATATTCGAAAATGCAAAAAACTCAGATATCTGTGTTGTCTTGCAAAAATAACGTTTAATGAATCACATCTTGGCATGACACAGTGCCACCATCAAAATGTTTTCTGCAGGGGCAGCTGGAGGGGGGGCAGGGCAAAGGCACAGAGGGCAGCTGTCCCCTTGCCCTCCCTCTGGCGCCGCCCATGTCTGTGCAGCATTGTTGACGATCAATCTGGATCTGCGAAATATGAGGACGCTTCTGCATTGGCAGCAATTATCTATTTTTTATTATTTATTTATTTCAGCACTGACATTGACAACACCAGCAACACAAATAAAAAACAACAAAATGCCAGCCAAGGACAGAAAGGCTCCAGAAGGAACACTAACATTTACCTTAATCAACACAACATAACAGAAAATTAGACAAATCAGTACGATTAAGAAAAGCCTTAAAAAGCCAGAAATAACCAGTTTAGTCCAGTTAGACTTTTGTTGGGGTCCACTTGGTCACAAATTTGTTGGATTGTCGTGCATCTGAAATTTTAACCATAGCCTAAACTGCCCACTTGCAATGAGTTGAGTTTAGACACCTGATAAACTCAAAACTCACACAAATAATGAATTAAATCAAGCTTATAATTCACAGTAACTGAATTAACTCGTGAGTTGAAACTCATTTGAGTTAACTCTTGCCCAACACTGTACATAACATTTCAAGAAAATTGAAAACTACTTTCGGTTATACACGATTCATATTTTCGGCCCCTGCTGCCAGTGTTTTCAACAGTCTTGCAAAGTTTGTTAATAAACAACATGCAGATTTGCTTGTTATGGTTAATATTGTAAATAAGCAGACCACAAACTGTATCATGAAATTCCTCCAAAATGGAAGATTTTCAGCTGGCAAGTTCGTAATTTTTAACAATTAAATTATCCAGAAAAACTGTTTTCTTCCAAAAAGTTAGAATGTGTGAGGAAAGGGGGCAGATGCCCCTTAATCACCGCTGCTCTACCACTATACGTTTAAAACTTTTAACTTCCCATCAGCCAGTGTGCTATGGGCATTAAACTGGGGGTGCGGAGACAAAATCCAAGCCCGTCGAGAGCCACAGCGGGGACCGGGGAAACATTCTCGCGGGGCCACTCTGGGGAGAAAATTCCGGGGCCCGGAGTAACTTACCCCTCCAACCCCTACCTCTGGACGGGTCTGCCTAAATCACGCCCAGTTCCAGGCTAGAACCAACTCCGATGAGGACTCCATACATACCCAGGGCCAGGTAGTTGAAGGCAGACTCGTGCTAGTGGGTTGACAGTGTTGGACGTGGCGGTTGGACGAAGGTTGATGGCTTGTAGCACGCGAACACACAACATGTCACCAACCGCATTCGCCGCAGCACCGAACTGACTTAACGCTAACTGAACACCGCAAAGACACACCTTATACTGACAGGGAGGGCTGCGAGATGCAAAGGAGCATACACAGCGACGTAACTAAACTGAACTGACTTGGTTTAGTTTTTGACAAACTGACCAATGGGCAAACAGTAATGCATTACAGTAGGCACCGTCTAATCACGGAGCGTCGTTGACCTACGTGACTACGCGCACGTACGCGTTACCTGATGACCTATGGTTTGCCTTGCTTGCCCATTGTAAAAAGTCAGTTTGTCAAAATTTAAACCGTTTTACTTCAGTTTAGTTACTTTGCTCTGTACGCGTTTTTACCATCGTGAGGTTGTGGGTTGGACTCCCGGTCGGGTCGCTATCAAGTGGTTACGACTTGGATGAGTGACTGTCTGCCGACAGGTAAGGTACCCAGGTATATAACCAACACCAAGGTTAACTCAGCCTTCCATCCCTCTGGAATAAGTAAATTCACATATCTGGCTTAGGTTAAGGCAAGACGCGTTTATCTGTGTTGGGTGGCAGGTAAAACTGTGTAATCCAATACAGCAGGTGACGCTCTGTAGCTCTAAAATTGGGTACCGTTAGGAGCTACGCACAACCTCAACCTTTAACGTTTTTTTACGCGCAACAGCAGTTACTGCTGCAGCGCGTCTTAGCCATCGCAATTCTGTCTGTCCGTCTGTCTGTCACACGAGTGGGTCAGTCAAAAACGGTGCAAGCTAGGATCACCAAATCTTCACCTTTTGCTGACTGAAAGACTAGTTACAGGAACCGTAAAGCTTTTCCATAAATTCGAACAGAGTCATCACGAACGACGGCGCTAAATGACAGGGGGTGGGAAAAATTTGCGATTTTCAGCTGATACGGCGTTGGCAGAGATAAGTGGCGCCCTCTGGTGAGTACAAATAATACACTATACATATTTAGCCGCTGGTCGTCTGGCGCCCTCTGGCGACTAATTTTGTTTTACTAGATTTTTTTTGAAACTGTAGCCAAAAGCCGTACGGATGAGATATAGGGATAAAGTCTACGGATCACTAGCGTACGACGGTGCACCGCTGTTGCGCGTTCATCTTTACGCTGGCAGGGCTTTTCTTGTAACTTAAACGTTCATCAGGTTAAGTTCTGAGTAGTGTTTGTAGAACATTTTTGTACAATATATTAACAGCAATGAAGTCAAAATTCCATTTTCAACAAACAACACTAAATGCACACGTCTTATAAGTTGAACGTCATAGACCTCTCAAATTTTGAGACGCTTATGCTTAATGCAGAGAAGGGAGAAAAAATATGAAATACAGCACTGGCGATATCTTACTTCAATGTCACCGACGTACTGGTGTTTGCGACGCGGCGGCGACGCCTCGTGCAACTACAAGCACAACGCACACACTACAATTCACCACAGTTTCACTAATACCCCGTTTACACGATCGAGCAAACATCGAACTAGCTCAATGAGCTATGGTAATTAGCATGCTAATTAGGAGGGCGGGCGGGTTGTAATTGGAAGGCCTATATAACACGTGATCAGCCGTGGGCTAAGCCTAGGCCTACATTTGAGCCAGGGGGGGTTCCATCAGGCCTGTTTGACGTCTGCTCGATGTTTGCTCGATCGTGTAAACAGGGTATAAAGAACAGACCTCTAAAGACCTGTACACAACGACAAAACTGAACTGAACCGAGATGCTAGTTCTGTTGCGTTGCACAAACGAACGGATAGAACTGCTTTATGTCAATGCAGTTCACTTAATTTCAGTTCAGTTTATTCTGTTCCGTCTGTATGCGTCTTAAAGAAACAACCGAAAGTCTACACGGAGAAAAAGCAGCTGATTGTGAGCCTCGTTTTAAGTCAATTTAAGGGCAAGTGAAAATTTTGAGCATCTGACATTTACTCTGTGGGAAATTTGCAACTTTCTATCGAAATTCTGTCGAAAATTCGCACCTGTCTGTTAGGAAATTGCAACTTTTTGCTCCGCCTGCTTTTTTGACCCACGACGCTGCTGTTCATCCCATCTGGCAGGTGACGCTTCGTAGCGCTGCGACGGTTTTTCATGAACATTTGAACATCCTTTTAAAAGAGAAGAAGAGAAATGGAGACGAACAGACGTACCGGTATGGGAGAAGCGAGGCGACCTCTGTCGAGTGTGTTGGAATCACGCTGTTGATGATCGGACGTTGTTTTTTCACGCTGAGTACCGCTCAGTGAGGTAGATTCGTCCAACTCTGAACTTCCCGCCTGCGTTTCTGTCATACAAAACGAATTATCAGTGGCAGATTCAAAGGGGAGGGGCGGATAGGTAGCCGCCCCCTCCCCGCTATTGAATGGATGCATCTTAAAATGGTGAACATTTTGGACGAAAATACATAAATTTTGCATAGAATTAAGAAAATTTTTTGGGAAGGGGTAAGGAGGCAAAACCCCTCCCCGGACCCCACTCCT
>Ga0209367_1012905_pt1 | contig 10843 bp, 5 predicted proteins | sample WorMetLIZISLAND2_FD_187412 | JGI IMG/M metagenome (GOLD analysis project Ga0209367, IMG submission 187412) | Marine gutless worms symbiont microbial communities from Max Planck institute for Marine Microbiology, Germany - Olavius geniculatus... ... | reverse complement strand
ATTCATTAACACTTTCAGTGCATGTAACTCTACAGTGACTTTTTTATTGATATTATGGTTTAAACAACGCATTTTCAATGACTGAATTTTAACTAAAATTAACGATTAATTAATCGTTACCAGCCCGAATTATAAACATGGAATAAAATGTTGGCTGCTTGAACAAACCATGCTTAGCATTCACCATGTAGGCTAAATTTTGTTAATCAAAAATAAGCACGCTTATTTAGGATTTTCTTAATAATTTTTACGCGTGAAAGCAAAATGCTTCGCGCGTCTTTGCCATCGTCTGGGCGTCTGTTTGTCTGTCTGTCTGTCTGTCACACTCGTGATTTGTATCAAAACGGTGCAAGCTAGGATCACGAAATCTTCACTGTAGGCTGTCCCAAGGTCTCTAGTTTATCGTGACAAAATTTCGTGCCACTGGGTGCAGGGGTTCCCCTCGAACGAGGGCGTCAGAGAGGGATACCCCCCTGAAAAAGACGTCATTTTGCCGCTATTGGCTCGAATAATGTGAAAACAGTTCCAGATAGTTACATACGTGCTGCTTATCATAACAAGCACTGGTGACAGGCTTTTTGGATTTATTAACATCAATGACCTCGAACGACCTTGAACCCCTCCAAGAGAGGTTTTTAGTGAATTTTTCGCAATTTTTGGATGCAGCACACATTTCAACACTGAATTGCGACTAAATGGCTGGAGATAGACCAAGACAACCTGCGTATAAAATTTTCAGCATTCAACGTAGATTTTAGCAGCTCAAGTCTCGACCCCCTAGGTTCAAGGAGGCCAGTGCAGGCGGGCGTCAAAGACAGCTACCCTCCTAAAAGTGGTTATTTTACCGCAATTATCTCGTATAGCGTGAACCCGGTTGCAGATAGGCACAAACATGTTGCTTATCATAACAAGCACTGGTGACAGGCTTTTAAAATTTATCAACATCGATGACCTTGAGTGACCTTAAACCTTCCCAAAAGGGGTTTTTAGTGAATTTTTTGCACAATTTTGCGCTGCGACACGCATTTTAAGAGTGAATTGCGCCAAAATGGCTGGATATAGACCAATACTACCTGCATATGAAATTTTCAGCATGGAATGTAGATTTTAGCAGTCCAAGTCCGGACGCTCTAGATTCAAGCAGACCTGCGCATGTGGGTGTCAACGAGAGGTACCCCTGTAAAAAGTGGTTATTTATACTCTGTTGGCTTGTCTAGCGTGTAAATAGTTGCAGACAGGCACAGCCATGCTGCTTATCATAACAAGCACTAATGAGGAGCTTCTTACGAATGTCAACATCGATAACCTTGAATGACCTTGAGCTTTAAAAATATTGACTTAACATAATTTTTTGGCGATTTTTGGCTGCAAAAGAGTGAATTACGACAAAATGGATGGAGATAGACTAAGATTACCTGCGAACACGAACTGCTATAGGCTTTCGCGCGTCTCGTGAGCTTTGCTCAAATTACTTGTTAATTAATCTAAGCAATCATGGCAACGGCATAATTTTAACATTTCCTTACACAAAAATCGCAAGCTAAACAATCAGATACTAAAAATGTCAACACGAATATCAAAATCAATAACTGACATGTTAACTGACACAACAAACAGCCAAATAATAGAATTACTGACCATCAGTTTAGGTGCAATGACCTGGCATGGTCCACACCAGTTGGCAAAGAAGTCAACAACCACCACCTTGTTCTTGTACACCTGCATCGCCTCACCAAGCTCCGTCTAGCATACACATGAAATCCACGGTATACCAACAAAATGCAAGGCAAACTTTCACAATAAATAATCCACAGCGCATGTCATTATGACTAGAAGATTGAGCGGCGCCTACATGATAATCCAACCTTCCCAACTCAAGTTCCCAATCTGCAGTGTTGGATAAAGTAGCCAAAAATTCTACTTGAGTAGGAGACTAGCCAAAAATAAAACTACTTAAGTAGAAGTAGAATTTTTTCTACTTAAGTAGAAAGTAGTCAATCTTTGAAAACTTAACAGTTTAGTGTCAAATCAATAACTTGCATGCTTTCTGCCTATTCACGTCACCCTAACACATATTGCCTGTATAAGCTTAAGAACCTTCTAGGAGAGAAGTACATTATACAAAATACAAACAAAACTAAAATGTATATTAAACAGTTTTTACTACAGCTAAAATTTAAAAAAATACTGACACTCAGCATGCCAACCAGTCGACTGCTTTCCAAACTGTGTTCCAAAGTTATCGGATTTTCTCGATGGATCAAGGTTTTTGAAGCCCAAATCCCTCACGAATATAAGTTGTCAAATAGAGTTTGGCCTAGGCCCCTATGTGGCCTTTCCCGTTCTTATTTCCCTTTCCCTTCCCCACCTCATTCCCATTCCTTTTAACTTCCCTCCACCTTCATTCTAGCTGAAAGAATTGGAGAGCCATGTAAACTCCCCATCAGGTCGGGATGGAGCCCGACTTTTGAACTTGAAAACGTTTCCGGTCACTTAGGTGTGAAACAGGTCGCCAATTTCCATAGGCCTAGCTTCAGATGGGCATGCAGTCACAGAATCAAAATCAGTTAAGCTTAGTTGTTGTATCCTGACAACCACCACTGCATTAATCGACAAAAATCTACCAATAATCCTAAAAGTTTTAAATTACAAAGACACAGGCACAGACAAATTATACTACCGTGTTTTTCACATGAATGGGCTCTTCCTTAATGTCTGTCACCATATTCTCGACTTTAGTGTCATTTCCAGGGTCGGTTGTCGCCGCTGGTTTTGGTTTCACATCCGGCGCGGACATTTTGCACTCATTCAACAAACTCCTGTCAGTTTTACACTTTTAGCAGTCGACAAACAAAAATGGACATGTTATCCATTTTTACCATAGATCTATGATTTTTACAATCAGACCATAGATCAATAAACATATGGCATTATAGGGCTGTGCAAAACTGCAAATGTGATAATATACTCAAGTAGCCTACCCGAGTAGTCGACGAGTACTATAATTATGTTAATGACGCAAGTTAAACGACATTATGAGAGTTGTTTAAACCTTTACGTTACCTAATTACCTTGCCTAATCATTTATAAAAAAAATAACAACCGTGATTTTATTGGCACTGAGTGAATGAGATATTCTTACTTATTTACTGTATTTGCAGTTTTACGTACCGGAAGTTAAATGCGTCATATTCGAAAACAAAACATTATTTCTGCGTTGCAATTGTATGTTTTTCATTAATATAGTATTATATCCATACATAATGGGCATGCATTGTTGTGTAGTGTATACGCAATGCACGGTGATACGTTTAGATCGCCGATCTGAGAATCTTGGACAAAAAATGATACCTTCAGATCGGCGATCTGAAAAGTGTGCAAAAATTGATACGTTCGCATTGGCCATGGCACACAGCGTCATATTCAGTATCTGACGCTGTGAATTAGAACCTTTTTTCTGCGGAGAGTTTAACGTTTTACTAAATACACATCAAAGCTGTGCAATATATGCATTTCACAGTAGTTAATTACAAATGTCGCAAGTATTCATAGCAACCTTGCACTGATGCGTCATATATACAGCAAAAAGTCAACTTAAATCAAAGTTCGTGAATGTTTACAAAATACCGTAGACTTCGACTCTACTCTAGAGATGTGAGTAAATATTGTATTCATTCAGACCTAAAGAATATCGAAAACTAACGAATTCTAACGACTAGTCATTTCCACCTGATATCGTTAGTCGTTAGTTTCTAATGATTCAACTGCCACGGCGAGTGGCGGCAGTCAGTGCATTGTCTGTCATCGACCTCGCCACCTGCTGCTGATGCTGCAGTGGCTGTGATGGAAGCCTGAGACACTATAACGCGGCATGGAACTGGAGGCGGGGAATGGAGAGGTGGGACGATCCAGGTCATCTTCACAGCATCCATCCAGAATGATCCCACCCACTACGCTTTCTCTTCTGTGTATTCGGGCCTACTAACGAGTAACGACTCGCATCTAGTCACTCACGAATGACTAGAAACATTCAGAATGGCGTGCGCGTCGTGGCGCATGAATTCATTAGATACATTCAATCCGACTCTAGTTCTAGGCCTATTGCAGAGCTATAAAGTGCTAGTTTTTTAGAATAGCCGCCCACCGCTCTAGAAATTCTTGACGTCACAATGCGCCGTGTCAGTGGGGGAAAAAAGCAAAAACATCTCTTCTGTTTAAATCATTTCAATGACTTTCTGTTGATGACTTCTCAAACAGGTAATAGAAATCAGAAAATGAATATTTTGTGCGTAATTCTTAACACAAAGAAGACACGTTCATGATTAAAACACTGTATTCTATTAGAAACTGCAATAGCAACAACAAGAACAACATGTTTAACACAGTTCGTTTGCTACATAAAAGTACAACACAAATATATACTTATTTAAAACTCCTGAGATAGAAGTAAATTTAATAAATATTATCACATCTCTATGGTTTCTCAGGTAAGTTTTATAAACAAATGGAATAGAAGTGAACTTTTTGGAGATTTGCTTTCTAATTTCACATCAGTTTGCATCAATGCATGAAGCGCATGTTTCATTCTACAGAAAAGTGAAGTTATTTGTTGCAGAGAACAAAATTTTCTCACACGAATGCAGAAATTTGAAAAGGTGTATTTTGCCAATTTCACCTGCGGAATGTTCTGCAAATTACACCTTAGAGTTTTGTCCGCATTCTGCAAAATTCAAATAAAATCAAATAATCAACTCTGCATAGGCTTAGGCTTATATTTGACACTCTAATCGACATTGGCTCATCACAAATGGTGTGATCATGCAGTCGGCAAAGTAATCACATACTGACGTCTTCAACTTAACTCTTAAAACCCCTTGAAGTTTGTTAACTCAGCCGGCACATCACACATGAATGCAAGGTCAACTCAAGTAGCCTAGGCCCAATCTACAAACGATTCCTTACGCGGTGCAAAGACCTAGTTGCTTGCTCAGGCAATTAGGTAGCTTACTGTGTTGTTTCATGTGACCAACCGACTGCCATGAAGGCATGATCACAGACGGCTACAGAAATCAACTCAAATTTAGGCCTACTGAGAGAAATTGAGGGCCAAGTCGTCAGATTAGGTAATGTGCAAAGACCAAGTAGTTTGCTCAGGTCATTTAGAATGCCTAACTGCGATATTTCACATGACGGACTACCGTTAAGGCATGATCAAAGACAGCATGATATTAGGAGATAACTATCAACTTCATAATAAATAGGCCTACTTGCATTAGGAAGACATTGGAGATAAAATGACTATTTACAAAGTACAACGTGGGTCACTTTTTAGCCTGATACCAAAGTAAGGTAACGTAGGCCTACCAAAACAATGATGAAAAATAGCCTTTATCTCCACCTGCAAGACACAATGAGGACTCTGTAGAATTGTACACTTATTCAATTGACATAACTCCACAACAAGAACATTTTCCGCAACTTTATTTTCGCACAATACACCTTATTCCGCAAAGAATTTCCGCAGGTGAAATTCCGCAAAGTACACCTTTTCAAAATTCCACATTCTGTAATTTGCATTCCGCAAAGTACACCTTCTCAGCAGGGACAATTACCTTCCCTCATAAATTTTATTTTTTTTTAAATTTTGTTTTTGTTGGAATTTTTTCTTAGAAATACTGAACTTGGGGCTGAAAATTTCTCATTGTTTGGTGTTTGATGTTTAAGCAAGTCTGATGTCTGATGTGGGATATGTGAGCACTGCCACTAAATATGGATGCGGTGCTTTAACACACTTATTCCATGCTGGCCTATGGTTGTGCTGCTTATGTAGTCGTTTGTTTGGTTTCACCTGACTGCACTCGTGGGATATCGACACATCATCCCACTATAGATATTTTATAGTGGGCGAAATCACTTCACTTTTTGGCTATGTAAGCTCATTAAATTGGCTCAGCAAAAGTAAGTCAAAAAGTGAAGTCACCCAGTATGAGTGCCGGCATGACTGGCATTGAGGCAGTAGGGCAGTTGGCAGTTGCCCATGCTAAATTTTTGGAAAATTGTTCGAAAACTTTTTGTTTGCACATTTTTGTCCAGAAATGTGTAATTTTGTGCTGAAACCCCCATTTTTAGGAAAATTTATCGTAAAAGTTGAAATGTTGTGCATTTCTGTCAGAAATTTGCAACTGTATGTTTGAATTTTGTTTGAAATTTACAGTGTTGGTTGGAAAATTAAAAATTTTTTGTCTTACTTAATTCTTTAACCCATTGCACTGCTGGACAAAGTAGAATAAAGTGTCGTATTGTAATTTCTACAGCAGGTGAGGCCGGATTGTTGCCTGTGACATGGCCGTGAACGTGTACAATACTAGCGGTACTACGGACAACTTAAGCCGACACGAAGTGCTTGCTTGGGTCAATGACACGCTTCAGGCGAATTTCACAAAGATCGAGGAGTTGTGCACAGGTAGCCTATGCAGACGTTGCAATAATGTGTTGTTTGTCATCTTTGTCCTTTTATGTCTGGATATTTGATATGATCTCGTGTTAGCTTTGGCTGTCACTAGTCTTAATATATGTGGTGACTTTCCTTAGTTTTTAGCGGAATTGCTGCCACTGCAATCGATTTTGATCCTATTAGCTCACATTTCTCTAGTATGGTCTGGCTTCTGTCTGTTGACTGTCACATTTTTGTGTTTTTTTAAAAACTAGTTATTAGTTCAATTTTATGCCATTTGATAGGTACAGTAGTACTTGTACAGTTAAACTTGTGGAGTCTAGTGACACATTATGTCAGATGGGGTCCCTGACCATCAAGGGAAAGGAAGATTTGGAGGGTCGATTTTGTTTTTTGTTTACATTATGTACTCTTCTTGTCATACTCATGAATATATTCTGAATGCATAAGACTTTCCTTGATCGGCAGTTAAGAATTGCCAGGATGAGAATTTCGTCTGATGATGTCAGTAAAGTAGTACCAAAATAAAGGTTCGTATTTTTTCTGAAGTTGAACTTGTAGAGTCTAAATATGTTTTATGTGTCTGTCTCAGTGTCTGTATGTATTAGTACATTTTGTTATTTTTTTGCAACCTCTGATATGAAGAGTTTTGACTACCAAATTGGGTAATTTTGTCCTTTCAAGCTAGATTTAGAGCAGATAGTTTATTGGAACCAATGTTTGTTATGTTCAGGTGCTGCATATTGTCAGTTCATGGATATTCTGTTCCCAGGTATGTGCTTGCAGAGTATATTTAGGCTTTGCCTTTGAATAGACTCGTAAGTTGAAACGTAACTTAATAAGTTATAATAAATTCATTGGAAAACAATTTTTTGTCTGTATTGTTTTTGTTGACGTTTTGATAATCACTGTTGCCTTCGTTGGAATGACTGTTCACCAGGTGTCGCTACGGCGGACAGTAATTTATCACAGACGTGTGGAAGTTAGTAGGACTCCTTGTCTCGGTTCATCGTCTTGTCTTGTTCCTTCTTTATGTGTATTGCTTCCCTGATCCATCGTTGCTTTCTCTGTCGATCACCTCATGTGGTGCGGTCCCAGTCTATGACGCGGTTGAGAGAAATGGCATGGTCTGTGACTGCTGACTTGTTTTGTTCTGTTGTGGTGGATTTACTGGTGCTTCGAGTGTAAGATATCACGTCACGTTGTGTAACTTCTTGTCGGTTTTCTTGTAGCCATATTGCCCATCTCTGATCCATCTGTCTTGTACTACAAGCTCGCTTTCTACAAGATATTGTAGCACACTTTTATGTGTGGTGGGAACTGAACAAAATTGCTGTAAATTTTCTGCTTAGTCCATCGGTGAAAGAATGTGAAAATTTGTTGGCATCTGGCTAAGATATGGACAAGAGTTTACTTCAGTGTTTTTGACTTCTGGTGTAGGCCTATGTTAAGGTTTGCATAACTGCAGGGTGTTGTGCTTATGATTAAAAGGTCGTAGCTTTGACCTTTGGTCAATCGGTGATTCAGTATCATGTGATTTCTACTTAGATGGTAGACTGCCAACAGTTAAACCATCTCGGTGTATGAACAATGGAGGTCAGCTCAGCCTTTCATCCTTCCGGGGTAGATAGATCAAGTACTTACCAACTTGTCTGGCTGGGATTATGGTGGGCTGCATTTACCTGTATTGGGTGGCAGCTATTGCTGTGTAATCCCATATGGCAGTTGATCCTCTGCAGCTCTGAGATGGGTTTCCTATGAAGAGCTGTACCATTTAACCATGTTTCATTGACTCACAGTGTACTGCTGACTGCTGCATGTGGCTGGGTGTGAAGGATCTGTCCAGTTGAAGAAGGTTAAGTTCAATACTCACCTGGAGCATGAGTACATACTCAACTTCAAGATTGTCCAAGCTGCATTTCAGCGCATGAATGTCGACAAGGTCAGTGGCTCGGACTCGGCTTTTGACATAACAATCAGTTTTATCGGAGGCCAATTTTTACCTCCGCTAAGGAGGTAATGTTTTTGCCAGACTTTGTTTGTCTGTCTGTGAGTCAGCAAGATAACTCAAAAAATTATGGACGGATCTTTGTGAAATTTTCCAGGAATGTCGGGAATGGCGAAAACTACCAGCGATTCAATTTTGGGGGTGATGCGGAAGGAATCCTGGATTCTGGATCACTTTGAAACTTTCGTTACCATTGCTTTCAATGGGGCATAAGGGAAACCGCTGACAAACCGTAGATGGTGCTGCCACCTAGTGAACAACATGGCCTTGGCGGAGGTGTGCGGGCTCTGACTGCTTTCTAGTTGTGGGTGTGATTTAGTCGCCCGATAAAATTAGCTGTTTGCAACTTCGCAAGTATGTTGCCTGCATTATTTTGTTGCATCTAATGAACGATAATAAATGTGATAGAATAGTGAATGTAATAAATAACTAAAATGAATTTTGTCTCCTATTTGTGAACAATCATTATTGTAATGTAAATGCAATCTGTTGACCAATATATATTATATATAGTGGGCTGCTATGAAAAGTTTTAATTATTCCTTGTCATGACACACGACAGATTTCTGTCTGCCAATTTTGTTGGAAGATTCTATCAGCTGATAGAATGGATCATGTACTGGGTATCCACATTAGAAGTGATAATTTGTAACTCGTTACCAGTCTTAGTGTATTGAAAAGATTTCTGCTAAAGGGGATGTCAGATGGATGACAAAATCGGCCGATTTCATCTGCCGACAAAATCACCCGACAAAAATCTGTCGTTTGTCATGCAAAAATCGGGCGATTTTGTCAGCCAAGATAGAGCATGTTTTATCTTCGACGATTTTGTCGGCCGACTTTTTGTATATCGGACAACAAATTTTCTTTATGTTGCCATGGTGATTGTTTACAACAGAAGATGAATATTTATTTTAGTTATTTATTGTGTTTGTTTTTTATTTTTGTTCATTAGATGCAGAAAAAAGTGATGCAAGTATTATTTTGCGATTTGCATTCGGCTGTTGTGCTAGCTGATATCGTAGGAAGTAGCAGACGAAAAGATCGGCTGTGTGTCATGGTTCACCGATTTTGTTGGCCGATTTTGTCGGGCAACTAAACCACGCCCACACAAGTCGGCTGACTTTGTCGTTTATCTGACATCTGACATCCCCTTAAGTCTGCTGCATGGGAGCTCAATTCTGCATATCCTGATTTACACAATCTTGTTGTATGGAATGGTTTTTGTTCGTATTGTCATGTAATTTGTACATTTCAAATTTTTCATGCGGATGATGTTATGGTCATTGTAAGCTAGAGATAATAAGAGCTGGACTTGGACTTTTTGCGCTTTGGAAACAATTATGACTTTTTGTCTTAATGTGATGTTGCTTAGTTTTGACAAAAAAAAATTCAGTAGGAAAGTTATACTTTGGACCCAGTGGCTGTGTGGCAGGGGGCATAGTAAATTATCTCTATCATCCACCAAAATAAGGCCTGTCGGACAATCTTGTGGTCCTAAAATTTTTTCGTCTGAAGTTCCAAATGTATATTGGTCTGAAAACTCCCCCATTTTGGGGATGAACACTCACCCATTTTTGGTAATTTAGGGACATAATTGAAACTATGAGCACTCATAATTGTACCTGTTAAAATTTACAGCTGTCTGTCAATAAACTGTAACTTTTTCAATTCTTACTCCCGCTACTTTTTAAAGCCAGGATGCCACTAATCGGACCCAGCACTGACGACATCGTTGCTGTTTTGGTTCAGATTATTCCTGTTGAGAAGTTGTCGAAGGGCCGATTCCAGGACAACTTTGAGTTTGTACAGTGGTTCAAGAAGTTCTTTGACGCCAACTATGACTTGCACGACTACAATGCTGTGACGGCACGTGGTGGGGAGCACCTGGGATCACTCCCGCCCGCTGTGCCTGCAAACGCTGTGCCGAAACGACCCGCCATGACCTCTTCACAGAAGACACTGCCCTCATCCCGACAGCAGATGCAGTCTGCCACTTCACGAACTGGTAGCTGAATACTGGCTATTTCCCTGCTTGTTCTTAGGTTGACTCCTCAACTGAGGTCTACCGTCTGTATGTTTGTCCATCCGTCCAACTGTTTGTTAATGGGTTGTCCAATATGAACTAAATCTTGTGTGTGATGGTAAAAGGTGTATCGGATTTCAGACTCGGTAAAAGGTTAAGGTAAAGGTAAAGGTCGTCAGTTTGTATAGCGCATCGTCGCAAGCATGCACACGCCTCTAATGCGCTTTTGTCACTAACCAGAGCCGCCTGCCGCACGGCCACCGTGTGCAGCCTGCAAACACAGGCTGGCGCAGCGGCCGGCTAGGCAACCCCAGTCAGCTGTACCAAGGTCCCCACCTTCCGTAACCCATGTAAA
>Ga0209367_1012904_pt1 | contig 10843 bp, 3 predicted proteins | sample WorMetLIZISLAND2_FD_187412 | JGI IMG/M metagenome (GOLD analysis project Ga0209367, IMG submission 187412) | Marine gutless worms symbiont microbial communities from Max Planck institute for Marine Microbiology, Germany - Olavius geniculatus... ... | reverse complement strand
AAATAGGCCTGTAGCTCAGGCCTATGCCATGGATGATTGAACTATAACTGCAGATAGGTAGGCCTATATCACCTAATATTGCACACCTGCTTCATAGCTAGATCAGCCACTTCCAGATCAGCTCAGCGGATCAGCTCAGCAGATTCTCATCTGAACAGATCAGCGATTTCTGGATCAGCAGTTTACCAACAGAAATTAGATCAGCTCAGCGATCAGCTCAGCTCAGCAGATTAAACCGACCCGAAAATTGGCACGCTTTGCAGTTACTTTTGCCTTGATAAACGTTCGCGACAATTTTTGTTTTTATGCAAGCTGTTGCATTTCGAGTTAGGAGCCCGTAGCTCTCCCATAACCATTTGTTTCTGGATCTTTTTTGCTTTACATAACACCGCTATTTCAGTTTCTCTCATTTTGTTTTTGCTTTGAACATTTTTTCGTTTTTTTGTCAGTTTATGCGCTAGATTAAACCAGCAGCTTGCTTGTCAGTCTTTCCAGTGCAAATCCCAGCGTATCGCATCGTGATAGACGAACGGACGGACGGACGGGCATGACCCGTAATGTGGCCAGTTAGAACGACAGCACGACGATACCGGAGCTCACTCAACTTGGACAAGCTGGACTGCAATCAGTGAGAAGCAATATTGGCAACATTGTTCACGAATCGACAAATCGACAAGCTTGCGGCGCATCAAAGATGTCTGTAGGTAGCCTATTCTCTAGAGAGAGGTCAATGGCACAATCGACTCAAGCGTGAAATTATCAAAACCAACAACGTTTACACAACATTTCATGTAAACAAATTGATTTATGTGCAGCAGTTCACTCCAATTGATTTTGTCTAATTGCTAGTGCTTTGTGAACACTTCGAACGACACAAATGGACTCGACGACGCCGAATGCGCTCCCTGTGCTGTATCACACGCCAATAAAGCAAGGCAAACAGCGAGGCCACATTGCAAATCTTTAAAAATCTTTGTTCACCAAAAAATGGTAACGCAACAACAAAAAAAGAAAACGTAAATAATTACGTAATCAAAAGCGGTATCACAATAGATTACACATCTGTTATGCCGTTTATCAACAATGCTGCTTGGCAAATCATAATTAAAACTAGAAATTTGGGGCAAAGTGAGTCCGCCCGGTGCCCTTAATCCGATTGCGGGAAAAATTTGAGGGTTAAAATTTTCTTCGTAGCAAACTCACGTGACCTAAACTCAAATGATTTAGCATAGGCAGAACGTGTTGTCGACTAAGGGTACGTCAACATGTACGCTTATAACATATTTAAGAAGCCAAAGTTCATCAAATTTTTTGTTTAATTCCCGAGACAATGTTGTTGATAACGCTGTTTACCGCTTGTCGATATCTCAATCCTTTCCAGAGATATTCGCAGTTAAAGTCGAAAGTTGTCCTAAATCCAACAAATTTTTGACGTTTTTGCTCTCCCAAATTTTGAGGGGGCGGTGCTCCCCCAACAGTTGTACCCGCGGTATCACCTCTACTTAGGGGACCGTCACTCGGCAAAGTTTTATCAGACTACTTACACTACCGCCAAAGTTATAGGCGCGCATTTATTAAATTTGAAGCCAATTTTTGACCCCCCTTTGTAAAAAAGGTTGTCGGAGACCGCCGTCTCCGGTGGGGGTGTTCTAGTAAAAGTTGGTCATTCTCTAGTGCGTGTGAAAATTTGGGGGCGCAGCACCTCCTAAGAGTCAAAATATGGTCTTCCGAAAAAGTCGATTTGGTTCGGTATGACTACACATCTACGTCTGGGTTGTTAGTGGACGAAAGTTTACCCCCTTTTTCACCCAAGGCGGGAAAAATCGAGGTAAATCAAATGCTTGTCCGATTTTGAACATTCGGAGATATTCGCCGTCAAATTTTGAAGTCGAGCAAAATCATGCCAAACTGTGCATGTTTTGGCCCCTATTTTTTTGGAGGGGAGGCCCCTCCCGAAAGTTTTGACCGGAATTATAAAAACGAACACACTTTCGATCACGGTGCAAAATTTCGCGGCGATGGGCCCCGACGGAGCTCGGAGATCTCGCAAATAAAAAAGAATAAACGCCAGCAAAATATAAGTCCGCTCCGTAAAACTAGTTTTCGCGTCTACAAGTTGTGGTTCCACACAACCGCCATAAACGTTTTGCAAACACCTGAGCAGCTTGTATTTTTACCACTTTTAAATCTAGGCTTACGAGTAATTTTGAGCAAAGCTCACGTGACGCGCGACAGCATCGGTCCTGCCACCTGGGGAATTAGTGTACAACATGCAGTAAATAATAATGCTTTTTGAAAAAGTAGGTATACGCAAATTAGCTCCTGAACCTAGGAGACCAAAGCTCAGACGGTTAAAATCCTCGTTCTTTGCTAAAAATTTCATACGAGGGTTGTCCCGGTAGTGATTTAGGTGCAAATCATCGTTGAAATATGCATCGCAACCTAAAATCAGAAAAAAAACACTGAAAAAAACCCGCTTTTTAGATTTCAAGGTCGTTCAAGGTTATCAATGTTAGTACATTAAAAAACTCGTCAGCAGTGCCTGTTACAGTAAAAAAAAGTGGCACCTTTTTTGCCAACCCTGAATATACTATAGGCCTATACTTATAGTTTGTATACATAGCTGTAAAATTACGAATTTGCAATAATTTTCAATGTACCATATTATAATAATTTTATTGCATTTTGTTCACATTACAGTTTTAGAACAAAGTAAAAAACATGCGTACATTTAAGCGAGCTTTTCTTTTACGCCACGATTTTCAGATTCGTGTTACTGCAGTAGTATAATGTGTGAAAAAAAAGTCGTTTGTCGTATTCTTTCTTTTAAAGTATTTAATTTAGGCTATTTTTTATTCAACATTATTCTGAACAAAATATTGTTTTTGTGCCGCATGTACGTTCCTACGTTCTTATAATATGAAATAAAGATAACTTTTTTATTCTAATATACTTACTGAGCTTCAGATATCCCCAGTTTTTTCAAGTCCACACCCCACTGACGCGTGTCGCACCTGAATTAGATCGCAGACTGCATGTATCCAGGCACAGACCTTTTCACTGCGAGCGATAAAAATCGTTCTATCGAGCGTTTGTCATTGAACTACTCAGCTATTCATTCGTTCGTTCACTGGTCGCAGTGGTCGGCGCTATCAACAACGCTTCTATGTCGCCAAGCAGTGTGTGTATGCAACGACTCAATTGCCTGCATGCCCTCAATGCGCGGGGCTTGCACGGACAGGTGGCTTGCCGCGATGATGCACAACAAACACTGGATTTAAATGCGCTGGCGCTGGTGGTTTGACTTAGCTGGTAACGTCGTTGGTAGCATCAAGAAAGTTAATAAACGCCGAGCTCGGTTAGCAATTGGACGGACGGCCGTCGCCAAGCGGGTAAACGATCCCGGTACGTAACCAACGACCCGATCGACTGAGCATCGCCATCCCGTTGTGGGTAAGCAAAATAAGGACCAGCGACAGTTGGACGTGTCGACGAAGATCACTTAGTCCGTGTATGCGTGTGGGCATCGCACACTGGCACTTCCTTCGCCGTCTGCAAAGCATACACCGCCACTTCTGTCATGAGACAGTTACAAAATAACATACTCAAGAAACTAAACTTAAGTCGCTTTGCAGACTTCGTGAAATAAAAGAAACTTCCAGTTTGTTCACTTTGTACACTGGACACTAGTTCGTGCAACGCAACTGATCTGCCATTTCAGACTCAGTTCAGTTTAGTTCAGTAGCTTCGTACATTGCTTACCAGCAACTGAACTCGACTAAAATTTGAGTTCAGCTGAGTTGAGTTCATTTCGTTTTCTTTGCATGCGCCTCAAGACAGCAGAACTGGCCGATAGCGGAGCCGACACGCGTCGTTGACGAGTGACGCAAAGTCAGTGTAGGCGTCCCACGCATCAGCTGCTGCAGCAGCTGCAGCTGTATCGCAGGCCGGTAGCGCCTAGTCTATTGACGTCACAGACATAGTCTGACTGTCGGTCGCTGGACCGTCGCGCTTCACTGAATCGAACCTGTCACTCATTGCACGCAGTTCCGCCACTGTTATAGCTCTACTGCAGTACTGTTATCGATTGGTCGCCAGTCGCCGCCTGAGAACTACTAGTAATTAACGCACGACTAACCCCTTCCCCCACTCGGTTCAAGCTGTGGCTGGAAAACTGGTTTGCCAGTGGCCAGTGGGCGCCTTTAAAGTTAAGCACAGGCTAAAGTCGTCATCATCATCAACACTTGAACAGCACTCGGCTTGCACCACCGGCAGCCTACTGTTTTCACTCGTGCGTCGTAAAGCAAACGACGCCGTACTCTGTGCCATCTGAGCGTGGTTTAAGTGGAATGGGCCCAACTAGGTCTATCTTTGAATCGCTAGTGTGTTGTGACAGCGTCTTATAATCACGTACTAATAATATGTTACTACCGTGAGCTGGCACAGACGACGCGCTATCATCCTGTGCATTCCTGGGTTACACGCAGACAGACAGGCAATATAACAACGCTCGAGTACAGTAAATAGACTGCTGTCGTGTCGTCGTCTCTGTCAGCAGTGCCGACGCTCATCAATAAAAAAAGCGCCGTGATCTACGCAAAGCAAAGCAAGGCACAGTAGGTCTAGTCACCTGTCTGCTAGGGTCGGAGCACAGTGACTATAGGCATACGCAAGCATGATGGCGTTGGCGCCGCCAGTTAGTTCTCAACACCACGCCGCGTACAATATGCCTACGATCCTAAGTGCTTTATATGCACGCTTAAGCTTTTTAGGCCTATTGTGGTACCGGTTTTGTCCGTCCGTACGTCCGTCTGCCCCATACATGTCCCCAGTCGAAAACAAACAAACAGCCCAGCAGTCGCTTGAGGTGAGCCGACCGCACCGCTTGTCCGAAGACCATTCCGAGAAAGCGATTTCCTAAAGGTGAGTTAGCCTACAGTTCCACACATGCTAAACCCCTGTGTTATCGCTGTTATCGAACGCTACAATCAGACGACGGATGCAGGCAGCAACTGTGCGTTGAAAATTGCGGCCAAACCGCTGGAGATAGCGACGTGGTTACTCGGCGCCTCAGATTCAGCTCACTGACTATATTGTTATTATAATGAAAGCCTACAGAAACTCGTCATCGCTCCATCCGGACGATGGTAAAAACGGATTGGCGGATGTGCGGATCTGCGGATGATTAAGATTAAAGTTAAGAATAGGGTTAGAAATAGTTAAGAGATGGTTAAACTAACAGATTACAGCTTCATCACGCAGTTATTTGTTGCGACATCCGCAGATCCGCTTTTTACCCGTAGCCGCCCTATCCAACGGTTCCATCGCCGACTCCCTACGACGTACGGTTTAGCCACAATATATGTGTTGCAAACAGACAGACGACAGAGAAACGACAGACACAACACAACCTTGTACCATAGGCTCGACCGTAACTACGCAGTCGGCCAAAAGGCGTAAAACAACGCGAAGTGTGCGCGAACGTTAATTCGTTCCTCTCAGCATGCAGGAATAATCGCGCGGTGTCACGCCGATTTTCAGTTCACAACTTCAAAGATTAGGCGCGGTTGGTCACGTGCGTTAATGTATCTACATGTTGTGAACTAGCAGGCTGCAGCGAATTTATTTTTGACGGTTTTATTTTAGCTGACTTTTTATTCTGAATGTTGACGTCACGGTCACCCGACACTTAGATATTTTGTCAGAGCGCCAGCATGCTAAACGTTTAGCCGACTCATCGAAGCATGCCTGGTGACGGCAGTCGTCGGAAGATAGTTCAAACACAAAATGCTCTGCTCTATGTTATATGTGGTAGTGGGAGTAGTGGTATAGTGGGCAAGAGTTATAGTGCCCTCCCTACACGAGACCGGAACGGCAGCGCAGTGCATTACAAATGTCAAGGTGTCAAAATTAAAAATTAAAAATCACTAAAACATATAGAAAAAAATGAGTTCTCAGTTTGCGCTTAAATAAGCTGACAGTGTCTGCTTCACGAACTGCTGCAGGAATACGTTCCGTACGACTCGCCCGGCCACAGAGAATTAAGGCTCTGTCGCCAAATTTCGTTCTTGTACACGGAACAGAGTAGTTGATTTCCGAGCTGGATCGCTGCTGCACGCTTGTACAGAATTGCTGAGGTAGTCTAGGCACTGTAGTATATCGATTGTGTAGGTCTATATCATCAGAGCCAGCTTGAGCTTGATTCTGTACACCACAGGTAACCAGTAAAGCTCCTTCAGAGCAGAACGCACATGGTCACGTCGCGACAGTTCCACTGCACTCGCTGTAATAGAGCTATGGTAGACAGCGGCAGACAACTCAAGATGACATTGCAATAGTCAAGTCCGCTAAAGATAAAAGCGCTGATTAGCTGTTTCATGACTGCGACGTCGACATAACGCTTTATTTGTCGTAACCGACGCAAACAGTAGAAGCACGTGGTCGTGATTCGGTTTATATGCTGCTTGAGAGTGAGTTCGCAGTCAAGCAGGACCCCGAGGTCAAGGACAACATCATTCTGCTGAACATCAACTGAGTCGATCGTAAGAGTACGGTCGGCTGACGACAGTCGTCGGAAGGATGTCCGGATACCAAACCAAATCAGTTTCGTTTTTGCATCGTTCAGCTGCAGCCCACGAGACACGCACCAGTCCTGAAGGTCACTGATGCCGAAGAGATTAGGATCACCGATCGGTGAAAATAAAATTAACGGTTGAAATTACCGATCGGTGAGCAGGTTTCCTGTTTTTTTGTATGGGCCACGTGTGCCTGCAATAACGATATAAAGTGGTTAAAAGAAATTCGTACCTTTCGGCTGATATACCGATAGAATTAAAGACGCGGCGGCTGAACTATCTTGTAGAACCAGGAACCGAGGTATCTGCCTAACTTGGACCGCGCGACGGACTCAGACGAAATACGGCAGCCGCCACAGCTAGGGCGTCGGGTGACGACAAGATCAGAAAAAAGATCAACAAACGATCGACAGACTTGAAGCGTGTCGACTTCAGTTTGACCCGCTACAGCCAGCAAAAGCAGACTCAGACAGACGAATGAGACGATTGCGCTCTTGACTGGCACCGAATGCTTTCTGCTGCTGCTGCTGCTGCTGCTAGTCTACTGCTCCGCATCACCGGCGGCACACTGACACTGTGCCGATACGTCACGGCACTTCGTCAGCCAATCAGCGGGCGCGCCGACAGTGATGTCACGAGCCGGTGCGACCAACGCGGCTCGGCGGTATATTTCGCCAGTGTAGGTGCATGGTCACCACGAAGTTGATTGATTTGATGAAAGAACTTTGCAGAGACAAAGTCTCCAAAGATTTATACAGCCTTCAGGCTTGGATAACGAGAGTGACGGCTTGATAGAGTGCGTTCTTTTGTTGATGTAGCGCATGACAAGTCTAACTATAGCACACACGAGTTTCTATTAGTCTTGTTAGGAAAAACCGCCAACAAACGAATGCCTATGGCTAACAGTTTTAAATTTTTGAATTCCAATGTTAGAAAAATGAACTGTACGAAACTAGGCCTATAGTCGTAACGCTGAAGAAAGAAAAGCACCAATGTGCTAAACAAGAATCGTATAATGCAACGAATCGATTTCTGTAAAGCTTACTAACCTCATTACGTTGACGGTCAGCCAGACACCAGGCAGACGTGTGTACATGCAGTTAGGTAGATCAAATATATCGCTGACGACGCGCCACCCGCAGTGACAAGAGAATGATAGACAGTGCTTGTGTAGGGTCTAGCAGCAGCGTCTATTCAACGCACGCCGGTGTATGTCGACGAACAGCGACGACGTGTTACGACGTCGGTCAGTGACAAACTGCGACGAGCAACCAGCGACTGGTGACAAGAATAAGACGGTGGCTACATGTGCAACTGTTGCACAACTGTTGCGCAACAGTAGGCACCGTCTAACAGCATCGGCGACTACTTGACTACGCGTACGTACGCATCAACGTCACAGCGACCGCCACCCACCCGTGTTGCCTGTTGTGCAACAGTTGCACATGTAGACACCCTCTAAAACGCTTGAAAACGTCACCCGCCACCCTTTGACGTCGTTCACGACAGCGGTCGCGCGTCACCTGCCCACACTTCTCGCACACCTCCACAGCCCACCGCCATCTACCCCACTACCCCTCACACTCTCGCACCACGCGACACAAAACTACCATCGTCGCCGCGCCAGCGCACCAACCTTTAACCGACAACAATGTCCCCACTAACATCACCCCACCCAGCCACCAACAATTCTCACCGTCCATGCGAGCTCTGCAGTCGGCAGACCTTATGTAATAGAAAACGTTGCGACTGTATTGCTGTGTGACATCTTGGTTGGCATAGCGATTGAAAATTGAACGAGTAAAGAAGTAAAGTGTCAATTTATATAGCGGCTATCTAAAAATATCTAATGCGGTCTCTCAGTACATTTCGTGAGCAATATTTCGCAAAAAGGATGTCTTCAGCTGACGTTTGACGTTTGAAAGTGTTGAGACTCAGTTCTGGGTCACAAAGACTGTCAGGTGCCTACAATAAGTGGCTGTAAAACTGAAACTTCAAAGTTTGTTTCAAGTTGTCGCCGTTTAGTGCCAGCAAAACTTAAATGGAAACAAAACTGGAAAAAACTATAACTCGTACGTTGTGATTTTGTCTTCGGTACTTTTGGGGCAGTTTTGGCGGTGCCAATTACAGCTGCGTAAAACAAAGTTGCATGCGAGTTTTGGTATTGTCTTTGTTATTTTTTAGCCTATATGTAAACACCCCCTGAGCCTGAGCACGTCATCATAGCCGACTGCTACAAAACTAACCCAAACGGTGCTGTGTGCCAAACTTTTTACGGGCAGGCCTATATAACGCGTATGACACCCAAAAGTATAAGGGTTACTCACGTTACCCACATGCACCTCCTTTTCGAAAAAAAAGTGTCGAAGGGTCATATCCGGACTGTTCCTGCATGGAAACACGCATAAGATTTTAGGTCTATAGCTTTAACCGTGTCGGAGCTATATTGGCATTTGACATCCGCTGCGCACAAAGAGACTATATTACATCCGCCAATCGCCATTCAGTCCATTCACTTGGCGGAGATAGCAAAGATGCCCCGACCCAAGGATCAAAGAAAGCAACCAGAGCGTCTGGATACCAAAGTGTCGCATGGGACGTATATACTGTAGGAAGGAAGCACGCGCGGTCCAGAGAAACCATGCTAGCGGCACAGGCGGATTAAGAGAGGGCAAAGGGGCTACTGAGAACAGATTAAATGTCTAAGCTAATATATTAGTCCGGGCTTAAGTTAATACTTTTTGATTTTTGCCGTTTTACATCAGCGCTTATACAATATTAGATGAATTGCTTGCAGTTTTTTTTATATATAAGCTTAATCAACATATAGAAATGAAAAAGTGTGACGTTTTTTAAAAAAACACGGTGTACTTTTTATTTGCTGTAGATGTTTGGTATTCATTTTGGATTCAAGCAAATTTAAGCGAACCGTTGAATATGGCAAAGTAGTAATGTAGGCCTATATAAATAGCCTACATTCATATATTCATATATTCATCTTTATTTATCATAAATACTGCACAACGTTTTTTTTCTATTTTTTTGGTTTTACTGATTTTGCTCACATATCTTTAATTAGTAACGTGTAGAGCGTATCTTACAGCAAACTGCCAATGACATTTTTTGGCGAGAGACAACATGACATAGAAAGTAGTTTGATTCGCGGTAGCCTATTTTACGTCACAATTATTCCGATAGCGCTTAACAAGATCAATTGCATAATTTATGGCGCGGAAAAGAAAAGCTACTAGCGTGCGTCAACGTTGTAGGCTACAGGTACAAAAGGACTTGATGATGTGAGAGCGGTAGCACGAGTTATGGCGGTTTTCCTATCTGCCCTGCGATATCATGCTGCCGCGCGTGCCCAGCGATTGCGTGAGACGAAGACGAGGGCATCAGTGTGTAACTGTAATTAACGCAGCAGCATTTAACAGTCGCCGCTCACGCGATCGCGCAGTAGCTTACAGAAACCGGCAGGGCACGGCACAGGTCACGGCACGGATCGCCGCCATTGTCAGCTATACATCTAGGCCCTCCCTATAGGCCGTGTACCAGCGGCGTTGTGGGTTAAAAAAGTGGACGGGGGGCAGGAAGTTGTCATTTTCCGACAGACACTGGCCTACAAATTTCCGACAGAAGAGATTATGGATGCTCAGAATTTTAATTTTGCCTGTAAATTTTCTAAACATGTTTTAGCCCAATATTTTGTACTGTTGGACGACAATTTTGAGACAGTGCAAATTTTAGGGTGGGCAGCTGCCCCTCTCTATCTCCCCTCTTCCACGACGCCACGAACTGCCGTATACAGAAATGCAGAAGCAACGGCGCGGAATGGCGCCAGTCTGGAAATGTGATACAACGACACGCGGTGAACATCTTACATTTGAACATGGGCGTTGGAAGTGTTTGAAAGTTGGGGGAGCAAGCAGTGGCCGGGGCCATGGCGAGCGCGTGGAGCGCGAGCCTATAACGGGGGTCTGGGGGCAGAGCCCCTGGTGGTGTCAGGGGGGCGAAGCCCCCCTGAAGCTGAAGGTTTTTTGGTTCTTGAACGTCCCACGGAGCGGCAAAACTTATCACGTTGTCAGTTTTTAGCAAAGTGTTCAATAGGGACATGGTACAGGTTTACTCCCAAAATTTAGTGTCTATGGTTCGAATTGGGTGTGCTGTTCGAAAATGAATAGATTTTTACGAAACAAGCAGCTTGATGGCAAGTACAATACAAGTACGATAGATGACATGCCACGGAAGTTCCTTGTGTTGGACTTTTT
>Ga0209367_1012902_pt1 | contig 10843 bp, 12 predicted proteins | sample WorMetLIZISLAND2_FD_187412 | JGI IMG/M metagenome (GOLD analysis project Ga0209367, IMG submission 187412) | Marine gutless worms symbiont microbial communities from Max Planck institute for Marine Microbiology, Germany - Olavius geniculatus... ... | reverse complement strand
CTAACGCTATTTGACGAATCGACATTAACAGACATGATACAGGCGGTGCTTTACTGACAGACTATCTATTCACATACCCAGCGAGATTAGTCTGTTGTCACAGATCGGCGCGAGTTGGCGTTCTCGTCGTCTCGATTTTGACTAGCTTCACTTCGTCAGTTTGGTCCTCCGGCGTCCAGCGCTCGCCACGTCAGGTTTTGGCTGCCGCTGAGGTTCTATATTTTAATTTTTTCCCATCAGTTTTTGCATTTTTATTTTGTATTTCAATTTTTTCCCTTTAATTTTAACTATCCCACGGAGCACTGAAAGTCCACCACGTGTAAGGATGATTGCTTGGTCCCTTCTTTTCTAATTATGCATTTGCAAGTAGGTAACGGGCCGTGGGAATTACACAAAACTAAAAGAAAGAAGTGCTAGTCACGCACGTCTGTAATTAAGCAAAACCTTAGCAGCAACTGAACTAGCTGCTACATTGCATCGGCCCAGCTGCTGTCTGGCTACCTTTAACCCTTCTCCTTCTGCTAGCTGCTTTAACCCATGCACACTCCATACAGGGGTAGGCCACTCGGCCTTGGACAAGTTTCTCAACATGGATCCAAACCCTGGACCTACTGGTGAAAACAACCTGGGGCTAAGTCTTTTATACTGGACTTTATCACTTACTACTTGGAAACGGTAACGTGAAACTTCTCTACTTCAAAGTCATTATCACTCTACACTACTCTGACGGCTATCAAGATGACTCGGTAACGACGTTTCTGACACGGGACATTGTTCCAACAAAAGGCTTTGGAATATTATGGTATCCGAATGCTTCCGCATTATTTCTGGCGGTGACAATATTGGGATAAGACAACGTCCATCAAAGAATGACTGAGGACTGGCGGCAATGTTGCCGGGGCGGTAACAAGACGATTCGGTAACGACGATTCTGACATTGGATAATACGACAGGAATTTCACCTGTAGTCCTGGCGGCAATACGACAAGTCATTCCGTCTCTGGCGACAGTAACAATAAAGTAACTTCTACTCCACACAGCGATAATCAACTTGTGAAATCTGCTCTACTTGGCGGCATCTGACAAGTTAGCATCGGCAAGTCGATCTGTCGCTTCTTGATTGTTAGCGCTTTAGTCTATCGGGCACGACAGCATCATCAATAGACCGGCGTTGAATGGGTAATTATTTCGGCGGTGATCAAGCATCGGTCGTTGTCGCTGCTTTCCGAAACGAGTGTTTAGCAAAGTCAAACAATGGTAACATTTCTGGCAATCAATCCAAATATAAGCAATAAAAAAACTCGTGCATCAAATGTCAGTTCCGCGCGAAAAATGTCTTTAAAAATTTTTTTACCTAACTACATATCTACGTAATAATAAAGGCAGATAAAAAATATTAACTATGAAACGGTATTAGACTTTAGACAATGATAAAACCTACTATTTTATAAAATAATAATACAGGGGTTTACGTTCTTTATTAACTGTTTACTTATGTGTGTGTGCAGACGATGCTGGTGGTGCATAGTGTTAGTGATGAGTGCCGGTGTTTGGAGGATGTTGTTCATTGGTGGTAACCCGACGCGTGCTCAGCCAACGGATCGGTAGATACCGGTACTTCGGCCAGTCGTTGGGTGCTCACAACATCAGATGTTAACTGGAAAAAATCAGCAAACTCTATGGCAAGTTACTGATGCGAACACCAATACTAACTGGAACTATTCTGGAACTACCAAACCTTCCTTCTTCTACAACCGGGTTTCTCCGACGAACAAACACTCGGGATGGTCTCTCAACGATTTTCCTTGTTGAACGAGTCTGGGCTGACGAAAAAGTTTTTTCTTTCTTCAACATAGTAGTCATCATATTTCTTTGGCACCCTCGTTTTTCGTGGCGTACGTCTTTCTTTAGCTGGCCAGTCGACATTGTAGTCTTCTTCTCTCTGTCTTCTAAATTTCGTATTAGCCGGGACGAACTCGTCCGCTAGTGGGTTTAACGCAAGGTTTGGCCTTTCCGTGTTTTCTACTGCACTGCGGTCAATATCGGCGGTTTCGTCTTCCATGGAATAACAAGGGACGCCATCTTCTGGTGGTGATTGGCTGTATGACATGATACTTTCCGAGTTATCATTGTCGTACGCAGAGTGTATATCGGCGGTAACCGTTACAGACAAATTACGGTCTTTTTGACTTCGCTGCCTTACCACACTTGGATGGGCCCTATTACGTTTCCAAGACTTACCGGCGACACTTCACCTTGCATTCCTTCCTTCCCTGCTAAAGTCGCATGCACTACCGTGGGGTCAGGCAGAGGCGTTTCAGCTATTTCCACATTCTCTCCTTCACTCACAACCGCGGCGGACGTTGTCACATGATCAATCGCCGGCGCGTCTAGTATCTCTTCTCCCTCTTCCAATACGTTTGCTGGCTCATTGTCAGTCAAAGGTATTTTTACTACGGTAGATGTTTCATCTACCGGTAACGTATCCACCTCCTTCACTGGGGTGAGGTCAGTATCCAACTGCATACTGCTGTCACTCATTTCACTACTCGGCCTCTCCACAGCTCTCCGGCTGTCTGGTAACATAGAACTTCCTTCTTCTACCATAGATATCGTAACGTGGGGCTAAATAGATATGGACCTAAGCCTTTTTGTTTTCCGGCATTATTGCGCCGTCGATATACAGGTCGCGGCGTCGACAGTTGTTCGGCGGACGGTGACATTATAGGACCTATCAGGATATCTGGCAGTATATGACTTGGAGCTGACTCCGGGTCTGCAGTCCTGTTACCGTCGTTTGTAGTGGCGGTAAGTCAAGAACGAGGCGGCGTGCGAAGATATGCTTTCAGTTTATCTATGTGTACCGTCTTTGCCGTCATCTTTGCGGTACGCTGAATTTTAACAGTAACAGAAAATGCTGTTGCGATAACAAGGTAAGGTCCCTCGAATTGACGACACCACTTCATCTGTTTTCCTCTCAACTTTCGAGGATTGATGTTTAGGACCCATTGTCCTACCTCAAATTTCTTAGGTTTAAGACCTAGATCATAATACCGTTTGTTCTTTTTCGCACTGCGTTGCATATGCTGGCGAACTTCTGTATAGGCGGTAACCAATCTCTCTCGCATTTGTTCTACAAAACGGTCGTAGTTTTCATCATTCTCTTGCTCTGGTGATCCGTACACAAGGTCTGGCGGTGCTCTGGTTTCACGTCCTAGCACCAAGAAGTTTGGCGAATAGCCGGTCGTATCGTGGCGGGTTGCGCAAATAGCGGCCATAACTTATGGTGACCGAATGTCCCAGTCACGCTGGTTTTCTGCGACAGTCTTTGCCAAACACTACTCATGGTGCGGTGAAACCGTTCTGCCTGGTTGGTGGAAGGCTTATATGGCGTGGTCCTGATCTTTTCTATTCCAAACAAACGACAGACTGCTGCCATTATTCGGTCATCCACTTCTTTGCCCTGGTCACTTAGGATGGAAAGAGGGGCGCCGAAAAGGGTAAAGACTTGCTCGAAAAAACCTTAGCTACGGTTTTCGCTTCTTTGTTTCTTAACGGGAACGCTTCAGCCCACTTGGTCTAGCCATCTAAACATGTCAGTATCCAGATGTTTTCGCGGTCCGACTTACGATGCGGGCCGGTCAAGTCGATGTACCATCTCTCATACGGAGCACCGGGGAGTACAGGCTGCAAGGGTCCTTGCTTGGCCAATTTTCCGCGGTGGTAACCGGTACACTCTGGACATTGCTGAAAAACCGTTTCGTATCTGCCTTCCAAGTTGCCCAATAAAATCTCCGGCGGACCTGGTCCATCGTCTTCTGAATACCGAAATACCCTGCTAGTGTTCCAACATGACATTGGTGTAGAGCTTTTTCTACTTGCGAGAGCGGTAAAAGTAACCGCATGAAATCCGGCTTTCCGGCGCGCGGACTTTTCTTCCGGCGGTAGACCAGTCCATCATATATCTCTAGATCTTCCCATCTAGTTACCATCTTCTTAGTCAGTTTGGTGTGTGTCTGCCGTTTTTCTCTAATCGGCGGTCTTCTATCTGCCACTCGCATAGCTATCACATCTCCTAACTCCGGGTCTTCCTTTTGCTGGCGGTGTAAGGACTCCCCACCAAAGCGGTAACACCATCTCCGGTTTTCTGAATTACTCTTACTTCTCTTGGTGATAACTCATCTCCTTCTTGATCAGACTCGTTCTCTCCTTTTTCAACGGTTGTCATCGTGGAACGTAGCAGAATATTTTTCGTCATTTATCTGTCGGGTATCTTTGTCATCTCGTCGTCTATCTGGTTTCTGGCTTAACCCGTCCGCGTTACCGTGCCGTTTCCCAGGACGGTGTGCGACCTCGTAATCGTATTGCTCGATAAGGGTAAGCCACCTAGCGAGTTGCGGCATTGGTTCTGGTGTGCGGCGAAGCCAAGAAAGGGCAGCGTGGTCAGTACAGATGATAATATGACGGCCAAGTAAATATTGCCGAAATTGCTTAAGACCATACACCACTGCTAAAAGCTCTTTCCGCGTTGTCTCGTATTTCCTTTCGGCAACTGACATTGTCCTTGAAGCATAGGCGATAACCTTTTACACTCCAGACTGTAGTTAGGATAGAACGGCACCTACTCCAATGTCGGAAGCGTCGGTGTCCAGGATATAAGTTTTATCGTTCTCTGGTAAGGCCAGAATTGGTCCAGACATCAAGCGGTGCTTAAGCTCGTCAAAGGCCTGCTGGCATTGGTGCGTCTAGCGGAAATCAACTTCTTTCTTCATGAAGTCGTAAAGGGGTGCGGCGATAACAGAAAAGTTTTTTACGAATCGGCGGTAATAATCGCTTAGTCCCATAAAAGCTCGTACTTCCGTAACGTTCTGGCAAGGCTGCCAGTCGCGAATGGCAAAATCTTTTTCATCTTGCATCGCTATTCCCTGTTCGGAGACCACGTGTTTGAAAAACTCAACACTTGTTGAAAGAGTGAACACTCTGACGGTTTCAACTTTAGCTTGGCGGACTGAAATCTGGCGAATACTTCATCCAGGCGGTAAAGCTGTTCCTCAAAACTTCGTCCGAAGACGATCACGTCATCCAGATATACCAGGCAGATTATGTACGAAAGTCCACACAAAACAAAGTCCATTAGTCGTTGAAATACGCTCGGAGCGCAAGTTAGTCCAAAAGGCATGACGGTAAACCGGTAACAGCCGCTCCGTGTGACGAAGGCGGATTTGTCGCGGTCTTTCTCAGCGATTGCTATATTGTAATATCCAGAGCGTAGGTCAAGGGTGCTGTACCATGAAGATCCGGACAGGACATTGAGGCAGTTGTCAATTAGCGGCAAAGGGTAACTATCCTGTCTGGTTACCAAATTTAGCCGGCGGTAATCGATACAAAACCGCAGAATCCCATCCTTTTTCTTCACTAACACCACGTTGGAAGCCCAAGAACTAGCGGCGGGTTCTACAATTTCGTGTTTTCGCATCTCCTCGACTTTCTTATCTATCCATTCAAGATGCTCGAAAGGGTGACGGCGGAGCGGTTGGCGAATAGGGCAGTGATCGCCAGTATCTATATGGTACTTCACTAAGTCGGTCCGGCCGATGTCGTGGTCTCCCGTAGAGATAATTCCGCGGTATTTCAGTAATAGGCTCTACGCTTTTTGTCGCTGGTCTTTCGTAAGATCCGGCGGTAACCCTTCCATTATCTTCTTCAACGCTTTTGCCTCAAGCGGTGTCAGGTCACCCACAGCTTCTTCTTCTACTTCATCCAGTTCTCTAACTTTCTCAACGTCGTGTACCACTCCGAGCTCCGTTCCTTGCGGTATTACTTGACTCTCCTTTTTAGTATTAAGCAAAGCTACTTTAACATACATAGTCCTGGCGGGAATCAAACACCTAGCACTGTACACTTGCGGCAACCCCTCTATCTGATCACTTTCCAACACTCCGGTCTTGGGAAGGTTCATTCGTTTACCGGGTGATATGCAAGCATTTACCGGCGTTTGCTGCGTTGGCGGCAACACAACATCTTCGCTCACATATATTTGGCGTACCTTAGTAGTGGTCGGTTCGCGCTGAGGATGTATCCATTCGTCACGGACTTGTATTTTTCGCTCAGGGCAGTTAAAAATACAGTCTTGCTTTTCCATCAGTCAAAGCCAAGGATCAGACCCGTCATATCGGGAGAAATAAGTACTGCGGACTCGATAGTCTGGGTCCCTGTTTTGAACGGTACATAGAAAATGCCGTCAGTCAGCATATTCTCCCCGTTGGCGGTCCTTACCGAGCTTTTTGGCTAAGCTAGTATTGGCGACAGTAATGTCGCTGCCGGTATCCAAGAGAGCTGTAATGGTACGTCGGTGATATGTCACGTCAATGCATGTCCAAGACTGTTTTTCGGCGATAGGACGGACATTTGGAGTTGGTCCAGGGCGGGTGTTGGGAGCGTATGTACGTGGGACGGTTCCACCAGGGAGTCGTTTAGGACAGTTTCTTATGTAATGTCCCATGTCTGCACAACGGAAGCACCGTGGCGGTTCCCATACATTTCTTGCGGCATCGCCTGCATATGTAACCGGCGGCGGTCTTGTTGTTCTGGTTTTCAACTCAGCCATTTTCTTACGGGTTTCCTCCATCTCTTTTTTGGTTTCGGCTTCTGTTTTCTTGAGATCCTCTATAGCCTTCTTTGCTTCCGCTATCTCTTTCTGCAAGGCTTCATTTTTCTTTTCCAATGCAGACGGTTGACCTATCTTAGTTATCTCTCTATTCTTATAGTTTTTTGCCGGTCGCGGCGTCTCCACTTGCTGTAAACGGTAACTATCTTTCGTCCAAACCTCCAACTGTAATGCTATCCTTAAAGCGGCTTCCAATTTCTCAGGATTCCGTTCCCGTATTTTCAAGGCGAGTTCTGGGTCTCCCAGAGCATCTAAAAAGTAATCGGTGGCCATATTTTCTCGTATTTGGTGTTCCACAGACGGAAAAGCGAGTGCAGCCATCCGGCGAATATCTGCATGCAAAGTTTGCAGAGTTTCCTTCGAACGGCGTCTCCGATTACGTACTTTAATACGGTACTTATCTGCAAAAGCTTTTTCACCAAACTTTTTTTTCAACGTAGCGGTTACCTCGTCTCCATAGTCTCAAAGTATGCTTGCGGCTTCTCCTTCTAATGCACTGCGAAGATAAGCTAATTGCTGTTGGCGATTTTACTTATTATGCTCAACACAGTTACAGAACTGAGCCCCAAAATTTTCAAACGACCGTACTCCGTCGAACTTTGCCAGTTTCAAAATATGCTTAAAGTGGTGAACCTTCGCTGATCTCCCCCTCTCAGTATCAGTTTCCGAAGACGAACTGCTATTAATGCTATTATTATCCACGGCATCCTGTTGTCGGTAGCTTGGTGACAAATTCTTTTTACGGTCCTTACGACGGTGACTCGAAGACTGACCTTTTTTGCTACGGTCCCTACTCTTACTCTGCCGGAGACGTACTATTGTTCGCAAGGGCGACCGTTTCCTTTCTTGCCGCAGCGATTCTATTATTTAGTCAGAGTCCGTACCTTCTTCCTTTTCCTTGTCAAAACTTGGCAACAGAGGGCCCTTCTTATGTCGGTATGTGAGATAGGACTTACTGTCTTCAGGGCGTCGCGGAGATATGTTAGCGGTAGATGGGCGTTGAGGGTGACTATCACCGTACTTGCCTTTTAACCGTTTTCTCGGCACTGTCAGTCCGAGATCGTCTGGCCGGAGATCTTTCGCTACGTGGGCTTACGACACTTTTAAAAGTACGTGGCGATAAATCGCACTTTTTGGCCTTCTTTTCCGTCCTTGTTGGTGTCCGTGATTGTCGGGGAGTTCGCAGTTCCAAAAGTTCCCAGAAGAATGGGCGGTAGCCGTTTGATTATGCTCATGCGGAGGTCTCGGTGAATGGGAGATAACCTTACCGGTTTTTTGTCGGGGACTCAGCTGGCGGACATGGGTTGAATATTTACCAGAAAGCGGAACATCGGTAAAATATTTTTCCTCGTGTAGTCAATTTGTACATCGCTTATGGGCGGTGTTTGGGGGAAGGTTTGGTGCTATCACGGTAATCTAGGCTATTATCGTCAGACTCTCCTATGTAAAACGCCTTCCGTTTGTCGCGGTCGTGGCTTTTTTTTCGTAGCGGAGTAAAAAGACTCGGTGTGTTTCGATAATGATCTTTATGATGGACGGCGGAAAACGTGTGGTCTCTTATTCCGGAGATCAGAAAGTTCGGTACGTTTAATCCGCTAACTTACTCCATCTTTGATTTTTCTATCGGAGCAGACGCCAGCGGGAAACCCGTCGGATCTGGCTCCAGTAGCTATCCTATCATCTACTGACTTGCTGACTTTGTCGCGACGTCGCGGAAGCATTTTTTTATCTGGTCGAGTGCTGATAGCCGTTTGCTGGATACGTGGTGCGGTGACAAACTCGTCGGACGACTCTGAGCAGGTCTCTACGACGGCGTTTTTATCATCGTCATTTAACTTGGCAAGATCTACAGTTCCACTCGGCGGTATTACTATGTCGTCGTCGGCGAAGCTTACTCCTGGTTTCTCGGCGGCAACAGGGATCTGCGGAGTTTTAGGACAATACGAAGCGGTAGCAGGTCCGGTTGCGAGGAGCGACGACAACTATATTACTGAAAAGAAAAGAACTGACCGCCGACATCGAAATAAAATGCGAGAAAAGGAAAGTTCGGACGTCGATATATAATAAAGAGAAAAGAAGAGAACGATCAAACGATACATAATAAAGAAAGAAAAGAGAGAGAGTTGAAAAATCGCACGCCGACATCTCAACGATAATAAAAAAGAAAGATAGCTCAGAGGTCGATATAAATAAATTTTCTAGAAAAAAACAGAAAGAACAGACGAACATTTCACACGTTGGTAATACGGACGTAGTGGTGGCTTGCGAGAAGTTTAATACTCAACCGAATCATATTAGTTAGAACTTGACACAAAAGTAACGAACGTATATCTGTACTACTGTTGTATTATTGTACATAGAGCTTCTGATTAAACGACGCTATGAATAGATGTCTTTCCTGAAAACAAAAAGCTCGTTGATTAGCCCAGTGAGCTGAAAAATAAAAAGACAAAAGAAATCATTTCAGCACAAAAGCATCAATAAATCAACACACAAAGAATGGAAACAGACATAGAACCATATGAAGGAACGACAAACTATTATAACTGTCGCACGCCTGTGAATTCACGGACCTTTAGTCCAGCAAAAGTAGCGGAAACGCCCACCTTCCAGACCACGACCTACGGACCCACATTTTCTGAAGGAATTGTATTGTGCGCGCCCGCTCCGCAGCCGGACCCTGCGAAAACTGAGCTAACCGGCAAAAGTGCTGCGCTCGGCGCCGAGTGCGTTTGAGCTGGCAAGCGGAAGTGCGCGACACTGGCGTCCAACGTTGGGCACAGGTCGTTTGCAGACAATATGGAAAAAGAGAGAAGATTTCCGACAACTGATAAAAAATGTCAACAAGCATAAACGACAGTAGTATCAGAATATCTGAATGAAAAAACTGGATTGATACATGAATTCCATGATGCAAGAGACTTGCCTTTATCTGAATTGTTGATTGTCCATAGAAGCTCTGTTACTTCTAATAGAAAAAGAGATCGAACTCAGTCTTGGATGGCCGCTAATACCTTTCGTGTTAATTCTCTTTGGAAGTCTTTCTATGGAAAAACGACTTTGCCGATGACAGACGTGAATATTGTAACTGCTGACGGCGGCTGCTGAATTCCAACCCTTTCCCTCGGTTTTCTTGCCACCGCGGCGGCTATCATCTCTTTGACCGATTAAGTTCTTAGCGATGTCCACACAGAAACCCAATTCCCGGTTGATTTGGTTTCCGAGGTAAGTTTTTGGTAATGGAAGAGATTGCCGCGGAATTGGATTGTTTTGGTTGGCGCTTTAATTTGGTTTTCGTTTCGGGTCTTGGTTTCCGTTTTTCCGACAACAAGGTTACCGTTTTTTTAACGGAAAGGTTTCCGTTTATAAAGGTTTCCGTTTTTTCCGGCGGAAAAATCCTGCGGCGGCGGAGACAAAAGATGTGTTCTCTTCTAAGTCTGCGGAGCGACTGAGCGATGTAAACTTGGAAATGGTTTATATACCCCTGCCGAGGCCGCGCATGCGCAGTGCGCACGTTTCTCGAGGGCGTGGTTTAAATGATAAAATGGTCGATATGGAAGCAAAAATGACGCAGTTGTCTGATTGAAAAAAATTGACAGAAAATGCTTCTTTAACAAACAAAAACACTACTGCACAGAAAATTCCTCCTATTCGCCCTCCTTTCTAAAAACCGCGAATTAAATCAAGCGCTTCGGCCGAGGAAGAACCACGCTCCGTTCCGATGCAATGGACTAATAACAGACGACCAGTAATGCAGAATGAATATTTCATTCCATCTCAAATGCCTTCTGGGCATCCATCGTTTCAACAGCCGAAGGTCGAAACAACGGTTTCGGCCGAGGAAGAATCGCGTTCTGTTCTGACACAATTTACTAATAATCACCTTAAATGCCACTTCAAATGCCTCTTGGGCATCCACCATTTCAACAACCCAGGACCGAGACAACGGCTTCGGCCGGAGAAGGATTCCGTTCTTTTCCTATGCAGTGGGCAAACAGTCAACCGCCAGTAATGCAAAATGGACTTTTCTTTCCATCTCAACCGAGATGTAACCGTGTTATACATGTGGCCTCCCGGACATATAAGCCGAAATTGTTTTGCGAATGGTCAGATTATACTTGGAGCACCTTCCGCAAATAATAATGTAACCAATCGTGGATCGAGGAATCCTAGAGG